>OOCX01002240.1_pt1 | contig 10554 bp, 9 predicted proteins | sample 1671231 | NCBI WGS metagenome assembly OOCX01 (sample SAMN06348135, study PRJEB24527) | human gut metagenome | biome: human gut; feature: ankylosing spondylitis patient; material: feces | host: Homo sapiens | place: China | collected 2015-10 | reverse complement strand
GGAGATAATCATAGATTTCAGTTACGGTTCCCACTGTGGAACGCGGGTTTTTGGAAGTGGTTTTCTGATCGATGGAAATTGCCGGCGATAAGCCCTCGATGCTGTCCACATCAGGCTTTTCCATTTGTCCCAGAAACTGCCGTGCATAAGACGAAAGGCTTTCCATATAGCGACGCTGTCCGTCTGCGAAGATGGTGTCAAATGCCAGAGAAGATTTTCCGGAGCCGGAAAGTCCGGTCATGACTACCAGTTTATTCCGTGGGATCTCCACATCAATATTTTTCAGATTGTTCGCTCTTGCACCGCGTACAACAATTTTATCCAACATGAATTATTGTTCCTCCTCCAGCTTTTTGATTTTATCCCGCAGATATGCGGCGTGTTCGAATTCCAACAATTTTGCGGCTTCTTTCATCTGGGCAGTCAGCTGTTCGATCAATGCACGCTTTTCTTTGCCGCGTAACTTCTTGCCAGTTGTTTTCTTTTCCACTTCTGCTTTTGTGGTAATTTCAATGACATCACGCACATCTTTTTGAATGGTTTTCGGAATGATGCCGTGTGCTTCATTATAGGCTTGCTGCTTGGCACGGCGGCGTTCTGTTTCTGTGATTGCCCGTTCCATAGAACCGGTTATCTCGTCGGCGTACATGATAACTTGTCCGTGTGCATTTCGTGCGGCACGTCCGATTGTCTGGATCATAGAGGTTTCACTTCGCAGGAACCCCTCCTTATCTGCATCCAGAATGGCTACCAGAGAAACTTCTGGAATGTCCAGTCCTTCACGGAGCAGGTTGATGCCAACCAGCACATCAAATTCTCCCAGCCGCAGATCGCGGATAATTTCCATACGTTCTACAGTATCTATATCATGGTGCAGATACCGAACCCGAACGCCCATACGTTCCAAATAAGCCGTCAGGTCTTCTGCCATTTTTTTAGTCAGTGTTGTAACAAGTACACGCTCATTTTTTTCTGCACGGAGATTGATTTCTGAAAACAGATCTTCAATCTGTCCGTCTACCGGACGCACAGTGATTTCCGGATCCAGCAAACCAGTGGGGCGAATCACCTGTTCTACGGTCTGTACAGAATGCTCTTTTTCAAATGGTCCGGGGGTTGCACTGACATAGATTGCCTGATGCACATGGCTGTAGAATTCCTCGAAATTCAGCGGGCGGTTGTCGAACGCACTGGGCAGCCGGAATCCATAGTCCACCAGCGTTTGCTTTCTGGCTCTGTCACCGGCGTACATGGCACGAACCTGCGGCAGTGTCACATGACTTTCATCGACCACTAGCAGAAAATCTTCCGGAAAGTGATCTAACAACGTATAGGGTACACTGCCTGCCGGTCTGCCGGCTAATACACGAGAATAGTTTTCGATGCCGCTGCAAAAACCGATTTCCTCCAGCATTTCCATGTCGTACTGTGTACGCTGTTGGATTCGCTGTGCTTCGATCAGTTTGTGATTGGCGGAGAACCACGCCACCCGTTGCAGCATCTCCTGACAAATTTCTTTGACAGCTTTGGTCACTTTTTCGCTTCCCACAACATAATGCGATGCCGGCAGAATTGCCGCATACTGCATGGTTGCTGTAACTTCTCCGGAAACCACATTGATCTCGCAGATGCGGTCAATTTCATCTCCGAAATATTCTACGCGAATTGCCTTGTCAGTGGAAGATGCCGGAAAGATTTCTACTACGTCGCCGCGAACGCGGAATTTATTGCGGACAAAATTGATGTCATTTCGTTCATATTGAATTGCAACTAGTTGGTCAATCAGTTGATCTCTGGACTTTTCCATTCCCACACGAATAGAAACCATCATGGAACGATATTCTTCCGGACTGCCCAGGGAATAGATACAGGAAACGCTGGCGACAATGATGACATCTTTTCGCTCTGCCAGTGCCGCTGTGGCACTGTGCCGCATTTTGTCGATCTCGTCATTGATCGAGGAGTCTTTTTCGATATAGCTGTCCGTGCTGGGGATATAGGCTTCCGGTTGATAGTAATCGTAATAGGACACAAAATATTCTACGGCATTATTCGGGAAAAATTCCCGAAACTCTGAACAAAGCTGTGCTGCCAGAATTTTATTGTGAGCCAACACCAGAGTCGGTTTGTTCACCTGTGCGATGACATTGGCAATGGTGTACGTTTTACCGGAACCGGTAACGCCCAGTAAAGTCTGCTCGTGGTCACCGTCCCGAATTCCCTGTACCAGTTTGGCAATCGCTTCCGGTTGGTCACCGGTAGGCGAAAATGGTGCATGCAAATCAAAATGATCCATTTGGTTCCCTCCTTCAAAGCATTTTATGAATCGCTCCAGCCCATGACTTGCCGCATGGAAATTGTATCTCCCTGTTTTCCCAGTACAATATGATCCAACAGTTGTATTTGCATACTGTCCAGTATCCGCCGCAGCTGTTGGGTGGCAAACAGATCAGCATCAGAAAAGGCTGCCTGTCCCTGCGGGTGATTATGTGCCAGCACTACACGGCTGCTCCGCATGCGTATTGTACATTCCACAATGCGATGTGTATCCAGTGCGGCTCTTTGTGCAGTGCCGGTGGAGATTGTTTCGCAGTGCAGCAAATGCAAGTGCTCGTCCAGACAGAGCAGAAGCACCTTTTCTTCCACTGTCGCGGAAAGTTTTGCTTGCACATAGGCACACAATTTTTGTGTGCTGTCTAACGCAACATGTTCCCGCAGTTTATCCAACTGGTACTGCTGGCAAAGCTGCGGAAGCAACTTCAGAAATATAGCTGCGTTTTCGCTGATGCCTTTGATACGTTTTAAATCCTGTATATCCGCGTCCAGCACACCGGAAAGTGAATGAAACTCTGCAATCAAATCATGTGCAATGGGATTTGTGTCTACTCGCGGCAAAGCATAGAATAGCAACAATTCCAGAATCTCGTGTGGCTGAAAACTTTCTAACCCGCTTTTTTGAAAACGAAGCCGCATGCGTTCCCGATGACCGGCATGACTGTGTTTTTTCTTGGAAACAGCAGTATCCGAATTCGAAACGTTCTGCTTGTCCGCAGGTTGTTTTAGATTCTGGATTTCTTTTTTAGACTGTTCCATGATAAAGCCTCCTATCATCAGGTAAAATATAAGGCAACACTATATAAAGCTGTCATATTGCCGAAAAATCTGACTACGCATCTTACACACAAGCTTTGTACGGTGTTGCCATAAAAATTCATGTGTGCACGCTCATAGCCCTTTTCTTTTAAGCAGAAATATGCTATAATAGAATCAATAACAGAAAAAGGAGTGCTGCTTTCGCAGCAATTTACAACCATGAGAGAATTTTGCATACAGGAAAACGACAGCGACCAGCGTCTGGATCGCTTTTTACAAAAAACGTTGCCGGAACTGCCAAAAAGTCTTTGCTACAAGTGGATTCGTACCAAGCACATTAAAGTGAATCGAAAACGCTGTACACCAGATCAGCGGTTGGTGACCGGCGATGTGGTGACACTGTTTGTCAGTGATTCTTATTTTGCTATCAAAACAGAAGAAGAACGCAGTGGTGTTCCGGAATTTTTGCAGGCACCGAACCAACTGGAAATCCTCTACGAAGACGAGCGAATTTTGCTGGTAAATAAGCCAGTTGGTCTGGTGGTGCATTGTGACAGCCGACAGATTCCGGATACTCTTATCAATCGCGTACTGCACTATCTGTACGAAAACGGTGCGTATCAGCCGGAGCAGGAACAAAGTTTTACACCGGCACTCTGCAATCGTTTAGACCGAAATACTGGTGGCATTGTCATTGCTGCCAAAACTGCTGCGGCACTGCGGGAAGTGAACCGTTTGATTCGTGAAAACAAGGTACACAAAAAATATCTATGTGTCACTGTCGGTACACCAAAGGAGCGGAAAGCGACGCTTTACGGCTGGCATAAGAAGTCAGCCAGCCATAATACGGTCACGGTTCGTGACACACCGGAAGAAGGATTTCAAGAAATCATCACTGGTTATGAGGTGCTTGCTTCCAATGAACGTCATGCATTACTTTCAGTGGATTTGATTACCGGCAGAACGCATCAGATTCGTGCACATCTGGCACATATTCACACGCCGATTCTGGGAGATACCAAGTATGGCAACATGCGGGAAAACCGTGCCTGCCGCTGTAAGCATCAGTTGCTGTGGGCATATCAATTACAGTTGGAAACAGATGCGGATTCTTGCCTTGCCAATTTGAATGGATTGACAGTGCAGACACCGCCACCGCCGTTCATGACAAAAGAATTTCCCAAAGTACAGCTTTAAACTGAATCCAGTTGCAAATCAAGGCAACAGTATACAAATCGTATGCTGTTGCCTTGATTTTTTAGAATGTATTCTCATGAAATAGAAAATGCATTCTATCATGTGCTTTCGAATGTGTGATTATGCATTTAGCATTTTGGTGACAATTTCCTTGACAATACCCGGATTTGCCTTGCCCTTAGATGCCTTCATACACTGACCGACCAGATAGCCCAGTGCATTGGTTTTTCCGTTTTTGTAATCGGTTACAGACTTTTCGTTTTGAGCCAGTACGTCCTTTGCCAGCTGTTCCAAGAAGCCGGTGTCCGAATTCTGCTTCATGCCCTTTTCTTCGATAATGGCAAGCGGATCCTTATCTTCTTCTACAATTACAGCAAACACTTTCTTTGCAGAAGCGTTGGAGATAACGCCTTTTTCCACCTGCTCAATCAAAGAAGTCAGATGTTCTGGTGTCAGAGCTGTTTCTTCAATAGACTTTCCGGTTTCGTTGGTATACTTTGCAATATCTGCCAGAATCCAGTTGCTGATGCTCTTGGGCTTACAGGTGCCCAGTGCAACGCAGGCATCGAACATCTTAGAACGAGAAATGTCTTCTGCAATCAGTGTGGCATCTGTCTGGGAAAGACCGAAATCGAAAACATACCGCTTCAGCTTTACATTCGGCAATTCCGGAATACTTTCCTTCAGTGCCTGAATCTTTTCTTCCGGCACTACAATGGTCAGCAGATCCGGCTCCGGGAAATACCGGTAATCCTGAGCATCTTCCTTTGAACGCATAACAATGCTCATACCCTTGACATCGTCCCAACGACGGGTTTCCTGTGCAATGGTACCGCCGGCTTCCAGAATTTCTATCTGGCGTTTTGCCTCATATTCGATGCCGCGAACAGCTGCACTAAAACTGTTGACATTTTTCATTTCACAGCGGGTACCAAATTCGGTTGCACCTTTTTCACGAACAGAAACATTGACATCGCAGCGAATGGAACCCTCCTGCATCTTGCAGTCTGAAATGTTCAGATACTGCAAAATTGATTTGATGGTTTCCAGATATGCCTTGGCTTCGGCACTGCTGCGAATATCCGGTTCGGATACGATTTCGATCAGCGGCACGCCGCAGCGGTTCAGGTCGACCAGGGAACCAGAGAAAGACTCGTCATGCAGCAGCTTTCCGGCATCTTCTTCGATATGAATACGGGTTACGCCAATTCTCTTCATCTGTCCGTCTACCATAACGTCCAGATAACCCTTTCCGCAAAGCGGTACTTCTGCTTGAGAAATCTGGTATGCCTTCGGCAGATCCGGATAGAAGTAATTCTTTCTGTCCTGTTTGCAAACACCGTTGATCTGGCAGTGCATAGCATGTCCCATTTTGATTGCATATTCTACCACTTTTTCATTCAGTGTCGGCAATGTACCCGGCATGCCCATGCAGACAGGGCAAACCTGTGTGTTGACTTCCAGACCAAATGCGTTACGGCAGTTGCAGTAAATTTTAGATTTGGTATTCAGTTCTGCGTGGACTTCCAGTCCAACGACAATTTCATAATCTTTCATTGATTTCTTCCTCCTGCTCAAAGGGTTTCTGCAATGGCGTGAAATCCGCCGACCAGCTGTTCATAACCATATGCTGCGTTCAGAATGGTCTGTTCTGCAAACTTGTTACCGATCAGCTGCATACCCAGCGGCAGACCGGAAGCAGATTTTCCGCAGGGAACACTGACAGCCGGCAGGCCTGCAATGTTGACAGTGACTGTGCAGACATCGCTGTAGTACATTTTCAACGGATCACCAATATTTTCACCGATCTTGAATGCGGCAGAAGGTGCAGTTGGTGTCAGAATTACATCACAATCCTGAAATGCTGCTGCAAATTCCTGACCAATGCGACGCTGTACCAGTTTTGCTTTTTTATAGTACGCATCATAGAAACCGGAACTTAACACGAATGTGCCCAGCATAATCCGACGCTTTACTTCATCGCCAAAACCTTCACTTCTGGTCTTTTCATACATGTCTGTCAGACCATCATAATTTTCTGCACGGAAGCCATACTTTACACCGTCAAATCTTCTGTGCTGGGGAGAGAAATTTCCTTTACAGTAGCACCGTTCTGCTCCAGCAGCTGGATCGCAGCATGCACAGCAGTCTTGACTTCTGCATCGATACCCTCACCGAAATATTCTTTCGGAACACCGATACGCAGACCCTGTACGTTGCCGTTCAGATTGTCATACAGATTAGTGTATGTCCGATATGCAGAAGTGGCGTCCATGTTGTCATGTCCCTGAATCAGGCTTTGCAGCAGGGCAACATCTTTGACCGACTTTCCAAACGGACCGATCTGATCCAGAGAGGAAGCAAATGCCACCAGACCATAACGAGAAACGCTGCCGTAGGTCGGCTTCAGTCCTACAACACCGCAGAGGGAAGCAGGCTGACGAATCGATCCGCCGGTATCTGAACCCAGTGTGAGGATTGCTTCACCAGCAGCTACTGCTGCGGCACTGCCGCCGGACGAACCGCCCGGTACGCACTCCAGATTGTGCGGATTGTGTGTAGTGTGGAAATAGGAAGTTTCCGTGGAAGAACCCATGGCGAATTCGTCCATGTTCATCTTACCGGTGATCACCATTCCAGCTTCACGAACCGGCTGCATTACTGTTGCATCAAAAGGCGGCACATAGTTTTCAAGCATTTTGGAAGAACAGGTAGTACGAATTCCCTTAGTGGAAATGTTGTCTTTGATGCCAATTGGAATGCCAGCCAGCGGGTGCAGTTCTTTTCCGGCAGCACGTGCATCGTCTACTGCCTTTGCTTGATCCAGACAATCTTCGCAGCGTGTTACATAGGCACCGACAGCAGATTCTTTTTCTTCGATACGTTCCAGAACGTCCTGCGTCAGTTCAACTGCACTGCATTCTTTTTTTTGCAGCATTGCAGACAGTTCTGCGGCATTTTTCTCATACAGCTTCATGTGTATCTCCTCCTTATTCTACCGTTTTCGGAACAACCAGACAGCCAGACTGTACCACTGGTGCATTTGCCAGCATTTCTTCACGGCGGAATTTATGTTCCACTGCAACATCTTCCCGCAACTTCATGGGGTGTTCTGCGTCCAGTGTCAGTTCGTCTTCCACGTCCGGCAGACGGTCTACCATATCTACAATGGCAGCCATATCTTTTTCAAACTTGTCCATTTTCTCCGGCTCGATATGCAGTCGGGAAAGTTTTGCAATATGTGCAATATCAATTTTCATGGTTATCGTTCCTTTCACAGAGTACGCAAGAATCTATTTTGTTTCTGCGTTCTCCAAAATTTTCTGACGAAATTCTTCTTCGCTAAGAACCGGAATACCCAGTTCGTTTGCCTTGTCCAACTTGCTGCCGGCGGCTTCTCCTGCCACCACAAAAGTTGTCTTTTTCGAAACACTGCCGCTGACTTTTCCGCCGTAACGCAGCACCAATTCTTTGGCTTCACTGCGTTTCATAGTAGAAAGCGTTCCGGTCAGTACAAAGGTCATACCGGCAAAGCGATGATCTTCTACCACCGTTCCGTGGTAGGTCATATTACAGCCTGCTTCCCGCAGGTGTGTAATCAGTTGAAGCATATGCGGCTCTGACAGTGCTTTTACGACACTTTCTGCCATGGTTTCTCCGAAGCCGTCAATTTCCTGTATTTCCTTTGCCGTTGCGTGCAGCAGAGCATCCATAGTCGGGAATCGTTCACAGAGCAATTTTGCCGCACGGGAACCAATGCCGCGAATACCCAGTGCAAATACCAGACGATCCAAAGAATTTTCTTTAGAAGCGGCAATGGCACGAACCAGATTTTCCGCAGATTTTTCTGCAAAGCGTTCCAGTTCGGTCAGTTCCTTTTTTGTTAGTGAATACAAGTCTGCCACAGAATGCACCAGACCATTTTCCTGCAAGGCAGCCAGATTCTGCGGTCCCAGTCCGTCGATATTCATGGCATCTTTGGAAACGAAATGGATCATGCGTTTCATCAACTGTGCCGGACAATCTGGATTCGGGCAGCGAATGGCAGCTTCTTCCGGATCGCGTACTGCCGGCGTATGACATACCGGACAGGCATTGGGCAACTGATACGGTAAAGCTCCTTCTGCATGACACTTGCCACGAAGTACTTCCGGAATGATCTCCCCTGCCTTACGAACCACAATGGTATCACCCAGACGAATATCTCGTTCGGTGATAAAATCCTGATTGTGCAGAGTGGCACGTGCTACTTCGGTTCCGGCAAGTTGTACCGGATCGAAAATTGCCACTGGTGTAATCACACCGGTTCTTCCTACACTCAACTGTATTTCCCGCAGTGTGGTTTCTTTTTCTTCTGGCGGGAACTTGAAAGCGGCTGCCCACTTCGGGACTTTTGAAGTCGCTCCCATTTCTTCTCGCTGTGCAAAGGAATTCACTTTGACAACTACGCCGTCTGTGTCATAGGCGTAATGCAGCTTGGCTTCACCGATTGCAGCAATTTCCGCACGAATTTCCTCTGCGGTTCGTAAAGGTTTGCTGTGTGGAATAACTGTAGGGAAGCCTAACTTCCGGAGATACTCTAACGATTCAATGTGTTCTGAAAGAATTTCTCCGTCGATCTGCTGGATATTGAAAATCCAGATGTCCAGACTGCGTTGTGCAGTGACTGCGGCGCTTTTCTGCCGTAGTGAACCAGCGGCTGCGTTGCGAGGATTTTTTGCCGGTGTTTCTCCGTTCAGTTCCTGCTGCTCCACTAATGCAGCGAAACTTTTTCGCGGCATATATACTTCGCCGCGGACTTCCAGAAATGCCGGAGCGTGTTCCAGCTTCTTGGGAATGTTGGCAATCGTCATGAGATTTGCTGTTACATCTTCTCCCACAAAGCCGTCCCCGCGGGTGGAACCACGAGTGAATACGCCGTTGGTATATTCCAGCGATACGGATAATCCGTCGATTTTCGGCTCTACGCTGAACTCTGGATTCTCCAGTTCCTCCTGACACTTTTGTACAAAAGCGTTCATTTCTTCATAGGAAAATACGTCCTGCAAACTCATCATCTGTACGGTGTGCGGTACCTTTTCAAATGTGCGGGACGCTGTTCCGCCAACGTGTTTGGTTGGCGAATCAGCTGCGGCAAACTGAGGATACTGCTGCTCCAATGTTTCCAGTTCCCGTAGAAGCATATCGTATTCATAGTCTGTTACAGACGGGGCATCCTGTACATAATATTCTTCGTTATAGCGTTCCAGCCGCTGTTGTAATTCCGCCATACGCTGTTTTGCTGTTGCTTCGTCCATTCGGTCACACTCCTTGTGTGGCAGAGCCACAGAAAGCGGCTCTGCATTTTTTTTGGCACACAATTTATTATACCACAAAAACGCGTCATATGCTAGACCTTTTACAAATATTTCATGTTTTATTCTCTGAAATCCTGTTTTTCGCCAGAATCCGACGTGCTTTCAAATTCCATGTAGGAATCTGGCACGGTTCCGACAATTAAAGTTTCCGAGAGAAGACATGCATAGGTAGTTTTTGTTGTGGTCTGTGCGAAGGGAATGGCTGTCTGTACTTCCGCAGTTACCTCTGCTCGTATGGTGTGGCAAGTTTGGTTGATGCCGGCAGATTCTATTGTACTGATGAGTTTCACGGAAGCATGCCCTACCGGCAGAAGCCGCACAGAAACATGCGGACCCCGTCCGGCAAAAATCCAGACTCCGGATGCAGTCCCCAGAGAAACCTCAAGTTCTGCATCACGGCACTGTTCCAAATGCTGCTGTACGTTGCGGTAGATTGCAGATTGCAGCCGATTGATCTGGTCTGTTCGGGTTTCCATTGTGGTGACATTGCCGGCGGCATCGTATGTCAGTTCAGCAAAGCTGACATTTTTCATCTGTTGATCTTGCAACACTTCTGCAATGCTGTCTGCCATTAGTCCGGCGGTAAACTGTTTGGTTTCGCTTTCACAAACTGCACAGAGATTGGGACGGATCGCACGGTCTATGCGAAGCAGAAATGCCAGCAGTAAGCATATAGCCGTTCCAAAAAGGAGCAGGGAACGGATATGAGTACGACGTTTCTGGTAAACTTGTTTTCGCATATGAGAAACCCCTTTGAAATAAGGAACGGGCGACAAAACTGCCGCCCGTTTGCCTGTACGCGTTGGATAAGATCATAGGCAACACCACACAAATATTGTAAAAAGCCCTTAGGGCAATACCGCACAAAGAGCGTCTGGCGACTTTGCACGCCATCTGCTTGTAAATT
>OOCX01002235.1_pt1 | contig 10586 bp, 3 predicted proteins | sample 1671231 | NCBI WGS metagenome assembly OOCX01 (sample SAMN06348135, study PRJEB24527) | human gut metagenome | biome: human gut; feature: ankylosing spondylitis patient; material: feces | host: Homo sapiens | place: China | collected 2015-10 | reverse complement strand
GATGCCAAGGCGGGCAAACTCGACCTGGCGCGGCTTATTGGGCACGGAAACATTGTTCACCACCCAGTCGTAGAGCGGGCGGTGCGCCTCGAATTCGAGCGAGCAGAGCGAGTGCGTGATGCCCTCGAGCGCGTCCTGAATGGGGTGGGCAAAGTCGTACATCGGGTAGATGCACCACTTGTCGCCCTGACGGTGATGGTGCATGTAGCGGATGCGGTAAATAACAGGGTCGCGCATGTTGAAGTTGCCGGAGGCTAAGTCGATCTTTGCGCGCAGCGTGCGGCTGCCCTCAGGGAACTCGCCGTTTTTCATGCGCTCAAAGAGGTCGAGGTTCTCCTCCACATCGCGGTCACGGTACGGGGAGATAGCGGGCTTGCCGATGTCGCCGCGGTACTCTCTCGCCTGCTCGGGCGTCAGGTCGCAGACGTAGGCAAGGCCCTTTTTGATGAGCTCGACAGCGTACTCGTAGTCCTTTTCAAAATAGTCGCTGCCGTAGAAGAAACGGTCGCCCCAGTCGAAGCCCAGCCAGTGAATGTCCTCTTTGATGGCGTCGACAAATTCGACGTCCTCCTTCGTGGGGTTCGTGTCGTCCATGCGCAGGTTGCAAAGGCCGCCGAAGCGCTCAGCGGTGCCAAAGTCGATGGTCAGCGCCTTGCAGTGGCCGATGTGCAGATAGCCGTTCGGCTCCGGTGGAAAACGGGTGTGGACCTGCTGGCCCTGGAAGCGCCCACCCTCCGCGATGTCTTCTTCGATGAAGGCGTCGATAAAATTTTTGCTGCCGGATTCGCCCTCAGCGGCGGCAGTCTTGACTTCCTCAGCCATATGATCCATTCCTTTCTTCGCGTCTGCTGTGAGGCAGACAAAATAATGAAATATTAAGCTCAGTTCTCATTCTTTGCGTAATTCGTACATCTTCCATTGAAACAGGGTCGATTCCCCTTGTTTTTCGCGCTTTTTCGAATCCAGCATTATTGACAGTTCTAATCCGTTAGTAACAAATCTTCCTCGTCATCAAACTGACTATTGGCTCATTATACTGCATAGTCTTCAAAAATGGAAGAAAAACTTTCCTCGTTCCCTTCTTATTTGACAAACCGCTGTTTTTCCGATATGGTGTCCCTATACTCTCGCCGAAATAAAAAACGAAAGAGGGATCTTTGTGAAAGTCAAGCGCTACCACGAATGCCCAGAGTGCCACAGAATTTCCCCGTACTTCCAGACGAAGTGTGACTGCGGTTACCACTTCTCCAGCGTCTCCATTGAACGTCAATTCAAGGTGTGTCCGTCCTGCGGATTGCTTGTTCCTGCTTCTCAGACCGTCTGCGACTGCGGCGCAGCTTTCCCGCCTGATTCAAAGCAGCGCCGCCAGAGAAAGCCGTTGATTGAGCCCGTCTATGCTGACGAGGCGAGCGCTCCTATGCGTTACTATAAATTCCTTGCGCGCTTCGCCTATCTCCTCGGGGCGCTTATCGGCATTGTTAGATGTTTCTCTCAATTCGCTGCGCTCGACCCATCCTCTGCGATATATCCCTACGTGCTGGCCGATGCGCTATACTCGCTGATCTGCGTTTCTCTCGGCTTCGTTATTGTAATCACTTTGAATCAAATGCTATGGATCGGCGTCATTCTATCCTACTGCTTGCACGGCTTTCAGGTTTTCTTTAACGTTTCTCTTCTCATCTACGGATCAGTAAATGGCTTGATCTATTCCGAGTTGTTGGCGCAGCTCCTTGTAAGCATAGTCGCTTCTTCGGCGTACTTAATTATTAACTTCATCTACTTCTCAAAGCGCAGGCTTCTCTTCTCTCCCGTCCCTAATTCTTCTGCCGCTGTTTCCGGGCAAGAGTTGCCCGCGTCTTCTCCCACTCCCTCCCGCGAGCTTTCCGTCCTCCCGCCCGCGTCGAAAAAAGCAAAACTTTCTACGCCGTTTCTGATTGCTTTAGTCTTATTACTCGTCAGTGTCGCTGGCAATATCGGTCAGGCGATTGTTCGATCAAATGAATCCGCCGACACCGCGGAAGAAATTCGCGGGCTGAATAACAAATTGCAGCAGAAAAACGAGGCGATAACGAAATATAGGGAGCGGGCTGAAAAGGCTGAGAGCTTGTATTCCTCCCTTTCTGAGCAGCACGAGCGGCTGGAAAACTTCTCAATCGATGCAGCTTTTCTTTATGATAGCATCGGTTTTATTGTTGAAGGTTCCTCATATTACCATCACTATGATTGTCCCGTGTATCAAATCGCAGATGAATACTGGGCTCACAACATTGAATATTGCCAGTATCTCGGCTATTCCAAGTGCCCATACTGCTGGTAACCGTAGGAGGCATTATGAGCCGTATAGAATTTTGGGGCCTTTCCGTCCTCTCATATATGATTGCCCGCCTTTTGCACTATGCCGTCCTCAAGTGCGAGGACGCAGATACTCACCCTCGCCTGCGCACCGCGCTCTGCTGGGTGATGTACCTCTTCTACTTCCTCGGCACCATTGTGACGCTGCTGCTCGGCCTGATTGAGAATCTGCATCGCAGACGTATTTCTAAACTTCACGAGGCCGATATCCGCGAGCTGCGCCGCCGCTATGCCGTCGTCAAGAAAGAGGTTCGTTCCATTCTCGCTAATCCCGATCCGCGCGAAACAATGCTCTCCGAAGTCAACCAGGCTATGGACCGCATGAGTTTTGACTTTCCTCTCGAGGATGATGAGCGCGATATCGGCCCGCTTGCAGACATCGAGAACCGTTACATCTGACACGCATAAAGCAACACCCCGAGCCTCCCGGCTCGGGGTGTTCTTCTATTCTCAGCTATTCCACGGTGCCTTTCCGATGTCCTTCTCGCTGTACCCTGCGTCAAGATACAGCCAGTCCTTTTGTTTCTTGCTCAGCTGCATCTTGTCGATCGCGTCCAGCACCTTCGCCTTCTTGCTGCCGTTGATGGCCTTGCCGTTCTCGTCCTTGTCGGCGGTCAGATTGGCCGTCGCGTCCTTGTACTTGGCATAGGTCTCAGCGCTGATGCCCTGCTTCTGCGCCTCCTGCGCCGCCGCATAGCTTCTCGACGAGCGGGACAGGTCATCGTGCAGCCGCTCTTTCTGCTCGTTCGTCAGCTTGAGCTTGCGGACGAGCTCGAACTGCGCTGCCTCGCGCTCGCCGTCGGTCAGGCTGTCGTCCTTGTCGATCTTGCGCCACTTCTGTATCGCGTCGTAGACGACCTCGCGGTCCGCGCCCATTTCGACGAGCTCCTGATAGGTCCGCGTCTGCGACGCGCTCAGTCCGCCATCGTTCGCTGCATAGAAGTCACGCGCCTCGCTCAGCGCGTTTCTGCCGAACAGCATCGCTTGCAGCACGGTCGAAAAATCGGGATTGACTGCGTATTGCAGCCGCTCATTGTCGCCGCTTCCCTTATACGTGCCGCCGCGTGCCATCGTCTCCGCGCCCTGCGCCGTCTTCTCAAGCTGCCGCCCGCCGGGGAGCGTGTCGCCCTATGAGCTGCCGCATGATCTCGCTGCCGAATCCCTCCGTGTCGCCGGACGCGGCGTCCGAAACGGCGCTGCCGATTCCCTTTGCCGTGCCATAGATATCTGGCATCGGCAACGTCTGGTCACCCAGGCCTAACAGGCCGGACACGTTGCGCACATACGGAACGTCGTTGCTGACGTTGTAGATCGTGTCCTCGGTCGCCGCCGCAAGGTTGAATTTGCCGTTGCCCGCGTCCTCGTCCGTACCGAAGAGGCGTTCGCCGGTCATCTTCTGCCACACGTCGTCAACCCACACGCCCAGCTGCTCGTTGGTGCTCAGTCCGTTGCCGGACGCCAGAAAGCCCGTCAGTAGGCCCAGCACGTCGAACTGGGCCGGTGTGCCGCCGTACAGCTCCTCGTCCACGCGGTTCAGGATGAACGCGCCGAGCAGCGTGCCGACGATGATGCCCGCCAGCCGCCGCGAGGCTTCCTTCTTGCCCAGCTTCTCCTCCATCTCGCGCAGCCCCGGCCCGAAGAGATCCTGCGTCACGTGCTCCCAGCTGTTCAGCGCTTCCACCTGGAACAGGTTCACCATCTGCGAAATAAGGTTTTTCGACTGGAATGTCAGCGGCGCCGTGCCCTTCGAGCGTGAGCCCATCATGTCGCGGCCCCAGCGGTCCGCCGCACGCAGGGCGTCTTTCTCGCTCTTGCCCTCGGCGAGCTCCTTGCGGTACTTGCCGCGCACCGCGATCGAGCTGACGAGATAGTCCATCCGCTCAAGCGGCCAGAACAGCGCCGCCGTGAACTTGTCGCCCTTCGTGCTTGTCAGGTAGCGAATGCCGCGTTTCTCCGTCAGAAAGTCGCTCCTGTCGGCGAAGTCGCCCTTCGCCTTTCCGCTCGCGATGTCTCCGATCGCCTCGGCGACGTACTTCGGCCCCAGCTCGCCCGCGATCATCGGCAGCTGTGCCGTCTGGTTCAGCGCCGACGAGAGGTTCCCCGCCACGTTCGCGCGGGCAAACGTGCTCACGAGCTTGCGCCCCACGTTCAGCGACATGCGCCCGACCTCGCGCTCCATGCTGCGGTCGTTGAACAGCTGCTTGCCCGCCAGCTTGTTCGCGTAGTCATCCAGCCACGTGACAAGGTCGCCGTATTTCGTCGTCTGCGTCACGTCATCGAATAGGCTGTCGGTGTACTTCTCCATCGCCTGGTTCATGGCTTGATAGCTCATTTTTGCGCTGCTGTCAATGATGCCATTCGTTTTCAGGAACAGCTCTTTCTCCTCCGCCGTCGCGAATTTCAGGTCTTCTGCCTGCTGGATCTGCGCGCTGATCTCGTCCGGCGCATACTTCTTGCGGAAGTATTTCGACGCTGCGCGTGTGCGCATGATATCGTCCGTGTGATACAGCACGTCGCTCAGATAGTCGACGTACTTCTCAAAGCCCTTCTGGATGTCATAGTCCGTGCTCTTGCCGTTTCGGTGCTGGAAAAAGGGATTGTACCGCTTGTTCGGCTTGAATTCCTTCGTCAACCCCGCGATGCTCGCTGGCAGCTTGCCGACCTCGGCACCCAAATCAACGCCGATGGCCTTGAGCGCTCGCTCGAGCTTGCCGCTCTCCGCCTCTGGCTGGAAGTGCGGCGCGTAGCCCTTGATAAAGCCGATGGGCTCGTACCCGTGCGCCACGAGGAAGTCGTTGATTGCAGCGTAGAACTCGTTGTAGAGCCCGCTGTATTTCGCCGCCGCGTTCTCGACCCTCACGCGGTCGACCTCGCCGCTATCGAGCTCCCTCTTCGTCTCGAGCCAGTCCGCGTATCGCTGTGCCAGCTCACGCTCCTCCTTGCCGTGCAGACCAAACTCCTGCGCCGCGTCTTTCATCTCTGCGCCGTCGAGCAGATTTTCCGCCGCGTGGATGATCTGCTGCTTGATCTCGCTCTTGCCGACCATCTCCTCGACGGCCTTGCCCTCGATGGAGAGCTGTGCCAGCGCCCGCTCGCGCTGCGTCAGCGCCTCCTCCTTGCCGTCCTCGCCCTTGAAGGTGCGCACCTCGTCGTGCATTCGGTTGACGAAGCGCTTTCTCTCCTGCTCGTTGACGTAGACCGGCTCGAAGATCGCCTCGTTGATCTTCTCCCCTCGCTTCCAGCCGAAGATCGCGCGCATGCTGCGCTGCGGCGTGCGGTGGTACAGGGCGAAACCGCTCTCCGGCGAAATTCCCTTGCCGCTTTTCTCCTTGGCGAATTCGCCGTCAGAGTGCTCGTCGAAGAGGTCTTTCATCTTCTCCTGTAGGTTCTCGTTGATCTCCGCGCGGCGCTGCCGGATGAAGTCGGTCGACATAGATTGCTCGGCGCTGTAATAGTCGGCCAGCTCTACCACCTTGCCGCGGTTCATCGTCGCCGGGATATCCGCCTCGTCGTACAGGCCGGACGCGATATTCAGCGCGAAATTCTGCTCCTTCGGCGTCGCGCCCAGGCGCTTGATTGCCTTGCGCGTCTCGCGCTGGATCGTCTTCGCTGCTCGGTCGTTCGCGATAAGCTGCTCAACGTTGCTGTAATCGCCCGCGCTGTTCTCGATCTTCACACCCAGCTTCTCGAGCGCTTCCGTGCCCTTGAATTCGTCCTTGCCCTTGTCGCGCAGCCGCTCGGCCTTTTCCGCCGCCTGCTGTGCGCTCCTGCCGGAAAGATAGGCGTCCAGATTCGGGAATTCTTGCATGTTCGACTTCTTGCTGCGCTCATCCTTCACGCGCCGCACGGCCTCCTGCACGCTTTGCGGCATCCGCGCCAGCTCCTTGTCCCACTCGCCGCCGTCTTCATCCTCCGCTGAGAAGCGCACGTTCTTGATGCTGTTGATCTTATCAAGGCGGTCTGCGTCGTCTCCCGCGCGGTACTCCACGACGTTCATGCCCGCATCGCGCATCTCGCTCAAGAGGTCGCCCGGCGCATCATCCGGCGCGACAACAGCAAGCGCTTCATCGAAGCCGACGACGCGCTGCGGCTTGGCCTCGAAGTAGCCGACCGGGATCTTCGCGGCAATGTCGAATAGCCGCATGATCGACCTCGCATTCCCGTCTTTGATGGCATAGCCGTCCTTTGCAAACGACCGCTTAATCGCCGCCGGAGAATGCTCACCCTTTGCAGCTTCCGCAAGCACATCTTCCAGGATGTGCCGCTCCTCGTACTCGCTGTCGCTGTGTGCCTTTGTGCTTCGCAGCAGATCGTCCACGACGCGGTCGATCTCGATGTCGAGGTCGCGCAGCCGCTTTTCATGTACGTCGTCGCTCTCTGCGCGCAGTCTCTCTTCGTCCGCGTGGATCGCATCGACGCTGTCATACTGCGGTGCCGACGTTGCGGTGAGCGTCCCGCCGGTCAGGCCCCACATGCCCTCGCCGCGGTCACTCGCATTGTTCATCGCGCGTACAATATTTTCCGCCGTATAGTCCCAGTGCGTCTCCTTGAACGGCTTTCTGCCGTTTTCCGTGTACGGGTCTTTTCCGTTGTAGATACCCGGCTTCCCGAGCATCCTGTCCAGCCGCGGTCTCACCCACTGCTGCACAGTCTTTTCTACGTCACCCCAGCTTCCGCTTGGCGCGATCATGCTGTACATCTTCGCCGACGTGGCCTCTTTGTCGACCTCGTCGCCGCTCGTACCGTTCTGCTCGATATACGCCTCGGCGTTTCGGATAAATTTTTCAATGCGCCAGTCTTCCAGCCTGTTTTTCTGCACGGCGATGAGCTTGTCCCGGTTCTCCGCTCTCCGCTCAAGCAGCCGCGCGTTCCGCTTTGCCCAGTCGCCCACGATGACCTCACGCGCAGCGTTCAGTGCGCTTTCGTCGAGCCTGCCGCCCGTCTCCATCTCCGCGTAAAGCCGTGCCACTTCCTGCATGCCCACGCGGTCGACGTACTGGCGCAGCACGTCGTTGCCCAGGCTGTCGAACTTCTTTTTCTTGTAGACGGGTTCGAGCGATTCGCCCTTGCTCTGTAAGTATGCAGCCTGCACGGCCGGGTATTTCGCGAGGTGCTCGGCGATGTCATCAAGGCTCAATTCGGTCACTTCGTTCACGCCCGCCGCTCCGATAACGCTGCTATTTTGGAACGCGCCGCCCGCGAACTCGCTCGACAGTCTGTCTATCTCGCGCTCGAGCGCTCTCGCCTTGCTCTGGTCGACCTCGTATTCCACGCGCGCGTTGCTGCGCGTCGGCGTCCAGGCGTCCCCTCCGTAGACCTTGTTCTTGCTGCTTCTCTGCGGGTCGATGGTCTCGCGCGGGAAGACGGCGGAATACTCGCCATAGTTGGTGTGCCCGTCTTTCGCCTTGACAATGGCAATAGAGGGCGCGGGCCATGCTCCGATGTCGAGCGTGCGTCGCAGCTTCTCCTCGGTCATGTTGTGCATGGCGACGAGCGTCTTCGTCTCCTCGACCGGCTCATCCAGCGAAAACCGCGTCTTCGGCTTGACGTTCCCGCCGTTTTCAGATACACTTTCCGCAGAAGAGGCGGCACCGCCGGTATCGACGTCCTTTGTGGGCGATTCTCCGGTCTTGAACGGTGCCGTCTCTTCGCCCATGATCTGCCTGCGAATCTCGTCGCCCAGCGTCGGCGACTTGACATTTTCATGTACGTCTGATATAGTATCGCCCGAGCGGTAGTCTTTTGGGCGCTCGGCCTTGTAGCCAAACTCGCCTAAAAAGCTGTCCGCTTTTTTGCTGTCGTAAATGCGGAGCGTCTTGCCTTCTGCAATCTGATTTTTAATCCACGCCTGCGGGTCATCCAGCCCGTAGGCGCTTTTTATTCTGTTGACGCTTTCGCCGTCCAGCTCGGTATTTTTCAGCACTCCAACAAGCAACGGCTTTCCGTCACCGTCGATATCCTTTGTCAAAATGCCGATTTTATCGCCCACCTCGAACGACAGTACCGGACCGGACAGGGCTTCCGCGAGCCTCGTCATTGCTCTTGGCGGAACGTTGTGTTTTTCGGACCTCGATTTTCTAAAATCCTTCTGCGACATGACAAGCGGCTTGCCGTCAAATCCCGCCGCGTCAAGCGAGCTCGGCGATTCTCCGTAGTAGAATTCATCGTGGGTCGTCATTTCTCCCGCGCGGTATTTCTTCATCTGCTCGCGAATGGTCGAGCCTCGCGTGTTGTTGATGCTGTAGCTCACCCCGCCATCCGCGAACACCGTGTTCTCGTCGCCGGTGTCCGGCTTGCGGTTCTTGCGCTCCTCCGCCGTCAGGCCGCGCCGCGCCGCCGCGTCTCTCGCCTCGATCTCTCCCGCCGTGTCGCGGTAAAGGTCATAAGCGTTTAGCTCTTCGCCGCGGTCGCTGCGCCATTCGAATTCTGCCATATCAAGCTGCGACCACAAATCAGCGTACTCGCTGTCGTACAGCTCGTCGATGACAGTCTCCGCCGCATCGTAGTCGCCGTCCAGTCTGGCTCGGTTGATCCTGCGCACCTTGTCCTTGAATTCTTCCGGCGCGCTGTCGAAGATGCGATGATATTCTTTCCTTGCGCGCTCAATGCGTCCATCGTTCTTCCGGCGCGAATAGCCGCGTTGTATCATCTCGTCCCAGTATCCAGGATTCGCCCCTCTCGCAAATCTTTCTTGCTCCTGAATAGCGTGCTGAATCTCATGGATAATAGTATTTTTCAATTTCTCCGGTTCCAGTTTCAGGCCTGTTCTTAAAACGAACTCATTTTCTCCTGGGTGATAGCTCCCTTCTTTGTTCCCGGTGTTGGCCTCAAAGCACACCTTCACATCTCTCAGTGCCGGATACGCTTCAAACAGTTTGTCGTGCCTTACGATCTCGTCTAAATAGAGCGGAGACTTTCTGACGCCTTTTAGGTTTTTGTCGAGAATTTGAAGCTCATTCAAATCTTCCGCAGTGGCGGTGTCGTATAAATAAGCTTTTTCAAAAAGCTCATTATAACGCTTTGCATCGGGGTTTCTGAGAAAGTTCCATTTAGTGTCGGTTTCCGTGCCGCTGTCGTCGATCTCCCATCTCCACTTGCCGTCCGCGCCGCGGAACCAGCCCGTTTTCTGCCGGATCGTCTCAGCGTCCACGCCCTGCATCTCGTAGCGCTCAGCCTCGTGCAGCGCGTCAAGGTCTGCATTCTCGGCATTGCGGCCCGCATAGGAATATTTCTCAGGCGGTCCTCTGCTTTTTACCTCATCCACCGCGCGCAGCGTCAGGCCTTCCGGCTCGCTCGCCGGATGTTCCGTCGCTTCCGCCGCGCGTTCGATCGCGTCGACCGCCTGCTCGTGGTAGCGGCTCGCCCTCTGGCCGTAGCTGTCGATGCCTGCGTAGGCATCCTCCATGATCTCTTCCCACACGTAGAGCTCGCGTTCTTCCGCCGTCATGCCGACATAACCGTTCGTCAGCGGCTCATAGCAGCGCTCATAGACTTCGTAGATGCCGCGCCAGTCCGCGCCGCCGCGCACCGTCTCCATGAAGGCGCGCACGTTTTCTTCTTCCGTGATGAGGTGCCCGACCTCGTGCTTGCCGATCTCCGACGCCGTGCGCTTCTCACCGTCCACGCGCAGCACCATTTCGCCGCTCTCGCGGTTGATGATGCCGCGCACGCCGACCGGCCCATTCTCGGTCTCGACCTGCAAAAGGCCCGTCACCATCGTCACGTGCTTCACGCCCTTGCCGCGTGCCCAGTCCGAAAAGCCGCGAAGCTCGTCGTCCCAGTCTTCCTCTGGCAGCACGTGCAGCGTCTCGTCGCTCGTGCCGCCCTGCACGCCCAGTGCCGCCGCACTCGTGAGCGGCTGCTCCCACGCGATCTCTCGGCGCTGCTGCGTCAGCTCTCGGTTTCTGCGCCGTCCTTCCGCTGTCGTGCTGCGTAATTCGCCAGCTCCTCCGGCCCCAGGCTCAGAAGGTCGCCGTCCTCTGTCTCCACCGTGTAGATCGTTTTCCGCTGCCACGGCATCGGCACGCTGCCCGGTGCCTTCGGCAGGCTCAGGCCCTCCGGCATTTTCTTCCTGTCGTCCATAGATTCCTCCGTTCCGCCCCTCCGGCATGTCGTAGATCGGGAGCTCTTCGTGTGTCCGCTCGCTCATGTCTGCGCCGGGGATGGCTTTCTTTGCTGCAATGTATTCTTCGTTCGGTGCAATGTGCTGCCCGTGGATATCCGTATAGCCGTTT
>OOCX01002233.1_pt1 | contig 10590 bp, 9 predicted proteins | sample 1671231 | NCBI WGS metagenome assembly OOCX01 (sample SAMN06348135, study PRJEB24527) | human gut metagenome | biome: human gut; feature: ankylosing spondylitis patient; material: feces | host: Homo sapiens | place: China | collected 2015-10 | reverse complement strand
AGCAGATTCAGGAAGAACATGCAGATACCGAATTTGAACTGTTGTTTATCAATGACGGCTCCCGTGACGGAACACTGGCAAAGCTGCGGGAGCTGGCGAAGCAGGACGAACGCGTTCGTTACATTTCGTTTTCCCGTAATTTCGGAAAAGAATCCGGTATGTATGCCGGCTTGGAAAATGCCACCGGAGATTATGTGGTCATCATGGACGCGGACTTGCAGCACCCGCCGGCATTCCTGCCGAAAATGTATAACATTGTTTTAAGTGGCGAATATGACTGTGCCACGACCCGCCGCGTCAGCCGGAAAGGGGAGCCGAAATTGCTTTCGTGGTTCTCCCGCAAGTTCTACAAGATCATGAAGCGGATTTCGCAGACGGAAATTGTGGACGGTGCACAGGATTTTCGCTTTATGACACGGCAGATGGTAGACTCCATTCTGGCTATGAAAGAGTATAACCGGTTTTCCAAAGGCATTTTCAGCTGGGTGGGATTCCGCACCAAATATATTGAATACGAGAATGTGGAACGTGCAGCAGGTACCAGCACGTGGTCTTTCTGGAAACTGTTCCGCTATGCACTGGACGGCTTCTTTGCGTTTTCCACGGCACCGCTGACGATTTCTTCGATCCTCGGCGTGGCAAGCTGTCTGATCGCATTCATCATGATTATTGTCATTATCATCAAAAAGCTGGCATTCGGTGATCCGGTACAGGGCTTTGCCACTTTGATCTGTGCAATTTTCTTCATGGGCGGCTTGCAGCTGTTCTGTGTGGGCATTGCTGGTCAGTATCTGGCAAAAACCTATCTGGAAACCAAAAAACGCCCGATCTATCTGGTACAGGAAACTGAAAAAGATGCCCGCAAGGATATGGATACCGCGGCAGGAGAACAGTAAATGAACAAACATACCCGTCTGGCGGTAGGCATTCTTGTATTGGTTCTGGTGCTTCTGATCGTGGCAACTGTCAGCTTTTCGGTAAACATCTCCAAAAAGTCTGCCGGCTCTCAGAACAGTACTTTTGACACAGGAACGAATTCCAACGGCAATGTCATTGTAGAGGGGAACGATCATCTCTACGGCGTGTCCGATGCGGCAGGCAATTTGATTTTGGAACCGGAATGGAAAGAACTGCATTTTATCGGTTCGGATTACCTTTCTGCCGTACAGGAAAATGCTGACAGCAATTGTGTTGGCGTGCTGGATCTGGACGGCAACGTGGTCGCTCCTTTCGTCTATGACCATGTGGAGGCGTTGACAGATTCCTATTATCTGGCGGTGCTGGCGGAAAACCAGCAGGTGGTGTTGTATGACCACGATTTCCGTGCAGCAGATGCTATGGTCTGGGATAGCAGCACATGGGAAAAACCATTGCTGACAGTCACCAGCGGGGAAGATTCGTTTCAGTTCTCTCTGGAAAAAGAAATCCTCCAGCTGGTACAGTGTGACCTTGCACGGAAAACGGAAAAGATTTCGTTTTCTGTCCATGCTGAAAAAGTACATGCCGGGCTGCTGCTGCCGGAAGAATGGAGCAGCAGTGCCGATCAGACAGCGGCGTTTCTGGATATGGTGAAAATGCAGGATTTTTCCAAACTGCAAGACCTTACCGGACAGGATCATGAAAATGCTGTTCTGGGGAATATCGCTCCGGCGGATGCCAGGGTGACCCGTATGGATTCTGACGTGTATTTGCAGGCAGAACAAAACGAGGCGGGAAAACTGATTCTGACATGGCAGATCGGGCTGACGCTCCGCAATGCGGAAAATACGTCGGAAAATAAGACACTGACGTTCAAAATGGAAAAGAACGGAAAAGAAACATGGGTGATAACAGAGGCGAAGCTTTCTTGATTCGCATTCTGCTTTCATAAACCGGCGAGGCATACTGCCTTGCCGCAACAGCACACCGGCTTGCAACAAGCGGTGTGTAACTCTGATTCAGGAGGAATACATATGTCAAAAAAAGTAGCAGTGATCATGGGCAGTGACAGCGATCTGCCGGTAGTAAAGGGTGCACTGGACGAACTGGACAAGTTCGGGATCCCGTATGAAGTGCATGTCATGTCTGCACACCGGACACCGGCACTGGCTGCGGAATTTGCCGGAAACGCGAAGAAAAACGGCTTCGGCGTGATTTTGTCCGCCGCAGGAAAGGCTGCACATCTGGGCGGCGTTCTGGCGGCACATACCACGCTGCCGGTGATCGGCATTCCGGTCAAGTCTTCTACACTGGACGGGCTGGACGCATTGCTGGCAACCGTACAGATGCCGAAGGGCATTCCGGTGGCAACTGTCGCAATCGACGGGGCAGCCAATGCCGCAATTCTGGCAGCACAGATGCTGGCACTGTCTGATCCGGAAATCGACGCAAAGCTGGAACAGATGAAAGCAGACATGGAACAGGGCGTAAAGGCAAAAGACGCAAAAATTTCAGCAGAATACAGTAACTGCTGATTTCATAATGATATAAATTTAATTTTTTTGGAGGAACAGAAAATGGCTGATTGGAAAAAAACAGAGCAGCTCTATGAGGGCAAGGCAAAGAAAGTATTCGCAACCGAGAATCCGGAAGTTGTGATCGTAGACTATAAGGACGATGCAACTGCATTCAACGGCGAAAAGAAGGGCACGATCGTTGGCAAGGGTGTTATCAACAACCGTATGTCCAACTACATCATGAAGCAGCTGGAAAAGGAAGGCGTTCCGACTCATCTGGTAGAGGAACTGAGCGACCGCGAAACTGCTGTAAAGAAGGTTTCTATCGTACCGCTGGAAGTTATTGTCCGCAACGTTGCAGCCGGCAGCTTCTCCAAGCGTATGGGCGTAGAAGAAGGCAAAGATCTGCTGTGCCCGATTCTGGAATTCAGCTACAAGTGCGACGAACTGAACGACCCGTTTATCAATGATGACTATGCACTGGCATTGGGTCTGGCAACACAGGAAGAAATCGACACGATCAAGAATTACACCCGCAAGGTCAACGAAGTTCTGAAGAAGTTCTTCCTGTCTATCGGCATTCGTCTGATCGACTTCAAGATCGAATTCGGCCGTCTGTCTGACGGTACAATCATTCTGGCAGATGAGATCTCTCCGGATACCTGCCGTCTGTGGGACGTAAAGACCAACGAGAAGCTGGATAAGGACCGTTTCCGCAGAGATATGGGCGGTACAGAAGAAGCTTATCAGGAAGTTATGAAGCGGATCTTTGGAGAATAATTCATGGGTGGCTTTTTTGGTGCAGTTTCAGCAAACGACTGCGTTCTCGACGTATTTTATGGGACGGACTATCATTCACATCTGGGGACACGACGCGGCGGTATGACATCCTATTCTGCGGAACTGGGATTCCAGCGGAATATTCACAGCATTGAAAACTCGCCTTTCCGGACAAAGTTCGAAAAGGACGTGGAAAAAATGCGGGGCAATATCTGCATCGGCTGTATCAGTGATACAGATCCCCAGCCGATCATGGTGCGTTCCAAACTGGGGCTTTATGCAGTTTGCTCGATCGGCATTATTCAGAATGCAAAGGCACTTTCCGAAGAACTTCTGGAAAGCGGCTGTGCAAACTTTGAAACCATGAGCAGCGGCAACATCAACTCCGGCGGTCTGATCGGTGCGTTGATCGCACAGAAGCCGACCTTCGTGGAGGGGATCCGCTATGCTCAAAGTAAAATTGAAGGTACTATGTCTTTGGTCATCATGACAGAGGACTCCATTATCTGTGCAAGAGATCGGGCAGGAAAGCTGCCGATTCTGATCGGAAAGCGTTCAGACGGCTACTGCTTCTCGTTCGAATCCTTTGCATACCAGAAACTGGGGTATGAAACCTGCCACGAACTGAAGGCAGGGGAGATCACCTGTCTGACCAAGGACGGCTACGAAGTTCTCTATGAGGGAACGGAGGAGATGAAGATCTGTACCTTCCTCTGGACGTATTACGGATATCCCACTGCCTGCTACGAGGGCGTGAATGTAGAAGTGATGCGTACCAAAAACGGTGAGATCATGGCGGAGAACGATATGAAAAACGGAAAGCTTCCGGACGTGGATTATGTCTGCGGCATTCCGGATTCCGGCGTTCCCCACGCCATTGGTTACGCCAACCGAAGCGGCATTCCATTTGCAAGACCGTTTATCAAGTATACACCCACATGGCCGAGAAGCTTCATGCCAGCCAATCAGTCCATGCGGAATCGGGTTGCAAAAATGAAGCTGATTCCTGTTCCGGAACTCATTCGGGGCAAGAAACTTCTTTTCGTAGATGACAGCATTGTTAGGGGCACACAGATGCGGGAAACGGTTGAGTTTCTCTATGAAAACGGTGCGAAGGAAGTCCACATGCGGTCTGCCTGTCCGCCGATTATGTACGGCTGTAAATATCTGAACTTCTCCAGAAGCACTTCGGAGATGGAACTGATCGCACGCCAGATCATTGATGAAAATGAGGGCGTTGCCGGTTTGCAGCATATTGACGAGTACAGCAACTCTAACACAGAGCGTGGAAAGCTGCTTCGGGACGAAATCTGTCGGCGTCTGCAACTGACGTCATTGGAATTTCAATCGCTGGAAGGCACGATTCGTGCCGTAGGAAAACCCGACTGTCAGCTCTGTTCGTATTGCTGGAACGGAAGGGAATGATTGTATTGAAGACAGGACTGCATGAGGAATGCGGTGTGTTTGGTATCTATTCACCGCACACCACAGACGTTGCGGCGATGACATATGTTGCACTGTATGCACTTCAGCACAGAGGGCAGGAAAGCTGCGGGATCGTGGTAAACGATCGTGGCGTTTTTTCGCATCATAAGGATCTGGGATTGGTGCCGGAGGTATTTAACCGCAGTCAGATCGAAAAACTCGGACAAGGGAACATTTCGATCGGACATGTGCGGTATTCCACAACCGGAAAGCCGAGCCGTTCCAATGCACAGCCCATTGTGGTTCGCCATGTAAAAGGTCCCATGTCGATTGCCCATAACGGTAATCTGGTCAATGCACATGAGCTGCGGAGAAAGTATGAACTGCGTGGTGCGATTTTTCACACCACCAACGATACCGAAGTGATCTCTTATGCGGTGACGGAACAAAGACTGGAGCGTTCTTCTATTGAAGAAGCTGTGGAATACGCCATGTATGACCTGAAAGGTGCTTATTCCCTGGTCGTTATGTCCCCGCAGAAGCTGATCGCTGCCAGAGATCCCAACGGCTTCCGTCCTCTCTGTATGGGACGGCGGAAAGACGGCAGTATCGTATTTGCTTCGGAAACCTGTGCACTGGACAGCGTAGAGGCTGAGTTCGAACGGGAACTGGATCCCGGCGAAATTGTTATTGCAGACAGCGACGGCGTTCGCTCTGTCCGGACACACTGCGGACAGAAGCCCTCTTTGTGCGTGTTTGAGTATGTGTACTTTGCACGTCCGGATTCTGTCATCAATGGCTGTACCGTACACGATGCCCGCATTCGTGCCGGAAAGCTGCTCTGGAAAGAGCATCCGGTAGAAGCGGATGTAGTTATCGGTGTACCGGACAGCGGACTGGATGCCGCACTGGGACTGTCACAGGCTTCTGGAATCCCATATGAAGTCGGCTTTATCAAGAACCGCTATGTCGGCAGAACCTTTATCCAGCCCAATCAGAAGATGCGGACGGATTCCGTGCGGATCAAGCTGAATGTGGTAAAAAGCGTTGTGGCAGGCAAGCGTGTTATTCTGGTAGATGACAGTATTGTCCGCGGCACGACCTGCCAGCGGATCGTCAGTCTGCTGCGGGAAGCTGGTGCAACGGAAGTACATATGCGGATCTCCTGTCCGCCGTTTACAAATCCGTGCCATTTCGGCGTGGACATTGACAGTAAGGAAAATCTGATCGCATGCCAGATGACCATTCCGGAGATCTGTGAACATATCGGAGCAGATACACTGGGGTATCTGAGCATAGAAGGTGTGCAGTCGCTGGCAACGCCGGACATGACACTGCAGACTGGTTTTTGTACAGCATGTTTCACCGGCAATTATCCTATCGAAGTGCCGAAGGAAATGCCGAAAGATAAATTTGAAAAGAAGATAGGCGAATGATCGGGAAATTGCGAAAGGCGGTTTCCTGCGGCGGTTCCGTATCGGATTCGCCCGACAAACTTTGGAGGTAACACATAAATGGAAAGCTATTCGGAAAGCTATAAAAAGGCAGGCGTAGACGTCACTGCCGGTTACAAGGCAGTGGAGTTGATGAAGTCCCATATTGCCAGAACCATGACAGCAAATGTGCTGACAGACATTGGCGGCTTCGGCGGTCTGTATGCACTGGATGTGGCAGGAATGCAGCAGCCGGTACTGGTTTCCGGTACAGACGGCGTAGGAACAAAGCTGAAAATCGCCTTTCTCATGGATAAGCATACTACCATTGGTATCGACTGTGTGGCAATGTGCGTCAATGATATTATCTGCTGCGGTGCAAAGCCCCAGTTCTTCCTGGACTATATTGCACTGGGCAAGAACGTTCCGGAAAAGGTCGCATCGATCGTTTCCGGTGTGGCAGAGGGCTGCGTACAGTCCGGCTGTGCACTGGTCGGCGGCGAAACTGCCGAGATGCCGGGCTTCTATCCGGAAGATGGATACGATGTTGCCGGTTTTGCCGTTGGTGTCGTAGATAAGAGCAAGATCCTGAACATGGACAGCCAGAAGGAAGGCGATGTGCTGATCGCAATGCAGTCCAGCGGCGTACATTCCAACGGATTCTCTCTGGTGAGAAAGATTTTCTCCATGGATGCGGATACGTTAAATACCTATCATGAGGAGCTTGGCAAAACACTTGGCGAGGCGCTTTTAGCTCCGACCAGAATTTACGTGAAGGCACTCCGTGAGGTGAAGGAAGCGGGCGTCCGCGTAAAAGCATGCAGCCATATCACAGGCGGTGGTTTCTATGAGAATATCCCGCGTATGCTTCCGGAGGGAAAGCATGCGGTTATCCGGAAGGACAGCTACGAAGTTCCGGCGATCTTTCAGATGATGGCACGCGAGGGCAAAGTTGAGGAGCAGATGATGTACAACACCTACAATATGGGTATCGGCATGATCGTGGCAGTGGATCCGGCGGACGTGGACAAGACGATCGCGGCAATGAAGGCAGCAGGAGACACACCGTATATTGTCGGCGAGATCAAGGATGGTGAAAAAGGAGTAACCTTATGCTAAAAGTAGCGGTACTGGTGTCCGGAGGCGGCACGAATCTGCAGGCAATCTTAGACGCCATCGATGAGGGCAGAATCACGAACGCCCGGGTAGACGTTGTGATCAGCAACAATCCAGGGGCGTATGCGTTGGAGCGTGCGAAAGGGCACGGCATTGAGGCGCTTTGCATTTCACCGAAGGATTATGAGAGCCGTGAGGCATTCAATGAAGCGTTTCTGGCGAAGCTTGACAGCTATCAGGTGGATCTGGTGGTGTTGGCAGGATTTCTCGTTGTAATTCCGGAGCAGATGATCGCGCAGTACCGCAACCGGATCATCAATATTCATCCGTCACTGATCCCGTCTTTCTGCGGCAAAGGCTTTTACGGCTTGAAAGTACATGAGGGAGCGCTTGCGCGCGGCGTGAAAGTTACGGGTGCAACGGTTCATTTTGTGGATGAGGGAACGGATACAGGACCGATCATTTTGCAGAAGCCGGTGGCGGTCGAAGAGGGAGATACCCCGGAGATTTTACAGCGCCGTGTGATGGAGCAGGCAGAGTGGATCATTCTTCCGCAGGCGATCGATCTGATTGCAAACGGCAGAGTGTCTGTTGCAAACGGACATGTGACAGTTGAGAAATAAGCGTATGAGTTACAGAGTGCAGGAGGAAGCGGATATGAAGGTATTGGTAGTTGGAAGCGGCGGACGTGAGCATGCGATCGTGACGAGTGTGGCAAAGAGCCCGCGCGTGGATAAGATCTACTGTGCGCCGGGAAACGCGGGAATTGCATCGCTTGCAGAGTGTGTTGCGATCGGAGCGATGGAGTTCGACAAACTGGTGGCGTTCGCGAAGGAGCATGCAGTTGATTTTACAATTGTCGGCATGGATGATCCGCTCGTTGGCGGAATTGTGGATGTGTTTGAGGCGGAGGGCTTAAAGGTGTTCGGACCGCGGAAGAATGCGGCGATCCTTGAGGGCTCGAAGGCATTTTCCAAGGATCTGATGAAAAAATATCACATTCCGACGGCTGCCTATGAGAATTTCACATCTGCAGAGGATGCGCTTGCTTATCTGGAGACGGCGAAGATGCCGATCGTATTGAAGGCGGACGGACTGGCGCTCGGAAAAGGCGTTTTAATTTGCAATACATTAGAGGAAGCAAAAGCCGGTGTCAAAGAGATCATGGAGGATAAGAAGTTCGGAACAGCCGGAAACACCATGGTAGTTGAGGAGTTCATGACAGGCCGTGAGGTTTCAGTGCTTTCATTTGTAGACGGAAAGACTATCAAGATTATGTCATCTGCGCAGGATCACAAGCGTGCAGGCGATGGTGATACAGGACTTAATACAGGCGGCATGGGTAATTTCTCACCTAGTCCGTTCTATACCGATGAGGTCGATGATTTCTGCAAGAAGTATATTTATCAGGCAACTGTAGATGCTATGGCTAAAGAGGGCAGACCTTTTACAGGAGTTATCTTTTTCGGACTCATGCTCACAGAGGATGGACCAAAGGTGCTTGAGTACAATGCAAGATTCGGAGATCCTGAGGCACAGGTTGTGCTTCCTCGTATGAAGAATGATATCATTGATGTGATGGAGGCCTGTGTAGACGGAACTCTTGACACAATAGATCTTCAGTTTGAGGACAATGCATGCGTATGCGTGGTTCTGGCATCAGACGGATATCCTGTCAAGTATGAGAAGGGCTTTAAGATAACTGGCTTTGAGAAGTTTGACGGCAAAGAGGATTATTACTGCTATCATGCCGGCACCAAATTTGATGATGACGGAAATATCGTCACAAACGGAGGACGTGTGCTTGGTATTACTGCAACAGGCGCCACACTCAAGGAGGCCAGAGCCAAGGCTTACGAGGCAACAGAGTGGGTACAGTTTGATAATAAATACATGAGACATGATATCGGAAAGGCAATAGATGAGGCATAAGGGTATTATTTTTGATATGGATGGCACTCTCTGGGATTCAGCAGAGAATGTGGCAAAATCATGGAATAAGGCCATAGCAGATTATGGCTATGAGAGGGCACCTATCACAAAAGAAGATATGTATTCAGTAATGGGAAAGACAATGGATGTGCTGGCATCCATTATCTTTCCTAATTGTACTTGCAGAGATGAGTTAATTAATGTATGCTATAGAGAAGAAAACGATTACCTGACCGTTCATGGGGGAGAGCTTTATCCTGATGTTGAAAAGACACTTGATGAGCTGTCAGAAAGATATGACCTTTATATAGTCAGCAATTGCCAGCGTGGTTATATAGAGTCTTTTTTTGCGTACCACGGACTTGGCAGGTATTTTAAGGATACTGAGTGCTACGGCAACAATGAGCTTGAGAAGTCAGAAAACATAAAGCTTATTGTAGAGCGCAATAATATAGATGAGGCAGTGTATGTAGGTGACATACAGGGAGACTACGATTCCAGCAAAAAGGCAGGAGTTAAGTTCATCCATGCAGCATACGGGTTCGGCACAATAGATGACGATGTGCCTGCTATTCGCAAATTCTCTGAGCTGCCGCGGGTGGCTGACAGAGTATTTGAGGAAATTGAAAAGCACTGATAAGAATTTAGTTTGAAGCAAAGTTTATGAATATGTTGTAGATAATGGGGTTTCCGCATGGAAGATAAGCGTAAAAGAGGGAGAAGAATTACAGATAGAATAACAGAGGCTTACTATGAGCTGATGAAGATTGTTGCAGAAAACAATCATGAGCGCATGTTTGAGTACTATGTGGAAGATGATGAGGCATATATTTTCAAAATAGTCAACTCTTCTCCGGCTCAGGAGACAGTATATCCGGTTTTTAAACAAAATATTGACACATACATGTCAGAGTGTCCGGCAGACAGCATCGAATGCTTCAAAAAGCAGCTTGATAAATGTCTGCTTCGGCCTATGCGTACTGCATTCCAGCTTAGTTTTATATCAGAGGATGGCAAGAGCAAGCCGGTTGAGATGTACATGGTCAGCATACCTGATTTGGATAAAAAGGTATGTATGGTAGTTGGAGTAATGTTTGATATCAGAGATGAAAAGGGGCTTTTGGACTCGCTGACAGGAACATACAATCACCTTGCATTTGAGAATAAATGTACATCACTTATCAGGCAAAAGGGAACAAAGCTTTTATTTGTGATGCTTGATGTGGATGATTTCAAGATAGTAAATGACACCTTGGGACACAATGTAGGGGATAGGGTATTAAGCCAGACAGGACAGGTGCTTAAGGAAGCAGTTGGAGCCAATGGTATAGTTGGCAGGCTTGGCGGTGATGAGTTTGCAGCGATCGTATTTGGATTAGAGGACAGTGATGCTGTGGACGAGTTCTGCGTAAAGCTGTCAGGAAGACTGAAGAATATTATCTTTGATATGGAGTATTCTGCATCAATCG
>OOCX01002224.1_pt1 | contig 10643 bp, 10 predicted proteins | sample 1671231 | NCBI WGS metagenome assembly OOCX01 (sample SAMN06348135, study PRJEB24527) | human gut metagenome | biome: human gut; feature: ankylosing spondylitis patient; material: feces | host: Homo sapiens | place: China | collected 2015-10 | reverse complement strand
ATCATCGGATGACACTTCCGGATCATATTCGTCCGTCATATACCGGGAGTGTGCCCGGTCGAATGTAGCTTTCCCGATCAGTTTGATAACTTCGTTTTGGGCCAGCACGATATCCTCGCTGATCCCGGTGAAGTCATTCGCCTTGTACCATGTGCCGGTGAGATTGTATAGCTCTGCGGAGCCTTTTTTCGTTTTATTGAAAATCATGGCGTCAGTTTTTTATGCGGTCATTGGGGGATGTCTCGCTTTCGGTCAAAGGTTTGCTGTGATAGAAGTCGAGTTGTAAATCAGTGTCGGGGAAATTAAAGCGGATGGCTTGGTTGATGGGTTCCAAAATGTCGTATGTGGGTTTGGCGGTGTTCGACATCATGAAGAGTTTGTAGGCGTAAAGCATTTCGGAACCGGATGCGAGCTTCCCGGCAACCATGATGTTCGACAGAGATGCATGCAGACCGAGGCCGGATGTGATTGCCGAGCTGGCCGCCTCCATGACTTTGAGTTGCGATTCGATGAAGTCTTTAATTTTCTGGTCTATCGCCTCTACCTTCCAGATGTTGGTTTGTTGCGAGAGCGGGTCGAAAACATCCACTGTGTGGAAGAATTTTCCGGCATTCTTGGCCCCAGATAACACTTCGGTCAGCTTGGTAAGCATGGTTGCCGTGAGTTTGCCGATCTCCTCTTCTACCTGTTTATCACTCCATGCCGGATTGTTCTTGCGGATGTACGTGCGCTTCTTCTCCCAATATCCGTCTGGAGAATGAACATGATACGCAGCGTTGAACCCGTTGTCGGTAACGTATTTGAATATGGCCGGAACTTCGGAGCCTCGCATGATCCAGCGCAGAGTTCCCCAATATTCCGGAATCGAATAGAAATCCCGTGCGAACGAGTAAGACGAGTTGTAAGCTGCCGAAGCGGGGTATCTGGCCGGGTTGCTGCTGTCGAATACCGGGTAGGTTTGGATGCCGGTGTCGATGCAATCGTTCTCGAAGTTCCCGACGAAAATGTGCCTTACGTCCTCAAGACGACGGGTGGCGGCCCATTCGAGGCGGGCATTTTTCGCAGACACAAACTCCAGAGCTGCGATTCGCGGCCTTTGGCCGGAGATCCGTCCGCGGCGTTCGAGCAGCTTGATGTCAAAAAATCCTTTGAGATACAAGTAGTCGGTCATCGCCGCGTCGATGTACTTCAGGTAGTCCCAATCTTTCAACCATGCCATTATCTCCCTATCATCCTTGAACTCCTTCGTTATCTCGCCATTCTCGAAACGCAGGCTGCGTAGAAAGGGGCCTTCGCCGTACAGCAATCCCTTCTGACGAGCAAGAATACCGGGGGCGAGATTGTTTTCGTCCATAAGGTCACGGATTTGCACTGGCAGGCGGTTGTTGTTTCCGTAGGGTACGATCTTTTGTCCACCGACATACTGCGGCATATATTCCCAATTCTCCCGTTCTGCTTGCCATAGCAGAGTGTCGAGGTTGTTCGCTTGAGCCGTTGAGATCGTATAGACACAGTCATCGACCGGCAGGGCATATGAAAAATCCGAAATCTGGGTGGCTTTTCCTGTTTTATTCATTGCAAAACTACTTTTTGACCGTTAAAACTCATCAGCAATGGCTGATAAAAGCGCCGAGCTTGGCAGGTGTCGAGGTCAAGATATGCCTCGACGAATTCGGCATCTCGATGGTTCTCCTGTTTTTCACGTTTCAGCAGACGGGCATGCCGAACTTCGATCACTCCTTTGCTTACGCGAGCCGTAGCGTCGTAGGACATGAACGTAAAGCCGAACGGAACCCCCTCGGCGGATAAGCGGCGCATCTCTTTTATTGCATCCCATAAATCCATAGCACAAAAATAGATTGTAGACCTGCGAAGCAAAGGACAAAGGCCCGGAGTGCCGGGCTGGAATGATATTGATTGCAGAAAGTTCGGAATGAAAGTCGAAACGGCTGATTGTAGATTGAAAATGCCCGATTTTTGCCTCTCTTTTCGGGGCGTTTTTATGATATTCGGTTGATATAGAGCACAGTTTGTCCGGTCGGATGAAAAACGATTTTTGTTGAGAGAAATTTAAGGCCGTCCCGCCCTCTCGACGAGTTGCGATTGCATGACCCTCGAAAAGGCGATATATGACAAAAGGCCTGCCGGGGTGGGGTTCGGGGCGGGGAATGGGTGCTTGCGGCTGGGCGGTGTGGCTGGGGTACAGCCGATCGCAAACCATGTACGGCCGATAAGAGAAAGGCCGACCCTCTTTCGTAGGGCCGGCCTGATGTGTGTTGTAGAACTGTCAGCGTCGATAAATCATAATGTCCGTGTATCTGGAATTGTAATTCAACTGCGCTCCCATTTCTTTCCGCACTGCGTTAAGGAATGGATTCGCATTGACCTTTGCCTCGGAGATCCACTCGCATAGTTCAATGATCGAGGATTTGTTGGAGGTGAAATAGAAGTAGGATGTACTCGAAAGCAGGGTCAGCACGTCGAGATAGTCGGATAGCCGCCACCGGCATTTATATACCCCTACCTCGGTCGATAGGTAGGGTGGATCGACAAGGAATACGACACCGGGGATATCCTTGTATTGATTGAACAATTCCCGATAATCGGCGTGAACAACCTCGATCCCGTCGAGATATCCTTCACAGGTGTAGTCTGATGCCCGCAGGTTATTATATAACCCAGCATTTTGAAGTTCCGTATAGTCTGTCACGTATTTGGATGAGAACAGCAGCGAAGACGAAAGTGTTATATAATCGACATAGCCGGTCTTTTCGGCCGACCGTACTGTGTCGAGTATCGTTGTTCGCATTTGAGGCGTCAGTCTCTTGGCCGTAGGGTAATCACCTACGATCGAACGGATATCATGGAGTAGTGCGTTTGTGCGTTTGATGTTCTCCAGACGTACATGGTAGTCGTCGAAGTCGTTGTAGATAACGCGGGCATCAGGTCGCTCCCGTTTGGTGACATGCGAGAGTAGGCCGCTGCCGCCGAAGAGATCCACGAATACCGTAGCGTGATCGAACTCCCGGAGTGCCTTGCGGAATTCGCGGATAAAGCGTTTCTTTTGGCCCATGAACGGCAGAGGGGCCGATGTGTAGTTTTTCATAGCTGAGTGAATTTTCAAGCCGCGAAGATCGCATGCAGAATTCATCCCGCAGCCGAAAATGCTGGGATCACACTGAAATATCCGTACAGTCCTTTTCAAACCGGGCGATGATCAGGTATACTTGCCGTTCGCACACTCCGTATTTTTCAGCCAGAACGGCCGCTATGTAGGTCATTTTACCCCCCCCCTCGCGGAGCTTACGATAGTCTTCATAAAGATCAATGTATTTGCAATCGTCCAGTCGGATACCGACGGACGATAGGCGTCGCAGGAGTTCGCGGTTGAACGATATAACCTCATAAAGTTTCATTGCACTCTGTTTTTTATTACCTTTGTCGTCTCACCTGCATACTGAAAGCAAATGCGTCATAAACGCGACAGAAGACTATCCAGCCCTCGGTCGTGCGTTTGTGGCGCATGCTTGCGTAAGTATGTAGGTGAGATGACTACTTGCGGCCGGGGGCTTTATTTGTACCCCCGAAACAGTTTGCAGGTTTGAATATAATGGCTACCTTTGCCATTGCATAGGATTGAGAAATGAGAATTTCTCTATTCCGGCGGAGGCGGAGACGTCTCCGCTTTTTTTATCCGAAAGTCGGTTCGTAGATAATATCGCTCCTCGGTGATCCTTTGACGATTTGGATCAACGGCGGCGTCATCATCAGGTACTTGAAAGAGTCAGACGGGTTGGTAGACCGCATCGGCAGCTCGGCGACCGGGAGATGCTCCGACCGTTTATCTTTACAGATTTTACCTTTCGAGACCCGTGTCCGAGCATTTTCGAGCGAAGCCTTGAGCGGTTTGCACTGGTAAGCATCGATGAGCACCTGCGGCAGATATTTATTGTGTCCGGCCAGCAATTCCTGCATGAAGATGTACTCGTCGCCCTGCCCGATATTCCCTTGGCCTATGGACATCAACTGTACACTCCAACCCGTAGGATGCTCGTTGCTGTCGAATTCGATCGCGTGTTTGAGCTGCGACGCGGTGTCGGCACCCATTTTCCGGTAGTTGTTGCCTGCGCGATCGTAATACAGCATCACGTATTTGTTCCTGTGGTGCGCGAAATAGGTGACGAATTTGTCTGCCAATTGTCGAATCGACTCTGGGGAAAGGGTATAAATAAACTTCAATACGCGCAGTATCCTCGGTTCTTCTTGGGCGACACACATCGAACACATATTACCGAAGTCCACGCCGAGCGATAGCGTCCGCTGTGGATTGCAATATCGCAAGACTCGGCTGTCCTCTTGCTCCAGCAGTCCGAATCGCTCGTATGCTTCTTCATCGATTCCATCGTAGTAAAAGTGCCGTTCTCCGAGGTTGGCATAAAATCGCTCTCCGCCCTCCAGAGTCGGTTTCATCGAAAGAATCGCGGCCTTATAGTCGCTGAACTGCTCGGCGAAGGCATCGTCGAACCACTCGGCAGTCAGGATATCGACGTTGATATAGCTCGATGCAAGCATAAAGAAGGTCGCGGTTTCCGGAAGTCGGCGCAGCTCTACCCAGCGGCTCCGCCAAAGACGTGCCGTGCGTAGTTTGTTTTTGTACTCACGTTCGGCTTCCGGTGTCCGGGTTCGTTGCCATTCCAATTTTGCGGCGACATATTCATGAAGGGCTTGATTGTATACCAACCCAGCCTGCATGACCAGTGTCAGCCGCTCGGTATTCATTGCCGAGGCTCCTTTCAGTATCCAGTCATATTCCCCGATGTGGGATACATCGGGCATATCCGTGGTGAAGGAGTAGCCACGGTAAAACGGAGAGTTTCCATATTGCACGCTGTACCCGCGGACGGCTTTCATCAGGTTGGCGATCTTCTCTTCTTTGAAATACTTTACCTCGTCTCCAAACACATAGACATACGAGCTGCCGGCCAGTGTCGAAGGTCGATCGAGGGAGCCGAATCGGATATTTGTACCGGTATGAAAAATGATTGTACGCTTGTAGGATACGAGACGGTTGAATGGCTTCCAGAAATGCGGTTTGAGCCATGTGGGCAGGTGTTCTTTCTCTTTTTCCGTGTATGTCGGCGGTTCCTTTTCGATTACGTAGTGGACGCCTTCATGCAGTCCTTTGCGTTCGAGGCCCTCAAGCACACCGGGCAGGATATTAGAGGTGAGGTTCGAGAAGGTATCGGCCACCCATACCAAAGGGGCACCCGGCATGTCGAAGATAATCTCCGCGAGTCGTTCGGCTTGAAAGTCCGTCGTCTTGGCCGAGCCGCGGCCCAAGACAGCGCGGAGCTTTCGCGGCATCAGCAACGATGCTACTTGGGCGTACAGGTTCTGATATTGTACGTCGATGCAGGGGCTGTCCCCGGCGTTAATTCTCTTCCTGTGCGACATTGATAATTTCGATAAAATCCACATCTTCGATCCCCGCTTCCATGCGCAGACGTTTTTTTACGGCATCCGGTGCCAGTACGGAATCGATCTGGCGCGATAGCGCGTCTCTGTTTGCCGGCGGGAGGCTGACATCCGAAGAGTCGAGGGATAGAAGACGAATCGGTTTGATATATTGTGAGGATGGGAGTTGTTCCGGGTCGGGTTGATCGAGACGGAGGATTTTTGCGGCCTTTGCCCGCATGTCTGCCGCCACGGCATAGTCGGCGGCACAGGTCGCTCTTTGGGCGACGATGCTCGACCATGCTTCGAGGTCGTCGGCGTATTTTTGCCGAAGCGCCTCTTTCGTTACGCGCCGGTTCGAGTAGAAGAGATTCACGGCTTCGTCATAAATATCGACGGCACGTGCATAGGAGAGTTTGAAGGGCGGCTTTGTCAGGAACTTGATGACATTTCGGCGGTCATGTTGTTTGGAGAGGGAGAATACGAGATTCAACAAGTCGATATATAACTGTTCCTTTGCCGAGAGATCGTCTTCGCAACCTTTGTCGATGTAGTCCATGATGCGCTGGTAGGATTGCTCGTCGGTGAATCCTCCGAACACATCCAGCTTCGTCATTTCAAACGAACGGTCTCGTTGTACTTTGTAGAGTTGTGTCGTCGCCGGAATGTTTCCGCCGAGAGCCTCATCCATGAGCCTTATTTCGAGTAGTGCGCGTTTCTGCAAGAGACCACGGGCTATCAGCACGGCAACGCGGCTGTTCGGGTCGTTGTACTCCTGCGTAAACTGCTCGACGTTCGCGTTGATGCTGCGGGCGATATCTTCCGGCGGCCAGCCGAGCGCACCGAGATCGACCAACCTCTGCTCCTCTTCAGGCGCGAGGTTTTCACCGATGCTCTTATGGTCGGATAGTTCGTTCATATTCTTCGATCATTTTATTGACGGCTGCAAGCTCGCGTTCTTTCGCCTTCAGACGGTTTCTTCGCTCGATATCCAGATGGGGCTTGCTGCCGCGGGTTATCTCGTGTTTGATCCGCCAGATGCTTCCTTTGAGATTCTTCTGTCTGGCGACAAGGGCAACAGGCCCCATTTTACGCAGGGTCGCCAGTTCCTGCATCTCCCTGAAGATCGAGTGCCGGCCGAGCAGCGCATGATGCTCGGCGTAGTATGTGAATTCGTAGAGAATTTTTCGATTTTCGGAAAAAGATTTTATAAGATTTTCGGCCGTCGCAAAACATTCGTCCAGTGTGGTACAATCGAATAGCCGCCGGTGCGCATCTACGTAATCTCGATAGGCTGTAATTTTGTCGGCTGCCAGAATTTTCAATTCGGGCGGACAATCCGGTTCAGAGAGAAACGCCCATTGCTCCCGGAAGGCCGGGCGGGAGCTGGGCGGGGGCGTCGTGAGCGGAGAAGTCCCCGCTGTCTTGCACAGCGTGTCGATAAGCAACGATTTGTACCGATCGGGACGCGCTGTTACGAGCTGGGCGAGATGCTCGTTCTTGGCGTAAAGAGAGAGGAGCCGAAGCCCTGCTTGGACTTCGGCTCCGGACTCTAACCACTTTTGAACGGCATCTCGCATTACGACCGGATTTTGGTGAGCAAGGGGGATACCGCATTCCAGCCTTCGGCAGATGCTGCAATGAACTTACGCTGACAGAGTCCGGCGATCACGACGTTCTCGCAGGGATTGCTCCGCAGGACGAGTGTAACGAAGTTGCCGAAATCGTGCGAAACTTCCGTAGCACGGACACCGCGGCGATACTCTTTTGCATAATCCGCGACGAGGGTTTCGTTGTCGGCATCCTCTTGCATCGTTCCGCAAAGTTCGACCAGAGCCACTTTGTTCAGGAGCATCGGCAGACGTTCTGCGTAGTGTCGGGAACCGTCTTTGCGAACGTATACCTTGAGTTGTGCCAGATCTGCAAAATCCACCGGAGCGACCGGAGCGCAGTTGGCCGGGACAAACACGAATTCGTCGGGGATAGAGGCATCCGCAATCAGAGCGGGGAATTGCTTTGCGAAGGGGGCATCATCAACGAATACAAGCGTACAGTGTCCGGGAGCCGCCTTCTGCCACAGAGCCTGCAACAGGTCTTTCGTGCCGGGGTAGGCCGCGATAACGATAACGGAATCGTCAGCCGGTACTCCTTCAGCATCCGAAGAGGCCGGTGCGGGGGCGGCATCCTTTTCCGGAAGGGGCGAAAGAGGTGCCGGTTCCGGAATGGGGGTTTCTTCTGGAGTGTTCCTATCGGGGCTTACGACTCCCGCATCTGCGGCTCGTTTTTCAACTTCGGCCGTAGGTGTGGCCGAAACAGCCGGAGCGCCTTTGGCCCCGGTCTGTCTTGCGGTGTTATTATTTCCCATACTATGCCCCCTCTTCCTCTGTCGGTGCCGATGTAGCCTCGTCGGCGAGTTCCGGCATCTTGCCTTTGTAGATGCTTGCCCCGATCAGGTCTCGCTGCTCCTGCTTGAACGTGAGCTTCCGCTTGCGGGCATCCTTGTTGTTGGTGTACTCCGTCGTCAGGAAGAGCGGATTGCACTTCGAACCGCGATATTCCGCCGTATTGCCGTTGGCGCAATCACGGTTCAATGCGATGAACCCACGGTTGCGTGCGTACTCAGTGAAACCGGCAATCTCGGCCGAATCGCCCGGATGCTCGAAGGCGATGCCGACTTTGACGCCGCGGGCGTCGGGATCTCCTTCAGACTCTTCGGTACATTCGATCGTACTCGGCGTAGCGTAGATGCCGATTGCTTTCTTTTCTGCGATCAGTTCCAGATCGCTTTTCATGACGATGTCTCCGATTTCCCGCGTCGGTTCCGCAGCGACGAATTCGACAGGGACGAGGATTATTGTCGGGTTTTTGGGACGAGGGCAGCCTGCGCCCTCGTCCGTTTTCAGAATTGATACAGGGTTATACATGATAATCGGTGTTAAGGTTTGATACTATGCGCCCTCGTGGGTGTCTTCCACTTCAGCGGCAGCGTTGGTCTTTTTCCAGAAGTCGGTCGAGCCGTCATCCGAGATTGCGGCCTGCGGGTCGTAGTCGGCCGGAACGGAGGCGAAGAGCATTTCGCCGAACGCGAAGCCGACACCGAGCCAAAATTCGCCGTAGTAGCGGACTTCGTAATCGACCTTCTGGATGTCGGTGATCACCTGCGGCTGGTTCAGGTTCTGCAGCATGATGAAGTTCGACTTCGGCGTGCAGAAGATGATCGGCGAGCCGTACAGGCAGTCGAGTACCTGAAGCGAGAAGTTCGTGAAATCGACACGGTCTTTGCCAAAATCGGGATTCTCCGTGCCGCTGCCGGCTCCCCACTTGTCTTTGTAACCTCGTTTGTATTTCACGTAGAGATCGGCAGACAGGAAGATATTCATCTTCAGGGACTGATACTTCGCCAGAATCTTGTGGGCGAAGTCATCGATGTACTCGACGACTTCGGCATCTGTTGCTGTGCGCAGATCCTTTGCGTTCGGGTAGAAATTGATACCCTTATCGCCCGACTTGGCCGCTTCGACGAGCAGCGTTTCGATGCCGTTCATCGACTCTTCCGGCTTGCCGGCATCGGTCGGGTTCTCCTTGGCCTTGTACTTGCCTTTGCCGATCATCTTCATCTCGATGTCCTGAAGGATCGACGGCAGCAGAATCTTCTGCACGATGTAGCGTGTGATCGGCATCTGATCGGGGGACAGACGCTCGTTGTAGAGCGACAGCAGCCACGAGTTGGCGACGTCGGCCGGGACGATCGCAAAGTTGATCTTGTGCCGGTAATTCTGGATTTTGATGGCAGTGAACCGTGCATCGCCAGACGGAGTCCACTTGGCCGAGAACTCCTGTACGACGGACGTATAGTCCGAGCGGACGGCTTTGTAGGTTTCGATCGCACGCTTCGGCGTCATGAACTTCGCCGAGGTGAACCCCCGGTAGATGTCCTGCATGAGTTCCAGACTGTTCCCCTGCGACGAATAGGTGCCCAGCTCCTTTTTCAAATCATCCACGTCAATCGTGGCTGCGGAGAAAGTCGGAAGCTGGCCCGTGGCCAGAGCTTCGAGTGCGAGGCGATTGTGGGATGCCTTCGCGTCGATCGTGAAGGTACGGCCTTCGCTTCTCCCGAATACTTCTGTTGCGGCAGGCTTATCTTCGCGGGCTTTGGCGAGTTTCTCCTTCTCCTGCTGTAAGATCGTCATCTGGGCAGACATCGACGCGATTTTTTCTTCTGCTTTTGCCAGTTCCTGCCGTAACTTGTCTTTGTCGTCGCCGCCGGAGCGACCGATGGCATCGAGGAAGTTCAGCAAAAGCTGTTCTTGCTGTGCGTCGTCATTTGCATCGCTGGCGGCGTATGCGTCGTAGTGCTGCAAGGCTTCCGGGCCAAATTTCTGTTCGAGAATCTTACGCTGATCAGCAGAGAGTACCTCATGCCCTTCTGCATCACGCGAAAGATTTTCCACCCCGACAGTTCGGGCGAAGATTTTCGAAATAAAGTTCCAGTTCAATTTCATGTTCGATATAATTATGAGTGAATACTTGCGCGGATAAAGGCGTGATCGACGCATTCCTGTAAAGTGGCGATGCCGTCGGCAAGGCCGTTTTCGATAGCCTTGTCTGCGAAGAAAGTCGCGCCGGTCAGTACTCCCGGCGCGTCGGCCCGGAGGGCTTGCCGGCCCGCTTTGACGTCGGCATGGAACGCGGCGACCAAATGAGACAGGCGCATGCGGATCAGCGTGTACTCTCCGGTGAGTGCTTGGCGGTATGCGAGGTTTTTGTCGGATGACTCTTCCGCGTATATCTCGTGAACCTTTTGTCCGGACTTCTCCAATGCCTCTCGGTCATCGATGAAATATGTATATGCGCCGATTGACCCTACTTCCGATGTCGCAATAGACTGCGTCGCATTGTGCGGCGATCCAATAAGCTGCTGACGCGCAAAAATCGGCATGTGCGAGCAGAGGCTTCCCTGTGGCTTTGAATTTGCGGATCGCATCCAACATCAAGGGAACAGCCGTCGAATTCCCGCCGCCGGAGTCAATGTCGAGAACGCAGGCAACGACGTTTGTGTCAGCCGCAGCAGCGAGAAGGGCCTGTGCATATGTGGCAGTTCCGATCGTTCCGCAGGAGTCGTATTTGGTAATCGTGCCGGATATTGGGATCACAGCAACGCAGGGGTCGCCGCTTCTGGCGGCATTCGC
>OOCX01002222.1_pt1 | contig 10655 bp, 6 predicted proteins | sample 1671231 | NCBI WGS metagenome assembly OOCX01 (sample SAMN06348135, study PRJEB24527) | human gut metagenome | biome: human gut; feature: ankylosing spondylitis patient; material: feces | host: Homo sapiens | place: China | collected 2015-10 | reverse complement strand
CAAATCTTATTTTTATTATATATTTATGTAATTTTATTTATATAAGTAATTTCGCGGATTTTGTGCAACACCATTTATTCTAACTTCCCAATGTAAATGCGAACCTGTTGAAATTCCTGTAGAGCCCATTGCCGAAATTACTTCTCCCTGTGAAACAGTTTGTCCTTGTGTAACATATAATTTGCTACAATGTCCATAATATGTTTGTACACCATTTCCATGAGAAATTATAACAAGATTTCCGTAACCTCCACTATTATATTGCGCATATGTAACTGTTCCTGCTGCTGCCGCTCTTATTGGTGTTCCCATTGAGTTAGCAATGTCTAAACCTTTGTGGTTGTCCCTTCTACGAACACCAAATCCTGATGTTAGCATTCCTTGAACTGGTTCAACAAATGAAATTCCTAAACTTGCTATATATGTTGAACTATTATTTGTACCTGTGTAGGCTGGTTTCACGCTCTTTTTTTCTTCATATAATGCAGATACGCACTCATCAGTATTTGTAAAACTTGCAAGCTCTGTATTATATTTTTCCATTATTTTTTCATTAGGAAACATCAGTAAGAAATTTTCTCATTTTGGCCATTTTTTACCTTTCAGAACTGATACCTGACAAAGAGAAAACCCAGGAGTTACCTCTCCGGGGTTTTTATTGTAATTGAGTCGCATGGACTAATCACTTCTCTTTGCCTATTGGCATTGTGGCATATGCATTTCAGTAATACAATATGCAAATTTAAAATTAAAGTGGGCACAAAGTTGGTCTAGCCTTGATTTTCTTCTTTTTTCATGCTATACTACAAACCGCTGAAACCCTTATAAAATAAGGTCTAGCAAGGTTTCAGTAATGTGTGTTCGTGACCTTCCACACGTAAAACAAAACTAAAGGAGATTAAAAAATGAAGAACAGAAACATCAATTTCATGACACAGGCTGCCATGATTGCAGCCATCTACGTGGTGCTTACCTATGTATTCGCACCATTTTCATTCGGAGAGGTTCAGGTTCGTATTTCCGAAGCCCTGACGATTCTTCCGGTTTTCACACCAGCAGCTATTCCAGGATTATTTATCGGCTGCCTTGTAGGCAACATTCTCGGAGGCGCAATCCTTCCGGATATCATCTTTGGAAGTATTGCCACACTGATCGGTGCATTCTTTACTTGGAAACTTCGCAAGAAGAGCCCTTACTTTGCACCAATCCCACCAATTGTATCTAACATTATTATCGTACCGTTTGTTCTGCGCTACGGATATGGAGTTGCACTTCCAATTCCATTTATGATGTGCACTGTTGGCATTGGCGAGATCATTTCCTGTGCAGTACTCGGAATGGTACTTTACTTTGCATTAAAGAAATACGCAAAGACATTATTTGCTCAATAAACTAATTATTAAAAACCCTGACAATCTGCCAGGGTTTTCTTATTTCCGGATTTATCTGTTATGATCCATCCACATCGTTTGTTTATAATTTTTATTTTCCTGCCAGATATACACTGACATTTGCAAAGTCACTTTGTGCATGATTGCTGCGTACACCGCTTCCGATATCTTCACAGCTGACTATTCCGTCACTATAACCAACAATCATCAGCGTTGTTTGCGCATCTAAGACGGCAATTAACGGTCGTCCCTGATTAACATTGTAAAGCAGTTCGTCTATCGTACAGCCACTTAAATCCATCACGCTTCCATAAACTTCTGTAATTGCATCGACCACAGATTTTCCACCTGCGAGTGCCTGTCTGAGCTGTTCTGTATCTGCATCTTCCGTGTCAATCGAATATTTCAGATCGCGGTTTCCACGCTCCCAGATGTAATTCTGATCAGCATCAACCACGACTCCGCCACAGTCATTGGCTTTCTGAATCGCTTTTCCTGCAGTATTATAAGTTCCCTGAAGCCTTCCATGACCATACACATAAAATGCGTCTGTTTCTTTTTTACGGTCCAGACTGACCTGTGGAATATTTTCGAGTACCACCTGTTTCGGTTTTAATAGCTTCGGCTCCTTGTCAGAAATGCCATCATCATACGTCAGGCGAACCTGTGTCTCTTTCAGATCTGTTTTATATGTCTGCACATAAATATTGCTTTCTTTCGCCTCTTCGCTGCTTGTAATATAATCCTGTGCTGTTCCGGTGTAAGTATCGCCGTCTTTTACCGCACGGTCAAGGGTGATCATATTATCCTCAAATGTAGCACTTAGCACATAGATTCCTGACTGTTCATAAGTTTTGATCACCTTATCTTTACTACTTGTAATCTCCACTTTATACATCGGAATGACCTGGGCTCCTGACAGTGTTGTTCCGACTTCTTCCGTTTTTGCAACACCGTAGACAAAATCACCATCCATGAAGCCAAGTGGTTTGATACACTCGCCATCTTTGCAAGTCACTTCATATTCTTGATCAGTCTCCAGATTCATAACTGTCACAGACTTGGACTTCGAAGGATCTTCTTTCTCATAAGCTACCAGATGTCCATCTTCGCTTGCAACATACTGATCTTCATTCAGTCCTGTCGCAAGCTCCTTTTTCGTACCTTTATTCATATCCATTTTGTAGAGTACGTCATCTGCAATCGTATACAGACAGCCATTTTCTACATTATAGTAGACCAGTCCGTCCACTTCTTCCAGGGCACGGTCATAAGCCTTGTCACTGGATACGAATAATTTTTCCTCAACAGAATTCTGTTCAATATTATAATAGTAGACTGCGGATCCAGTCTCACCCTCATGGCTGCCCCGGTTCATATATCCGCATACGGCAAATGTTGTATTTCCCTTTTCGTCTACATTTAAAATCTTAATATCATGCTGCATCAGCATGTTCCGGATATCCGTATTCTCAGCATCTGCAAAGCTGAACACAAGAGAAACTTCATCTCGGTCACGATTATAATTCCATAGTTCTCCCGCCTGCACAAATGACACAACGGTTCCGTTTTTATTTACCATATAGACCGGATTCTTGTCTGTGATGCCAAGAAGTACACCTTTTTCATTCAACACCTTCTTCGTCGCATCAAATATCTGGTCCATCGTCCGGTCATAATCTAACAGATATGTCTTCTGACTTCCGGAAATGTAACGCACACGGAAATATTCCCGCACCTGGTATTCGTCTTGCTCATTTTCCTCACCAGTACAGTTCACACGATATTCCAACTCCACTGCCATATATGTGCTGTTCAACTCTTTAATCGTCCAACGCTCACTTCCATCAACCTTCGGGGCCAGATCTCCCCATGTTACATGCGTGTAATCTGAGTGGATCGTCACATGCTGTAATGTCGTGTTGTCTCCTTCATCACTGGGCTCAATCGCCGTTCCAATTCCAACACCTTCCGCTTTCGCCAGTGCATTTTCATGGAAACTTTGTACATAATCCAGGCTTGGCGCCGCATTTAACTTGGCTCCGTCCACGATTCTCGTATAATAATACATGTCGTGATCATCCATATGCAGCGTGATCTGAAGCATACGTTCCTCAGACAAAATATTTTCACCATCGACATTTCCTACTTCCAGCGTTGCATTCTCTCCTGGCTTCTTCACCTTTTGTTCCAACAGCTTTTCTTTGCCATCGATCGAGTAAACCGTATAGTCCAAACTTTCAATCACATTTTCATAAGCTTTGATGGTGACCTGAAGCTGACCATTGCTGACCGGTGTGATGGAATCACGTACGCCTGTCAAATCCATCTCATTCTTATATCCGGGCAGGTCATTGAGCGAATAACCGTTATAAGAAAACGCAATCTGGGGACGTGTTGCTGCCCCCATATCTGTCGTCATGTTACTGTTCTTTTTATTTGTCACATAGCCAAATACGACCACCGCAGCAAGAAATACCAGAACCAGTACCCCTGCGTGGATCACGCGATTTTTCCATTTCATTTAAAGCTCCCCTTTTTCGTCTAGCAGTCTCCCCAGTGTCGGTGTCACGCGAAGAAATGACTCGCATGCGCGGATACTCTCTTCATTGTCTGCCCGGCGGCCTGTTTTCACCGCACGAAGCAGAATATTTTTCGGTGTATGTTCCATGTCAATAAATTCCAGAACCTGCACGTCGTATCCCTCCCTCTTTAGATACTCCGCACGTAATCCATCTGTCACAAGCGCCGCCATACGTTCTTTCAAAAGTCCATAATTCATGATCGGCGAAAGCACATCGTTCTTCATCTGTCGGTTCAGTTCATGCTGGCAGCAAGGCACCGATAAAATAACCTTCGCATTCCAGCCAATTGCTTTTGCCAGCGCAAAATCCGTTGCTGTATCACAGGCATGAAGTGTCACAACCATATCTACTTCCTCCGCGCCCGTATAGTCTGCAATATTTCCCTCCAGAAACGTCAGCTTATCATACTGATACTTCTTCGCCAGCCCGTTACATTTCCGGATTACATCCGTCTTCAGATCCAGACCGATGATCCGGATGTCATAAGATTTCAGCTCATGAAGATAATAATACATAGCAAATGTAAGATAAGACTTTCCACAGCCAAAATCCAGAATTGTAAGCTCTCTTCCAGAATCAAGCTGTGGTAAAATATCCTCGATAAATTCCAGGAACCGGTTGATCTGCCGGAACTTGTCTGACCTTGCATGAACAATCTTTCCTTCCTCCGTCATAACACCAAGATCCTGTAAAAACGGAACCGGTACACCTTCCTGCAGGATATATTGTTTCTTCCGGTTATGATTCAGATCCAGCGGGCGCATCTGCGCTTTCTTCTGCTTCTTCTTAATTGTAACCTTTCCCTTCTTGCTGATAAGCACAGAAAATTCCGCATCCGCCGTTACAAGCTGCATCTGCTTCATATTCTCCATAGCCTCCAGCATCTTCTCGCACGCCTCATCGGCACTTAAATTCTCATGAAATGCCTGATTTCCACGAAATGTCTCCATCTGATAGACCCTTATATCCTTCATGAGCACCGGGCGCACCTTAACCTTTGCCGCGAGCTTCTCATCTCTTGGATTACTCAAAACCGCCGATATAAAATTGTCATTTAAATTTTGTTCTAATATATTTTTTAATTCATTCATAGTAGTAATATTGTACTAGCGGTACGGGAAAAAGTCAATTTGAGACAGGGCAAAAGTTGATTGGGAACAAGACAAAGTTAGGAACGTGACACTTTGGCGAAATGCTACGTCCCTAACTAAAAATTTATCAACTAACTTTACTAAATATAATTACGACTTTGAATAGATCACCGTCCAGATACAGATCAAATGTTCCACCCATCATTGTGGTCAATGTCTTCGCAATCGACAATCCCAGTCCACTTCCTTCGGTACTTCTTGACAAGTCTCCGCGAATGAATCGCTCAGTCAGTTCATCTGCCGAGGAAATGTTAAGTGGCTGCTCGGATATGTTTTTCAGACTAAAGAGTACTTTTCCGTCCAGTGTCTGCAGATCTGCATAGATGCGTGTTCCTTCCATAGCATATTTTGCAGCATTATTATAAATATTTGCAAGCACGCGCCACATTCTTCTTCCGTCTACCCGAACAATCGCATCTTCTTCCGGGAAATTCATGATCTGTGTCAGATTTCTGGCCTGGAATTTTTCTTCAAATTCTCCGCTCGTCTGCTGGATGAGTTCTATCATATTGATATTCATAAACTCGAGAGAAATATTACCTGAGCTGACTTTTGATGCCTCTACGACATCTTCTGTCAAAGTCTTCAGTCTCTGAGATTTTTCTTCCAGAACTTCAATATATCTTTGAATCTTCGAATCATCAAATTTTTCTTGTTTCAAGAGATTTACATAATTAATAATGGAGGTCAGCGGCGTCTTGATATCGTGAGATACATTTGTAATCAGATCTGTCTTTAACCGCTCACTTTTCATATTCTTCTCGACTGCCGCATCAAGTCCGCTTCCGATAGAATTGACTTGTTCTGCAATCTTGCGTTGTTCTCCATGTATGTCTTCGAGATCAATCTTGTAATCCAGCTCACCTTCACTGATTTTCTCAATACCTTCTTTAATTTTCTGTCGTCCGACTGCCCAGTTGACAAGGATTACAAATCCTGCTGTCTGCACAATGAAAATCACGAATGACCAAAATGCACTTGGCCAGCCTGATGCCAGATATGCCACCCAATGTACTGCTGCATACGCAAGATATAAAACAATTATTTTTGCTATGTGTCTGGCATTTCGAATCAATAATTTCACAAACTCTACGACACTGTACAGAAAACTGTTCTTCCATGCAATTCCTGCTTTTATTCTTCTGGCCAGACTCAAAATACCAACGAGAAACATATTACATGTATAAACTGCAAGTCCTCCGAATCCAATCATTCCAAAAAATGTTTCGTAAGAAAGAATACCATTTCCTACTGCAAATGTTTTCTGGGAGATAATTCCTGCAGCTCCCATGAAAAGCACAGTCAATAGTGACGGTACGAACCATGCAAATATAACTGCTGCAGCTCCGATTTCTGTCTTACATCTGTCAAATTTATATAAATGCAGTTCTCCATCTCTTTCCGTTCGACCTGCGATCACAACAAGCCATACTACACTGGCAAAAAATATTAAAAACGCCAAAATCATTCCTGCACTGACTCCTCGGACAAACGGACTGTACTTTTCATAAAAATGTGCATTTTTATAATAACTGTCTTTCACAGGATACTTCGTATCCACACCTGTCATAAACACAAACTCTCCTTTATCTGCATTACTCAGATAAACCGTCTGTGACTGCCATAGTTCTGCATCTGCTTCCTGAATATTCGTTTCAAACTCTGACAGTTTTGATTTTATTATGACATATTTCCCCATCTTACGAACACTTTTAGCAACGTCATCAATATTATTTTCCTGCCCAAGCTCCTCCCGATTTGTGGCAACTTTTCCACTCTTTAAATCTAAATAATAATAGAAATAATTACTATCTCCTTCTTTATACTGCTCTGTCAGGCTCTCATAATTTCCATAGCGCTCTCCAATCTGATAAATACAGCTTTCCAGCATATTATAAGCTTCATTAAGCCTGCCATTCCAGTTGGAATTCTCGTTAACTATCTGCAAGAGATTTTCTGCTTCCAGTGGAGCTGCCTCCTCACGGAATAACACTCCATCATATTTCCAGCAATCTACATAGAGCATAGTTCCCTCTGCATCTTCGATTCCCCGAAAATTCTTTTCCTCTTCCGTCATTTCATTTCTATCTGATATATCCACATTTTCCAGCTCATCTAAGATCTGCTCCGATGTCTCCGCACCTATTCCATCTGTCATTACAAATTTAAATTCACCATTTAACACCTTTTCATTAAAATCATCCTGACTATAGTAATGATAACTTCCATCTGATAATTTACAAACGATCGGAGCCTTCAGATCTTCTGCGTCGTTGCCTTCTAATTCTGCTGAATCCGTGTTTGTATCTCCGACATAACTGGTACTCTCACTGTAGATCAATTTCTGATACCAATTCAACAAATCTCCCAATCGATATGAAAGACCGCTTTCATTCTGACCACTGATCGTCTCACTATTGTTATATACCTGAATATCGACCAGCTTATCCTCGTCAATCTTTCCATCTGTCTCAAACATCTGCTCACTGTCAATGCCGGACATCACTTGATACGCACTATTCATAAGCTCTGTATCAAAGTCATAGGAATCTTCATAGCTCTGCGTAAGTTTTCCTGTTATAAGGTCATCGAAAAGTTCTGCGTAAGACATGATGCTCATAACGCCGAGCATCATCGAAATAACCATAACATTTGCAATGATGATCAACAAAATTCTGGTCTTTTTTTTCTTATGCCATATCTTTTCCATAACGTCTCCCTTCTGTTAGCTTTTTCTTGCTGGTCTTACCCCGACCTGCTTTTACTGCTTCTCGATCTTATACCCTACGCCCCACACGACTTTCAGATATCTTGGTTCTTTCGGGTTGATCTCAATCTTCTCACGGATATGACGAATATGCACTGCCACTGTATTATCTGCAGCAACTGCTTCCTCATTCCAGATGTTTTCGTAGATCTGATTAATGGAAAATACCCTTCCCTGATTCTTCATCAAAAGAAACAGGATATTGTACTCAATAGGTGTCAGCTTCACCACATCACCATCTACCCTGACTTCCTTCAGATCATCGTTTATACTCAGACCTCCTGTCTCGTAGATATGAGCATTCTCCACAGGTATTGCTGATCCCAGCCTTGTATATCTTCGAAGCTGTGATTTCACCCTTGCCACCAGTTCCAGCGGATTGAACGGTTTCTCTACATAATCGTCCGCCCCGATATTCAGTCCTAAGATTTTGTCTGAATCCTCTGTTTTTGCTGACAAAATGATGATCGGAATACTGCTGTTCTCACGGATTTTCAGGGTTGCACGGATTCCGTCCAGCTTCGGCATCATGACATCCATGATCAGAAGATGTACTTCATTGTTCTTCAATATCTCAAGCGCTTCTTCACCATCATATGCCTTCAGCACATGAAAGCCTTCCTGCTGTAAATAGATCTCGATTGCTTCCACAATTTCTTTATCATCATCACACACTAAAATTGTCTGCATGTCCTATCCTCCCAATATTTTTCTGTGAACAGCCTGTCTCCCGCTTTACGGACAAATCTGTCCATTGCTGCAAACATGAATAAAATAAAACTGTCCGGCGTTTATCAGCCTGAACAGTTTTATTTTAGCAGTTAAAAAAGTATTTTAATAGTAGAGAAATCTTAATTGTGTCTTAATTTCTGTTTTTCTAGCAGATCTCTGCTCCGCTTGGCATCTTTTTCTCCGGAACCATCAATGCAAGTTCCCCGTTCTCATCCTCTGCGCAGAGTAACATACCCTCTGAGACTACACCTGCAAGTTTTGCCGGTTTTAAGTTCACTAATACCATGACTTTTTTGCCAACCATCTCTTCCGGTGTGTAATGCTTGCGGATACCGGAAACGATCTGTTTTACCTGACTTCCGATCTTCACCTGTGAGCAGAGTAATTTCTTTGATTTTGGAACTGCTTCGCAGGCAATGATCTCTCCTACCTGAAACTGCATCTTCATAAAATCATCATACTCAATCTCTGCTTTCGGTTCAATGTCAATTGCGGATTCTTCCGCTTCTTCTGCTGTTTCCGTTTCTCCGGCAAGTTTCTTCTGTTCTGCCTCAAACTCAGCTTTCTGGGTTGCTTTGATCTCCTCCACTTTCGGCATAACCTCTTTTGCATCCAGACGTGCAAATAGGATTTCCGGTGTATCTGTCACTCTGCTTCCACTCTCATAAAGTCCGAATTTGTCCAGATCGTCATAATCGCGCAATGTAGTATTCAGCTGGTTTACGATCTTCTCTGCTGTCTCCGGCAGGAAGCTGTGCAGTAATCCTGCTCCAATCGTGATGGACTCTGTCAGATTGTATAATACCTCTGCAAGACGGTCATGGTCTGCCTCATCTTTTGCAAGTACCCATGGAGTCGTCTCGTCAATGTATTTGTTGCAGCGGCGGAACAGGTCAAATACAGCGGTGATTGCATCTGCCACGCGGAGTTTGTCCATTTTCTCCTGCACTTTGTCTCTGGTTCCGGTAACGACAGCCTTTAAATCCTCATCGACTTCTGCAGTCACGCCTGTTTTTCTCACAACACCATCAAAATATTTGTTGCTCATGGAGATCGTCCTGTTTACCAGATTTCCTAAAATATTGGCAAGATCAGAATTGAATCTCTCAATTACCAATTCCCATGTGATGACACCGTCATTTTCAAATGGCATCTCATGAAGTACGAAGTAACGGGTTGCGTCTACGCCGAACAGTCTTACCATATCGTCTGCATAGATCACGTTTCCTTTGGATTTGCTCATCTTATCGCCGCCCTGTAAAAGCCATGGATGACCAAACACCTGTTTTGGCAATGGCAGATCCAATGCCATTAAGAAGATTGGCCAGTAAATCGTATGGAAACGGACGATATCCTTTCCAATTAAGTGTAAATCTGCAGGCCAGTTTTTCTGAAACAACTCAGAAGAGCCATCCGGGTCATAACCAATTTTTGTAATGTAGTTGGTCAGTGCGTCAAGCCATACATAAACAACATGCTTCGGATCAAAATCTACCGGGATTCCCCAGCTGAAGGATGTTCTGGATACACATAAATCCTGCAAGCCCGGAAGTAAGAAGTTGTTCATCATCTCGTTCTTACGGGATACCGGCTGGATAAACTCAGGATGTGTGTTAATGTAATCGATCAGACGGTCTGCGTATTTGCTCATTTTGAAGAAATAAGCTTCCTCTTTTGCCGGTTTTACTTCACGTCCGCAGTCCGGGCATTTGCCATCTACAAGCTGGGACTCTGTCCAGAAGGATTCACATGGTGTACAGTAAAGTCCCTCGTAAGCTCCCTTATAGATATCTCCCTGATCGTATAATTTTTTAAAGATTTTCTTTACGCATTTTTCATGGTCTGCATCTGTAGTGCGGACAAAGTTATCATAGGATGTGTTCATCAGATCCCAGATTGCTTTTACCTCTCCTGCAACTCCATCTACGAATTCCTTTGGTGTAATACCTGCTGCCTCTGCTTTTTCCTGAATCTTCTGTCCGTGCTCGTCAGTTCCTGTCTGGAAATATACATCATAACCTTCTGCTCT
>OOCX01002207.1_pt1 | contig 10714 bp, 7 predicted proteins | sample 1671231 | NCBI WGS metagenome assembly OOCX01 (sample SAMN06348135, study PRJEB24527) | human gut metagenome | biome: human gut; feature: ankylosing spondylitis patient; material: feces | host: Homo sapiens | place: China | collected 2015-10 | reverse complement strand
CATTTTCTACTCCACCAGCGGAGCTGGTGGTTGTCGTTCGCTCAAGCTACCCAAACTAAAGAACGCCGAGGGTTCCTCCCACATGGGAAGGGATTCCTCGGCGTTCTTTAGTTCATGCTTTTTGATTGCCCGGTCAACAGTATCACGCGCCATGTGCAATGCACAGATCACAGCCACTGTTTCAGCACATCGTTCAGCTTATTCAAATCAAGCGGTTTGGCGATATGCTCGTTCATGCCGGTGTTCTTTGCCAGCTGCACGTCCTCGGCAAAGGCATTTGCCGTCATGGCAATGATGGGCACTTTGCACCGGCTGCCGGCAAGCGCACGGATCGCAGCAGTGGCTTCGTAACCATTCATGATGGGCATCTGGATGTCCATAAAAATGAGATCGTACCACTTTTCTGGCGCTTCCATCACCTTTTCGACTGCAATTTTTCCGTTTTCGGCACGGTCAATGGTCACGCCCGTCATGCCTATGATCTCGGCCGCGATCTCACGGTTCAGCTCGTTATCTTCCACAAGAAGGATCCGCTTGCCCGCATAATTTTCCTTCGCAAAATCTTCCAGATAGTTCCGGGCGTTTTTCTCCTGCTTCCCGGATGTAAACTGCCGCAGAGTTGCCGTCAGGCGGGAACGGAACAGCGGTTTTGCCATAAACGCATTCACGCCCGCCGCTCTGGCTTCTTCTTCAATTTCGCTGAAGTCAAAGGAAGTCAGGATGATGATCGTGACCTCTTCTCCTACCCGTTCCCGGATTTTTCTGGCGGTTGCAATACCGTCCATTTCCGGCATCTTCCAGTCCAGAATCACCGCAAAATAGTCACTGTTGGTCTCATGACGCGCATAGCAGCGCTCCACAGCTTCCTTACCGGTCAGGACCCATTCGCCCGCTATGCCGATCTCCTGAAGGGTCGCAACGGTGCTTTCGCAGCAGGTCTTGTCATCGTCCACGACCAGCACCGGCAGGTCAATCAGCTCTTTTTCCTGTTCCTTCTCGTTCTCCTGAAGCTTCAGATAGACCGTGACCGTGATCTTCGTTCCCTTGTTGGGAGCGCTTTCGACCTGAATGTCACCATTCATCAGGTTGACGATGTTTCTTGCAATGGCCATGCCAAGACCGGTGCCCTGCACCTTGGTCGTCCGGTGATCGTCTGCCCGACTGAACGGCTCGAACATGATCTTCTGGAATTCCGGCGTCATACCGATGCCGTTGTCCTCGATGGAAAACTCGTAGCAGCCAAGCTCCGAGAAGCCGTTCGGTTTTTCCTTGATCGTGAAGGTGATGTTTCCTCCATCCGGGGTATACTTGACGGCGTTGCTCATCAGGTTCACAAAGACCTGCTGGATGCGCAGGCTGTCGCCGCAGACAGCTTCGTGCTCAATGTGCTCAACATGGACTTCGAGCTGATGTTTGTGCTCGTCGATTGCCGGTTTTGTGAGGGTGAGCAGGTTATCAACCAGCTCCGGCAGGCTGAAATCCTCCTCGGCAAGGCTTATTCGCCCGCTCTCGATCCGGGCCATATCCAGCACTTCATTGATCAGTCCCAACAGATGACGACTCGACTTTGTGATCTTGCCAAGGCACTCGACCACCCTGTCCTGACTCTCGATATTCGCACCCGCAATGGCGGTCAAGCCAACGATTGCATTCATCGGTGTACGGATATCATGGGACATATTGGAGAGAAATTCCGTCTTGGCGCGGCTTGCGTTTTCCGCCGCCCGGTACGCATCCTTCAGTGCCTTATGGGATTCGATCTCGGCCTTTTTCTCCTGTGACACATCCATAGAGGCCAACAGTGCTTTGACCAGCTTTGTGCCATCCCACTCCAGCGGAATGAAGGAAGCGATCTTATAGGTGTTCTCATCTATGGAGCAGTATTCAAATTTGTAGATGTCGTTCTCATCCTGCAAATTCCTGCGGATATTTTCCGGTGAGAACAAAGCAGCCAATCCGTCCAGCGGTTCCAGTGTCTTATACTTTGCAACCACCTGCTCCACAAAATCATGGTAGGTTCCCGTCGGCGCGTATATCATTTCACCTTGCAGATTATAGAACCGATACCGGTCATTCTCCAGATCGCAGACGACAAAGCGGTCCAGCAGACGCACCATACTCTTGATCAAAAGATCCATCGATGCGTTATCTGAGGCCATCTGCATCCGCCGTGCCGTCTCTGCTTTGGACTCTGTGATGTCCCGCAGAAAAATCATCGCATATTCGGAATCTTCGATCTCGCCGCGCATGACCACATTGCTGACCCATCGTTCCTCCCCATTCAGAACGATGCGGCACTCCTGACGCAGCTCGGTCTCCAGCCCCTTTAGTTTTTCCGTGATGTAGGCGCGATTATAGAAATTTGTTACGGTCTTTTTGTCCTCTTCCACCACATAGTTATCCACAAAGAATCTGACCAGTCCATCCCATGTGTGGTTCTGCTCAAAGGCCGTCATCAAAGAGGGCTCCACTTTGAAAGTATCAAAGGTGTTCTTTTCCAGATTTACATAGTATTCGCAGAGGTTTGCGCTGGTAAATGCACGGTGAAATGCCGCTGCCCGCTGCGCCTGCATCCGGCTTCTTTTTTCTGCGTCAATGTTGCTGATAATTCCGGCAATTCGATTGGCCGAGCCATCCAGACGGCGTATCACCTCCGCCGATGCCCGGAACCACTGGTATTGGCCATCCTGCATTTTCAGTCGGTACTCAACATTATACTTCGTAGCATTGGTTTTGTCCGCAATCGCTTCCAAAAGCAGCTGCATTACCCGGTCATAGTCCTCCGGGTGCAGAAGGTTCGACCACGAATCCAGTTTGTTCGGAAAATCCAGAATGTCATGATATCCAAGGATCTGCCGGAACGCATGGCTCCAGTTCACATGAACGATTTCACCGTTTTCATTACACTCAAAATACCATAGTGCAGAATGGATGGATTCATTAACCAGCGCAAGGTTCTCATACGCCCAGTTCATCTGTACTGACATGATCCAGATCGGTGTTCCATCCGTATCGACTGCATCTTTTTTGTAGAGACGCACATAGACGGGAGCCCCATCTGCCGTGAGGATCCGGCCTTCCCCTTCACCTTGGAGCTGACGAAAGCGTGCATTGTCGAGGAATGCGGCATCTTTCTTATAGAAAAGATTCTTCAGCGAACCCTTTGTCTGTTCCATCAGGGATGCATAGCTGTGGTTCAGATTATGCAGCAACAGATCACTGACCGACAGGATCGACAATTCGGCATCATAGTACCCGGTAATGGTTCCGACACCGCCATTATGATAGATCGTCTCCTGCATGGCCTGAAATGCATTTTTTCCCAGCCTTACCGTATCGGAAGTGTAGATTTCATCTGTAAGTCTTCTATCGAATTTCATTTTCATCCTCGTAGGGTTTTGACCCCGCCGCACGCTTCAATTCTGGTATGTCTTTTATGGTCAACTGGCATACTGATTTGTGATCAAGCTTGTACAATATAACTAGTATAGTATACTTGCGCAGCGTTTCGTTTTCAAGCGCTAATTGGCATTGGTTGTGTAAAAAAGAGAGGCCAATCTGCGTGAAAATTTACGCAAGTTGATCCCTGTACTTTTCCACGATCCGGCTATCCGTATAGACAGTCGCCCTGCGATGCGGTATACTCGAACCAAATCAACATTTTCAGGAGGAAAATCATGGTGGGAGAAAACAACAAGGTCGTCATTGTTACCGGAGGAAGCTCCGGCATCGGGCGGTGCACGGCATCCGCTCTGAAGGAGAACGGCTGCATCGTGTTCCTCCGGGCAACGCCGGAGACGATCTACGAAAGAGTCAAGGACAGCACGAACCGCCCGATTTTAAACGGGAATATGAATGTGGAATATATACGGGAACTGATGGAGAAGCGCCGGCCGCGCTACGAAGCGGTGGCGGATATCTGCGTGGACACGGACGGCAAGGATGTGGAGAACATCAGTGAGGAGATCCTGAAAGCGGTAGAAAACAGAGCATAAGAGGGGCAGCAGGAGATGAATTTTGAGTTTATAAGAGAGTGCAGACTGGAGTCGGATGAACTTCAGGCGATGTATGATAATGTTCTGCAGGAACTGGAGCGTGCGGAGCATTATTATTGGAGAAAACCGCAGGAGTGCGGCATCATTCTGCGCCAGACGACAGAGCGGATCTGCCGGATTTATAATACCTACTATCAAATCGGTTATCCGCAGAACGCTTCGCTGGAAGAGTTTTTGTGTTATACGGACGAAAATGAGCACAACGTGATGGTGAGCCGGTTTTTGAGCGTCGTCCGCAAGGAGCAGCGCGACCGGCTGAATAAGCTGCGTGTGCTGGGGGATGACTGTATCTGGGGTGAGGAGGCACCGGATCAGGGGATGACTTTTGAAGACCGCATGGGGCAGAATGCAAGACATATGATGGAGACCATGATGGAGGTCACCAAAGATATGTGCGAGAAGATCAACAAGAGGGATGATGTGTTCGACGAGTTCTTCCTCGAGGAGGCTCTGCCGGAGACAAAGGAAGAGGCAGGAAAAGAGACGCTTGCCGCTGCGGAGATAACAACCAGTGCAGAGAATACGAAAAAACCTCTGTTTGCCAGAATTTTCCACAGGTGAGGACAAATGAAAAAATCAGTATCGACCGTTTATGGAGTGCTGCTTGTCATCGGATTCATTCTGATGGCGTTGAGCTTTGCGTTTGCAGGTAAAAAGAATACAAGCTTTGCGGAGGATTCCAGACGAATCGAACTGCAGCCCGATCGCGTGGTGGAAGTGGGTGAAGATGTCAGGGAGTATTATTTCGACAGCAATCAGATGCAGTCGGAGTTTTCGGAACTGACATTTTTTAGCGTACATCAGTGCGTGGAAGTGTATGCGGACGGCGAGCAGATTTATTCGTTGGAAAAGAGCAGTACGGTGTTCGGGAGGACGCCCGGAACCGGATGGAATACGATCCAGCTGCAGGAGGGCGTGAAGAGTTTCAGTGTGCGGATCGAGGCGGTGTACCCGGCAGTGCGGGATCATGTGACGAGGTTCTATCAGGAGAATGACGGACAGATGGTCTATCAGACGATGAGAGGATCGGTTCCGGAGATCATGGTCAGCACAGTTGACGGAGCGATCGGTATTATGCTGCTCATTTATTATGCAATTGCAAGACGCAAAGTAAAGATGGGACCGGGCATCCTGTATTTTGGCATTTTTACGCTGATGATGGGAATGTGGTCCATGAATGAGGCGGAGCTGGTTGCCTACATGGTAAAAAGCCGGACGGCGGCCTCGTACGCCGGTTATATGCTGATTATGCTGATGATTGCGCCGTTTGCAGCATTTTTGCAGGAGTTCTCCGAGGTGGAGGAGAAGTATATATCAAATATTATCTGCATCTGTTCATTTGCGAATGTTGTAGTGTGTACCGTACTCCACATGACGGGGATCTGCGAGTTTAAAAATACGGTATTTTGCACGCATTTTCTGATGGCATGTGACCTGCTCTATCTGCTCTATGTGATCTTGCAGCGTTACCGGGCGCGCGGAATGGACCGGCGGGTGCGTGTCTGTATCTGGGGACTTGTAATTCTGCTAGTGTCTTACGCGGTCGACATGTCGGCGTACTACATCGGATGGAGAAGAACGGATGTGATCGGCAGATTTGGATTCCTGTTGTTTATCTGCCTGCTGGCGAGAGAGGCGACTGCGGTGTCGATGGAGAAGATTGATGAGGGACGCAAGGCGGAGATCTACCGGGAACTGGCGGAGCATGATATGCCGACCGGACTGTACAACCGCAACGCTTATGATGAGTGGGCGTCGGAAAATGCCAGAGACCGAGAGACGGCGATCGTGACGTTCGATCTGAATGATCTGAAGTACTGCAATGACACGTTCGGACATGCGGCGGGCGATAAGTATATTCAGGATGCGGCAAAGCTGATCTCGGAAGTGTTTGAACCTGCCGGGGTGTGCTACCGGATCGGCGGGGATGAATTCTGCGCCGTGATCCGCCATGCCAGAAGTGAGTGGGTCGAGGAATGTCTGCGCAGACTGGAATATCTCGAGCGGAAATATAATGAAGGGAAAACGGACGTCCCGATGCGGATAGCATACGGCTACGCGATCTTTGACGAGCAGTATGATAAAAATATGGAAGAGACAAGGAACCGTGCGGATGTGAAGATGTACGAGAAAAAGAGAGCGATCAAGGCGGAAGAGAGAAAATGAAAAAATGCGGGAATTCCCGCATTTTTTCTGCTGTAGTCAGAAGTTGCTTCCGTTCCAGCCCCAGTTGTCAGTCGGGAAGTATGCCACGTAGATGTGGTCGGCAGGAATGGAAAGTTCGCCGGAGAGCAGATGGCAGAGCTTTCCGGTCATCTGGCTGGTGCCTGCAGCGGACGGCGTGCCGAAGCTTTTGACCTCCACATAAGCGACAGCGGCAGAATCCCCCTGAAAGAACAGGCTGGCATTGTCCTCAAAACCAGTCATAACCCAGTTCTCTCCCTTGCCGAGACACTCCCTGGTAATGCGGCAGATCTCTGCGGTCAGGGAATCCTTTTTGGATTTGCTCAGGGAAACGGTGGTTTTCGTATTGATAAATGGCACGGCAATATCCTCCTTTACATCTGATAAAGATAGTATATACGAAAATAAGCCTGCATACAATGTAAAAATAAGTATTGCAGGGGATTAAGAAAAACTATAAATGTATAAAATTGGTTGGCAATATTCAAATTATATTGGATATTGCCAATTTTTTTGTTATGATAAAGAAAAATATTCATGCATTTTGGAGGAGAAAATGAATACGGTATGCCGTGATATTTTTAGAGCGATTCATGAAAATAAGTGGTTGAGTATTGAATATAAAAATAAACAGGAGGGTATTACGAAATACTGGATTGGGATTATGGATGTAAATCCGATGAAAAGATCACTTTGTGTGGAAGGACTTCATCTGGGACAATTATCAACCATAGGTCTGAATATTTATATAGATTCTATTTTATCCTCCAATGTTATAGAAGGGTCTTATTTTGATGTCAAAGAATCATTAAAAGAAGATATTCAGCTAAATCAGCAGAAATATATTTCTTTATTTCATAATGTGTCCAATTTAAAAATTCTTAGTTATTACATTGATTGCAATAAAATGGACCCTGTACCATATAAAACGGAATATAGTTTAATCCGCCATTTTGATGGTGATTGTATCCGTAGAGGGGATTATCATTTGGCACCGGATCAGTTTCAGGAGATAGTTTCAAATTTTCAATATGGATGCACCAGTAATACGAAGAATAAAAGGATCAGGCAGTTGGCATTAAATATATTAAGTGTGCCGATGAAGCAGGGATTATATGTCCTTGCTTATCGTGAGATGAAGCTGGACGTTGCCCGAAGATGTCTTAGACCTGCTGACGAGGTTACGATTTGCACCGAGTTTACCATTGATGGAACAAGCCAGAGCATACGCAGATTTCTGGATGCGGACGATTACGAACTGTTAAATGATTTTGAAAAGAATCAGGAAACGATTAAGAACCGAATCACGGAATGTAATCCACAAATCAAAGGTGTGGATGATATGCCATATCTGATTGCGATCGGAAGAGACATTATGTTAGATCTTCACGAGGAATATAAGGCCATTGATGAAATGTTCCAGCAAGAAGAGGTGACGGCGCCAATTCGGGCGTTCTTTGGGAATCTGGTACAGGAACCGGCAAGTAGGAAAGTATTTCCAATTGCTTTGTTAAATAAGCAGATTAATCTGGATCAGCTGCTGGCAATCCACAATGCCATGAAATATCCTTTGGCATATATCCAGGGACCACCTGGAACAGGGAAGACAAACACGATCGTAAATACGCTTGTCACAGCTTTTTTCAATGAACAGACAGTGCTTTTTGTTTCGTACAATAATCACCCGATTGATGGTGTGTGTGAAAAACTGCAGCACATATCAAATGGAAAGAAGGGGAATATTCCGTTTCCTATTATCCGGCTGGGAAACGACGACAAAGTAGCTGAGGCGTTGGAGTATATTCAGAGATTGTATGAGAGTACAAAGAGTATCAATATTTATGAAGAAACGTTGAAAAAAAGGAAGTCAGACAGAATCGCAAGAACAAGACAGCTGACGGCTCTGCTGCAGGAATATGAAGAACGGTTGAAGCTTTTTGAAACAAAAGAAGCGATTCTCAGTCTGATGGAGTCAAATAAACATTTGACTTTTCAGACACAGTTGCAGGGAATTCAGTTGGCCCAGGTTGAGGATAAAATCAGTAAATCAAAAGATTATACGGATGAAGAAGCATTAAATCTGATTTTAGAGGATGAGGATGCTTTTAAAAGTTACCTGTATTATACTTCCGCAAAATGTATCAAACGTATACAGGAACCAAAGAATGCGGACCTTTTGGACATTGTTACAATGGAAGACAAAGAAGAGAAGGTAAAAGCATTTAATGATTATTTACGCAACGATGAAAATTTAAAGAAATTTCAGAGAATCTTTCCGATTATTGCTACCACATCGATCTCCGCCCATAAGGTTGGAAAACCGGGAGTACATTTTGATATGGTGGTTATGGATGAGGCGAGTCAGGGTAATATTGCGACGTCACTGGTTCCGATCCTTCGAGGAGAGAGCCTGATGCTTGTGGGAGATCCACAGCAGCTAAATCCGGTTATTTTATTGAATCCGGTGGTGAATCAGAAACTTCGCAAAATGTATCAGATCACGGATGAGTACGATTATATTAAGAATTCTATTTACAAAGCGTTTCTGGCATGCGATTCTGTCAGCAGGGAGATTCTCTTAAGCCATCATTACAGATGCAATAGGCAAATCATTCAATTTAATAACAAGAAATATTACAATGGAAAACTGCAGATCTGCAGTCAGAGTAGCGCAGAGAATTCGTTGGTTTTTCGGGATATAACAGGAAACAGCACCTACTATAAAAATACAGCACCTTTGGAAGCAGATGAGATTGTCCGGTATGCTGAGCTGCATAAAGATAAGAGCATCGGGGTGATTACGCCGTTTACAAATCAGAAGGAACTAATCAATCAGAAGCTAAAAGATAATGGTCTGGACAATGTTACCTGTGGAACCGTTCATGCATTTCAGGGTGATGAAAAGGATGTTGTTTTATTTTCACTTGCGCTTACGGATAAGACTGGCCGGGGAACCTATAGCTGGCTGAAAAATAACAAGGAGCTAATCAATGTCGCTGTTTCAAGAGCTAAGGATCAGTTGATTGTTTTGTCCAGCAGTAAGGAACTGGAACGCTTACATGACAGGGAGGGTGATGATGATCTTTACGAACTGGTGCAGTATGTAAAACATAATGGGCAAACCAATGTTACTCCTAAAACAAATGCGTCACGGGCACTCGGAATTAAACCTTATAGCACGGAAACGGAACAGGCTTTTCTGGAGAATCTGAATCATGCATTGGATAATGTTTTGAATACCGATCATAAATGCACGGTTCAGAAAGAAGTGAGTATCGCACATGTTTTTCAGGATAATTGCGAGTATAACGATTTGTTCTATACAGGCAGGTTTGATTTTGTCGTATATGAGAGACAGCCAAGGACAAAAATAGATATTCCGATTCTTGCGATAGAATTGGATGGAAGAGAGCATCAGGAGAAAAGTGTGGTGATGGAACGCGACAGGAAGAAAAATCAAATCTGCAGAGAGCATGGTTTTGAACTGATCCGTATTGAAAACACTTACGCAAGAAGATATCAATTCATGAAGGATATTCTGATGAAGTATTTTGCAAGCGTGAAATAGCTGGAAAAACTGTATATATGGGAAAAGGATTTTGGGGTAGTTGACAAGCTAATTGAACAGAATTATAATTCAAGAAACTAAGGAGAGCCATATAATGCAAAACTTATATTTTACAATGAATTATATGTACATGTATTACGGACGTGCACGTTTGTAACTGTAAAGAATCCGGGAAGGATGCACGGTTACAGCGGGCAGGTCTGATATGTCTGTGCAGAAAGTTCGGATAAAGTAAGCGTTTGTTTTATATAATCTTACAGAATACCGTATTAGAATTTTTGCACCAGACATATCAATGTTTGGTGTATTTTTTTGCAATAATGGCAGAAAGGAGATTTTATGAAAGTATGAAATGAGCAGCAATGAAGCGCGTTATTCATTAGAAAGATATGATGTTAAGAAAGGTGGAAATGGGTATGGTTCGTTTGGCCAAAGAAAAAGATTTAGGTAGAATTAATGAACTGAGAAAACAAGTAAACGATATACATGTAGAAGGGCGCCCGGATATATTTAAAGCGGGGTTTGGAGTAGAATTAAGGGATTATGCATACACGCTCATGAACGGAGAAAATAGTGATATAATTGTCGCAGAACGTAACGGTGAAATATGCGGAATGGCGTGCGTGGATTATGTGCATAGACCAGAGACTGCATACGGAAAGGCAAGAAGCTTTTATCATGTGCAGGAAATTGCCGTAGATGAAAATTACAGACGGCAAGGCGTGGCGAAAGAATTATTGGATTTTATGATAGCAGATACCAGGAAGAGAAAGCTAAAAAAGATAGAGTTAGATGTCTGGGAATTTAATGATTCAGCAATTGAATTTTATCAGGCAACTGGCTTTAAAGAAACACGAAGATGGATGGAATATGAAGTGGAATAAATAGCGAAATCCTCAGAAAAATG
>OOCX01002206.1_pt1 | contig 10715 bp, 7 predicted proteins | sample 1671231 | NCBI WGS metagenome assembly OOCX01 (sample SAMN06348135, study PRJEB24527) | human gut metagenome | biome: human gut; feature: ankylosing spondylitis patient; material: feces | host: Homo sapiens | place: China | collected 2015-10 | reverse complement strand
GGACACATTCCGTGGATTGTCAAAACGTGGAAGAGACACGGAATCCGATGCAAAATCCGGCAGGAAGAAATGCAAGCATTTTTTGGGGCTGCCTCTCGTTTTACTGCATCTTAAAGTAATCAATACTGCTGACCAGCTCATCTGCGATCTCGCGGAGCTGCTCTGCACTGACATACACCTGCTTGAAAGTATCCACTACCTCTTCCGTCTCATCGTATGTCTTCTTCGTGCTGTCCACATTGCCCTGCACGATTTCTGAGAGTTCACTCACCGCCTGTAGCACTTCATTTCTGGAATTTTCCAGATGTCCTGTGCTTTCTTTGATCTGACGGATACTCTGCATGGAGCTGCCGATCTGCGCGATTACCTCTTCCACTACCTTCTGCGTATCCTGCATGCTCGCGCTCTGGTTCATAATGATCTCCTGCATCTGCTGCATAATCTCAACCGCCTTTGCAGAATCCTCACTGAGTGTCTTCGCGGTCTCCTCGATCTCCTTGCTCGACTCATTCGACTGCTCGGAGAGCTTCTTGATCTGGTCTGCCACAACACCGAATCCTCTGCCGCTCTCTCCGGCTCTCGCCGCCTCGATCGAAGCGTTCAGGCTGAGAAGGTTCGTCTCCTCCGCAATCGACGTGATAAACGCGGTTGCCTCATGGATCTTCTGTACCGAATCGTTGGTCCGGTTCGTCTGCTCCTGCACTTCACCGATAATGCGTTCCACCTCGATATTGATGTTCCGCAGATTGTCATCCAACAGTTCCACCTCTGCCGACGTCTCCGTAATATTCTCACCCATAATACGCATATGTTCCGATGTATTCTGGGAATTCTGTGCCTGTTCGGTGGAATTCTCCACAATCTGGTTGACTGCCATGCGCACATGATCCATGGTTCCGTTTGTCTGGTCTGCCGCTGTACCGAGCAGTTCGGACGCATCGAGCAGGCGTTTGGCATTTTGTGAAATCTCCTGGATAGTTGCCTTCATGGCATCCCGCAGCGTGATCGTCACGCGGGACAGATCACCGATCTCGTCGTGTCTCCCGAGCAGCTTGTCTTCTACCCAGACATTCAGATCGCCGTCCGCCACTTTTCCTACCACCTCAATACTGCTGCGGATATTGCGGCTCATTGAGGTTGCAAGCTTCATGCCGATCGCAATGCATAAGATCATCACAGCGCATACCGCCATACTGATTGTTCCCAGAATCTTGTTGATCACGGCATCCTTTTCCTGCTTGTCCGTTCCCACAAAAATCATACCGATAATCTCATCGGTCGATCCGTTCTGATATACCGGTATAAAATATCCATAGTTCAAAGTGCCCTCGATCGACACCGCATGGCTGAAATAGGATTCGCCGCCCTGTAGTACCTTTTCCACAATCCGGTCACCGGCCTTGGAATTCAAGATACGGTTCCCTCCTGCATCGACCGCCGACGTCATAATGCGGGTGTCTCCGTAGAAAAATGTGACATCCATGCCGGTATTGCCCTTGATGCGGTCTACCAGGCTCTCGGACTTTGAAATATTATAGCTGCCTTTCCAGATATCCCCGTTGCTGGTCTGCAGATAATCTCCCGTGTTCTGATCGTAGGCTGCGAGCGTGGCTGCCGCCGTTCCCCGAAGCGCTTCCTCGATCTCCTCCAGCATGGCGCTCCGTACCATTGTGGTTGTCAAAAACATGGAAATCAACCCCAATATGATGACCGGTGCTATTGTAATCCCCAGAATCTTTTTCTTAATGTTCATACTAATCTCCATTTCGTCTGTGCATCTGCGTGTCTCTTTTCGTCCGGCTGCTCCTTAATCCACAACATTCACCGTCTTAAAATACCAGTTGATGCCGCCGGTGATTGTCGCATCGTCGAGCGTCTTGCCCGCTTCACCGACCGTCTCTCCGGTATTTGTCTCGATCACACCGTCAAATACACCGTTCTGCCCCGAAAGGATCTGTTCCTTCGCCTCGTCTACCTTCTCCTGTGTGCCCTCCGCACAGAAATCCGCCAGATTGGTAAGACCGACCAGATTCTCGTTCATGCCGCCGTAATAATTGCTTCCGTCCCAGGTTCCGTCAATCAGGCTCTGCACTGCCGCGGTATAGTAGGCACTCCAGTTCCAGATAACGCTGCACAGGCAGGCATCCGGCGCATTCTTGCTCATGTCTGAATTGTACCCGATGCTGTATACGCCACGTTCCTCTGCCAGTGTCTGCGGATACTCCGTATCACAGTGCTGGGCGATCACATCACAGTCCATATCGAGAAGTGTCTTTGCCGCATTCTCCTCCGCCTCCGGGTCATACCAGCTGTTCGTCACCTTAACGTAAACCTCTGCGTCCGGATTGACCGAATAGATACCGAGCGCGAACGCATCGATTCCGCCCGTCACCTCGGAGTTGCTGTTATCCATGGCAGCCACATAACCGATCTTATTCGTCGTGGTATTCATTCCCGCCACAATACCGCTTAAGTAGCGCGCCTGATAGATTCTGCCGAAATAGTTATTGAAATTCTTGCCGTTGCTCATATAACCGGTTCCATGGGAAAAATAAATATCCGGATATTTCTCCGCCATCTCCGCTGTCGGCTCCATGTAACCCCAGCTGGTCGTAAAGATAATGTTACAGCCCTCGTCGATACATTCCTGAATCGCCTGCTTTGTCGCATCCTCATCGGAATCTGGGACATTGATTTTCCGCACAATCTGATCGTCGGAAAGTCCGAGGTTCTGCTGCATTCCCTGAATTCCCAGATCATGCGTGTACGTGTATCCGCTTCCTTCTGCCGGGTCTGACAGATGGAGCACTCCCACCTTGATCTCGTCCTTCGGGATTCCCTCCGTCGCGGTCGTTGTTGCTGCCGACTCCGTCCCCGCTGTCTGCTGCAAGCTCTCCGCTCCGGCATTTGTAGCATAATCATCAATCTGCGTATCTGCACCGCAGCCGGCAAGCAGAAAACTTCCCACAGCTGCTGCAATCAGTCTGATCCATTTTTTTCTCATATCCGGTACTCTCTTTCTGTATGCTATTATCTGCCAACTTTTTACATCTGCCTTTATTATACACATTTTTTATTTTGTCATCAATAAATTTGTAAATTATTGGAAACATATCTGAATGAATCTTAAAATATTCTTTTTTGTAAAACATTTCTTACGGTATAAACGAAAAAAGCCTTCACAGTTCTGCCGCATTTACTGCCGGCGGCAAATCTGTAAAGACTTTTTTAAAATACATATTCAGTTAGCTCAAAAGATTCTGCATGCTTTTTAAGCTGATGACCAGCGTAGAGGTGTTATGCAAAAGCGCTGATGTGGTCGGCTGTAAAACGCCGCCGACTCCTAGCAGGATCAATCCGGTATTGAATCCGACAATCACGCGGTAATTCTTGCGAATCCGCTTCATCAGGCCGTCGCTCAACAGCTTTAAGGTCACGATCTGATAGAGATCATCCGAGCTTACCATGATATCCGCGATCTCACGCGCAATCTCCGCACCGTCCGAAATCGCGATGCCGACATCCGCCGCAGAGAGCGCCGGGGAATCGTTGATGCCGTCTCCGACCATGATAACCTTGCGTCCGGCTGCCTTTTCACGCTCGACAAAACCGGCTTTATCCTCCGGAAGCACCTCGGAATAATACTCGTCCACACCGACGCGCTTTGCAATGGCGCTTGCCGTCCGCTCGCTGTCTCCCGTCATCATGACGATCTTCCTGATACCGGAGCGGCGCAGGGAATTGATGACTGCCTCCGCCTCCTCGCGGAGCGGATCTTCAATGCAGATCACGGCTGCAAGCTGCCCCTCGATGGCCAGATACAGATGGGAATACTCCTCCGGCAGGCTCCCGAACAGTTCCTTTGTGCCCGCAGGAAGGGCAGCTCCCTCATCCTCAAATACAAAATGATAGCTTCCGATCACGGCTTTCTTGCCGTTGATCGTTGTGGAAATACCATGTGCCACCACATACTCCACTCTGGAATGCATCTCCTCATGATCCAGACCTTTTTCCCTGGCTGCCGCAACAACCGCTTTTGCCATGGAATGTGGGAAATGCTCCTCCATGCAGGCTGCAATCCTAAGAAGCTCATCCGGGCTGTCCCCGTTAAAGGAAACCACTTTTGCCACGGTCGGCTTTGCCTTGGTCAGTGTGCCGGTCTTATCAAAGACGATTGTATCAGCCTCAGCCATTGCCTCTAAATATTTTCCGCCCTTGACCGTCACATTGTAAAAACTAGCCTCACGGATCGCCGACAATACGGAGATCGGCATGGCAAGTTTTAATGCGCAGGAGAAATCCACCATCAGAATCGACAACGCCTTCGTCACATTCCGAGTCAGAAGGTATGTGAGCGCCGTGCCACCGAGGGAATACGGTACCAGACGGTCCGCCAGATGCTCTGCCCGGCTCTCAAGCCCGGACTTTAACTTCTGGGATTCCTCGATCATCTGCACAACCTTGTCGTAGCGGCTGGAGCCGCCTACCGCCTTCACGAGAATGGTAAGCTCCCCTTCCTCGACTACAGTTCCTGCATAGACATAATTCTCACTAATCCGGCGTACCGGCTCGGATTCTCCGGTTAAGGATGCCTGATTGACCATCGCCTCGCCGTCTGTCACGACGCCGTCAAACGGGATTACATTGCCCATATGGACAACCACCTCGTCTCCCTCACGGACTTCCTTCGCGCCGACAAGAACCTCCACACCGTCCTTCTTCAGCCATACTTTGCCGACATTCAAGGACATGGTGCGCGCAAGGTCGCCGACGGACTTCTTGTGCGTCCACTCTTCCAGCAGTTCGCCGATGCCAAGCAGGAACATGATCGATCCCGCCGTCTCGGTATCACCGCGCAGAATAGACACTCCGATCGCCGTCGCATCGAGTACCGGTACTTCGATCTTTCGTGCCGCCAGTGTCTTTATGCCCTTCCAGATGTAGCGGAACGACTTGACCGTCGTCCAGCACGCCCGGATAGGATACGGCAGAAAAATCTTGGATGCATAGCGTCTCACCACTCTGCCGATCAGCTTCTCCTGGTAGCTTGCATTCAGCTCTCTTCCGGAATTCTCGATCAGCCCGTTCGGCACTTCCACATCTTCATAGTGAAAATGTCTGAGCTTGTCAATCAGTTCCGCTCTGCTGCCGTCATAACAGATGACTGCGTCACCCGTACGCTCATACACCTTGGCGCTTGAGACCTGTATATCATTTTGTAAAAAATACAGAAGCGTATCCGCCTGTGCACAACTCATGCGGTACTGTGCCACGTGAATCCGCATCCGCCCCTTAATCTCATGCTTGATTGCAAACTTCACTTTACTCGCCTCTTATCAAAATCTTATTCTTCGGTGTTCTCTGCAGTCTCGGTCTTCTCTGCTGCTTCTTCCTCTGCATCTGCAAATGCCTCTGCCTCAGCCTTGGCTGCGCGCTCCTCATTGATCTCCTTTGCGCCTGCATAGATGTCTCCGGCATTCTCCTGTACGGTGCTTACGGTGTTCATCACGCACTCTTTTGCTCTTAAGAAAGCTGCGGTACAGCTTGTGTAAACCTTCTTGGCATCCTTGCTGGAAAGTACCTTGATACCGGCTGTTCCAAATAATACGCCACCTGCAAAAATTCCTGTCTTCTTCCAATCGATCTTCTCAAAACATTTTAACATATGTATCCTCCATTCCATGCACAATCTCGTGCATCCTTTGCTGAACATGTTGTTCGCTCTTTACATTATTGTGCATTATAGTACCGCTTTTTGTATTTTTCCAGTATTTTTTCGTTATTGATAAACTTCATCATTATCCGCCATTTTCCATCCTGCTCCCGGTTTTTAATACCTCCGCCGGATGGCTGCGTTTTTTCCTTATTATAAACCGGTTCATACCGGCTGCAATAACCGATGGCATCAAAAACCTGTAAAGCAGCAGAGATTTACTCGATCCCTGCCACTCCTTTTATTTCTATATTTTCTATTTCTCTTCCGGTTCGTCCTCAAGCATCTCCGTAAGCGTGTGCCAGCCGAGTACCGCACATTTGACACGCGCCGGCATGTGTGAAATGTCCACAAGCGCCGATGCCTCCTCGAGTTCTTCTAATTCCTCGTCCGATACCGTCCCTTTAATCATCCGAAAGAACAGATCCGCCAGGTGCATGGCCTCTTCCTTGGTCTTTCCGATGACCAGATCCAGCATGATATCCACGGAAGCCTGTGAGATGGCGCAGCCGTCGCCCGTAAAGGTTCCCTCCGCAATCCTGCCATCCTCCACGCGTAGCTGCAGCACAATATCATCCCCGCAGCTCGGATTCACACCCTCAAGCACCAGATTCGCATCCGCAAGCTTCTCCTTGTGACCCGGATAGCGGTTGTGATCCGTCAGCACCTCATTATAAAATGTCCGGTTATTCATATCCCATCATCCTCCTGACTTGTGCCAGCTGATCCAGAAATCGTCCGACATCCTCTGGCGTATTATAAAATGCCACGCTCGCTCTGGCACAGGACGAAATGCCGAGCCATTCCAACAGCGGCTGGGCGCAGTGATGTCCCGCCCGCACCGCGACATGCGCCTCATCTAAGATCGATGCAATATCATGCGGGTGTACATCATCCACGGTAAAGCTCACAATTCCGCAGTGCTCCTTTTCGTCCCCGCTTCCCAGAATATGCACGCCCGGAATTTTTTTCATTCCGGCAAGCAGCTGGGCGGTAAGCATCTCCTCGCGCTCCGTGATTTCTTTCCAGCCGATGGATTCCAGATAATCGATCGCGGCGGCAAGCGCGACCGCGCCTCCCGCATTGACCGTCCCTGCCTCAAACTTATGGGGAAGTTCGGCAAATACGGCTCCCTCTCTCGTCACACGGTCAATCATCTCCCCGCCGGTCAGAAACGGCGGCATCTCCTCTAAAAGTTCCTGTTTTCCATAGAGCACACCGATCCCCATCGGCGCCATCAGCTTGTGTCCGGAAAATGCCAGAAAATCCACGTCAAGTGCCGTGACATCAATCGGCATATGCGGCGCTGCCTGTGCCGCATCCGCCAGTACCACACCGCCGTTTTCGTGTACCATCCCGATCAGTTTTTCTGCCGGGGTCGCCCGTCCAAGCACATTCGAGACAAGTGTCAGCGCGGCAAGCTTTGTGTGCGGTGTGACGGCATCACGGATTTTCTCCTCCGTAAAACTGCCGTCCGGTTCACACTCCAGATATTTAAGCGTGGCTCCGGTTCGTCTGGCCGCCATCTGCCACGGAAGCAGGTTGCTGTGATGCTCCATGATCGTGACAAGAATCTCATCCCCAGGCTTTAACCGGGGCAGCGCATAGCTGTACGCCACCAGGTTGATGCCCTCGGTCGTATTTCTGGTAAAAATGATTTCTCTCTCACTCTTCGCATGTACAAACTGTGCGACGCGCTCTCTTGCATGCTCATACTGCTCTGTCGCCTCCACGCCCAGCTCATAGAGCCCGCGCAGCGGATTGGCATTCCAGCGCTCATAGAATTCCCGCTCCGCATCGAGCACGCACGCCGGCCGCTGTTCTGTCGCCGCGTTGTCGAGGTAAGCGATATCGCTTTCCGCAAGCAGCGGAAAATCTTTTTTATAATCTGTCATATGCATTGCTCCTTCAGATAAGTGTCAACAGCGCCACGCACCTCCTCTGACGGGATCTGGCTGTTTATCGCTTCGATCTTCGCCAGTGTCAGCAGTCTCTGTGCCTCCTCCGGGGGAATGCCTCTCGTGGCGGCATAAAAGAGCATGTTCTCGTCGAGCTTACCGATGGAAGCGCCGTGATTGCCCTCCACATCCTCCTCCGCGCACAGGATTAACGGGATGGTCTGGTTGACCATATTGTCACCGACAAGAAGCACATCCTCCTTCTCGTCTCCCTTAGCTCCCACACAGCCGTGCACAAAATCGATCGTTCCGCGCAGCAGCTTCTTCGCCTCGTTCTTTAAGATGCCCGATATCTGCATATTGCTCTTCGTCTTTTTCCCGCGGTGTCTGGCGACATAATTCATATCAATCTTCTGCCTGCCGGTGCCCAGATATCCGCTTACGAGTTCTGCCGTGCTCTCTTCTCCGCTAAGTTCAAACAGTGTTCCCGTATAGACCTCGGCGCCGCCCAGTTCCAGCTGCACTTCCTTCACAGCGGCATCTTTTTCACACGAGACACCCACATCATGCAGGCAGACGGCTTCCGCATTCATCGTCTGCACCACATACAGTTCTACTTTCGCGCCCTCCCCGGCATATACCTTCGTCTGGATGGCGGAGATCATCCCGCCCGTCTCCCCGCTCTCGCAGAGCAGGATTACTTTTGCCTGGCTGTGCGCTCCGGCATAGATATGCAGGCGGTTATAGGCGTGCTGCCCGCTTTGGTAGGAAAAACGGTACACATACGGTTCGCCGCAGTCTGCATGTTCCGGAATCGTCAAAAGCTCGGTATCCCATGCCACATCTGTCTCCGACGGCTGATCCATCGCCTCGCCCATCCCGGTTGTGATTTTATCCCAATCCGTCTGCTGTGCCATCCGCAGCTGCTCTGCCTCTGCCTGCCCTGCTTCTGCCACACTCTGTTTTATCGCTATACTGCCGTCGATCCGCGGCATCCCAATCACGGTTTCATTCATTTTCAGCCAGTTCCAGGTCTTTGCAGGAAGCCGGTTGACTGTGATCGTCTGATTCTGTTTTGTCATAAGCTCCTCCTTTACCCGATGCTGCCCTTCATCTCAAGATCAATCAGATTGTTCATCTCCACCGCATACTCTAACGGCAGTTCCTTTGACACGTTGCTTGCAAAACCACTGACAATCATCGACCGCGCTTCCTCCTCGCTGATGCCGCGGGACATCAGATAGAATACGGCGTCGTCGCTGATGCGGCCGATTTTAGCCTCATGTCCCACATCCGCGTCTCCTGTGCGGATGTCCATCGCCGGAATCGTATCCGATCTTGAGATGTCATCGAGCATCAGCGACTGACAGGAAACTGCCGATTTGCTGCCGGCGGCTTCCTTTGTAATGCTCACGGAACTCCGGAACGTGCTGATACCGCCGTCCTTGGAGATCGACTTGGTGTTCATGTACGAGGAGGTATCCGGTGCGGCATGCACCACCTTTGCCCCGGTGTCCAGATTCTGACCTTTTCCGGCAAACGTGATGCCTGTGAACTCCATGTGCGCCCCTTTTCCCTTTAAGATACTCATCGGATAGAGATACGATACATGGGAGCCGAAGGAGCCGGACACCCACTCGATCCGTCCCCCCTCCTTGACCAGCGCCCGCTTGGTGTTCAGATTGTACATGTTTTTCGACCAGTTCTCGATCGTGGAATAGCGCAGTGTCGCGCCCTCCTCGACAAACAGTTCCACACAGCCCGCATGGAGGTTCGCCACATTGTATTTTGGTGCGGAACAGCCCTCGATAAATTGCAGATACGCCCCCTTATCCACGATGATGAGCGTGTGTTCAAACTGCCCTGCTCCCGGCGCATTGAGCCGGAAATAGGACTGCAGCGGAATCGTCACCGACACGCCCGGCGGCACATAGACAAACGATCCGCCTGACCAGACTGCTCCGTGCAGTGCGGCAAATTTGTGATCGTTCGGTTTGACCAGTTTCATAAAGTGGCTTTGCACCATATCCGCGTATTCGCCCTTTAACGCGCTCTCCATATCCGTGTAGACCACGCCCTGGGCTGCCACTTCTTCCCGCACATTGTGATACACCAGCTCCGAGTCATACTGCGCCCCGACACCTGCCAGCGACTTGCGCTCCGCCTGTGGGATACCGAGCCGCTCAAAGGTGTCCTTGATGTCCTGCGGCACATCCGACCACTTTGCCGTCATCTTTGTATTCGGCCGCACATACGTCACGATATGGCTCATATCCAGCCCCTCAATCGCCGGTCCCCAGTCCGGCACCGGCATCTCATTGTAAATCTGCAGCGCCTGAAGCCGGAACAGTTCCATCCACGGCGGATCCTTTTTTTCACGGGAGATCTGCTCGACGATCGCCTCGGTCAGTCCCTCATCGACCTTGTAAGCATCCCGTTCCTCATCCTTCACATCGTATATGCTGCGGTCAATGTCTTCTACATATGTCTTCTCTTTCACCGCTCATCCTCTCCTTTTTGTGCCAGCTTCTCATACTCCTCGTAACCTTCGCGGTTGATCTTATCCACCAGCGATGCATCCCCGGATGCCACAATATGCCCGTTCACCATGATATGGGTTGCGTCCACATGAAGCGCGTCCAGGATGCGCGTGCTGTGCGTGATGATTAAAAGTGCGCCGTCCGGATTCTCTTTCTGGTACTCGCGGATTCCCTCGGACGCAAGCCGCACCGCATCCACGTCCAGCCCGGAGTCTGTCTCGTCTAAAATGGCAAGATCCGGTTTTAACATCATCAACTGCAGGATCTCGGATTTCTTTTTCTCACCGCCGGAAAATCCCACGTTTAAATCCCGCCCGGCGTAGGAGGGATCCATGTGCAGCACTTCCATTGCCGCTTTTAATTCTTTTCTGAAATTCCAGACACGCATTTTATTTCTGCCCTGCTCGCTCAATGCACTGCGGATAAAGCTCTCGAGGGAGAGTCCCGGCACCTCGAGCGGTTCCTGAAACGACAGGAACATTCCCGCCTTGGCGCGCTTGTCTGCCGCCTCCTCCGTGATGTCATTTCCCTTGAAAAGGATTTTTCCCTCTGTGACGCTGTATT
>OOCX01002199.1_pt1 | contig 10742 bp, 7 predicted proteins | sample 1671231 | NCBI WGS metagenome assembly OOCX01 (sample SAMN06348135, study PRJEB24527) | human gut metagenome | biome: human gut; feature: ankylosing spondylitis patient; material: feces | host: Homo sapiens | place: China | collected 2015-10 | reverse complement strand
CCAATCCAGGATGATTATATTGAAAAGTATTTGGCGGAAAAGGAATTGAATCTTACCGCAACGCTGGATGGTGCATCTGCTTACAAGGATGCTGATTTTGTTGTCATTGCTGCTCCTACCAATTATGATTCGGTAAAGAACTTTTTCGATACGCACCACATTGAAGATGTTATTGATCTTGTACTCTGTGTTAATCCGGATGCGGTAATGGTTGTCAAGAGTACCATTCCGGTGGGTTATTGCCGGAGTTTGTATATGAAATATGCTAAACGCTTTAGCATGGATATTACATTGGTAGGACAAAAGTTTAATCTGTTGTTCTCTCCCGAATTCCTGCGTGAATCGAAGGCGCTTTATGATAATCTTTATCCTAGCCGCATCATAGTCGGCTATCCTAAAATTATAGAGAACGGAATGTTTAAGGAAGAGAATGCTGCGATTCGTGCGGTTGCCGATATTCCCGTACTTGAAAATGCCGCCTATATCTTTGCACAATTATTACAGGAGGGAGCGGTAAAAAAAAATGTTGATACCCTTTTTATGGGATTGCAGGAAGCTGAGGCGGTGAAATTGTTCGCCAATACTTATCTTGCTTTGCGTGTCAGCTATTTTAATGAACTTGACACGTATGCTGAGGTGAAAGGATTAGATACGCAAGCCATTATTAATGGTGTCAGTCTTGATCCGCGTATCGGTACGCATTATAATAATCCATCATTTGGCTATGGCGGTTATTGCTTGCCGAAAGATACGAAACAATTATTAGCAAATTACGCGGATGTGCCAGAGAAGCTGATTCAGGCAATTGTGGAAAGCAATCGTACGCGCAAGGATTTCATTGCTGATCGCGTACTTCAAAAAGCCGGATATTATGACTATTACAATCAGAGAGACTACAATCCAAGTAAAGAGAAAAAATGTGTGATAGGTGTGTATCGCTTGACCATGAAATCGAACTCAGACAATTTCCGTCAAAGCAGCATCCAAGGTGTAATGAAACGCATCAAGGCAAAAGGAGCTGAAATAATAATTTGTGAGCCCACGCTGGAGGATGGTAGTACATTCTTTGGAAGTAGAGTGGTGAATGATTTTGATACATTTAAAAAGCAGAGTCATGTTATTATTGCAAATCGTTATGATACCTGTCTGGATGATATTGAAGGAAAAGTTTATACAAGAGACATCTTTAGAAGAGACTAGCCATTTTTCTCTGTAAGAGAACTTACAAAAATTTAGTCGGGCTATTGGATAATATGAGAGAATATTAGGTAATAATATCTATTATTTTTTATAGGATGATGAAAGAATTCTCTACAGATAATAAAAAGATAGCAAGAAATACAATGATTTTATATATAAGGATGTTACTTTTAATGGTTGTGTCTTTATATACAAGTAGGATTGTTTTAGATGCTCTAGGGATCATTGATTATGGATTATATAATGTCGTTGGAGGTATTGTAATCGCCTTAGGTTTTCTATCTGGTACATTGAATACAGCATCATCACGTTTTATAACAGTCGCATTAAGTACGAGAAAATTGGAAGTGATGCAAAAAACATTTAGTAATATCTTGTTTGTAAATGTACTTTTATCCTTCGTAATTTTAATAGGAGGAGAAACTATTGGATTATGGTTTTTGTGTAATAAAATACAAATTCCTTTAGATCGTTTTAATGCAGCTTTTTGGGTTTATCAAATGTCAATTCTTACAGTAATGGTCAATATTATATCATCTGCTTACAATGCGTGTATTATAGCTCATGAAAAGATGGAAGCTTTTGCTTATATATCCTTAATTGACGCGTTGGGTAAATTGATGATAGCTTATTCCTTGATTCATGTAATGAATAGTGATCGATTGGTTATGTATGGGGGGCTAATTCTATTTATGCAATTGGTTAATAGGTTTGTTTACAGTATATATTGCAGTAGAAATTTTCCAGAAACAAAGGTTGGTTTCTTATGGGATAAAGCTTATCTTACAAAAATGTTTAAATTTATTACATGGGCATCTTATGGAAGTTTTGTCTCAATAGGTTTTACACAAGGTTTAAATATTCTTTTGAATATTTTTTTTGGTCCAGCAGTAAATACTGCTAGGGCTATTTCTGTCCAAGTGCAAAATGCAATTGTTTTGTTTACTACAAATTTCCAAGCAGCAATTAATCCACAGTTAATTAAAAATGTGGCAATAGGAGACAACCTGTCTGCGCAAAAATTATTGTTAGCTAGTAGTAAATTTTCGTTCTTTTTATTATGTCTATTGGGCATTCCTTTAATTATAATAGCTCCAACCGTTTTGAACTTATGGTTGAAAGAGGTACCGGAATATACAGTTGTTTTTGTTCGTCTGATGTTGGTTATCAGTATTTGGAGTTCGATTGCAAATCCTTTACGAATAGTGAATCAAGCGGAAGGAAATATAAAGAAATTTCAAATTTATGAAGGAACTGTACTATTATTTATAGTACCTGTTTCTTTTTGTGTATTGAAACTAGAGAAACTTCCTGAATTGGTGTTTGTTGTCCATCTATTTGTAGAATTGTTGGCTAGCTATATAAGAATAAAAATAGTTCTTCCTAAGATTGGAATGAGAGTTTGTGATTATTGTAAATGTGTGTATTTACCGTTGACATCACTTAATATCTTCTGCCCTTTCACATATCCAAACTCCAAATTCTTCACTTCCAACAATGCTTCTTTTTTATCATTATTTTTAGGCGATAGTTTTTTCTCAATTGTACTATTAATATCACTATTGTCACTTTTCTTAATTTTTTTGGTTTATGAAATAGGACTGAATCAAAATGAGCGTAAAAAAATTGTAGAATTCATAAAAACTAAAATAGATAGATAATATGATAGACAAGCTAATTTTTTTCTTATCAATACCTTTTTTTATTCCACATTATCTTATATTTAAATTAAATAGTGCTTCATATTTGAAGGAAGATTTAGTGCGGTGGAGGGACGTTTTTGCTGTAGAAGGCAGGAATGAGATAATTGTGTTTTTTCGTTTGATAATATTGTTTAAAGAATATCGTAGCGTCTTTTATTATAGATTAGGAGGTATTAGTAAACTTTTACAATGGTATTCGCCTGGTATGTCAGCTCTTTTTATTCATGCAAAGAAAGATGGCATTGGTCCTGGCTTTGTAATACAACATGGACATTCTTCAAGAATAGGACCGGCTCGTGTTGGTCGTAACTTGCAAGTATGGCAGAATGTTACTATAGGTAAAGAGCGGTCTGGTGGAAAGAGACCTATAATAGGTGATAATGTAAGAATTATGACTAATTCGATTGTTTTTGGTGATATAACTATTGGGAATAATGTGGTTATAGGTGCTGGATCTGTCGTTTTTAAAAACATTCCGAGTGATTGTGTTGTTGTTGGTAATCCTGCAAGAATTGTTAAAAAAGAGGGGGTGAAAACAAATATATTACTTTGATTTATTTAATAAGTATGAAGACTCTTTTGGGGGAGAAGATAACAATTGTTGTGTTTTTTTTCGTATTTCCACTTATTGTTGTTGGGGGTATGAAGATGGCTATATGGCTTATTTGTTTATGTATATGGCTATGTTTTGTTAAAAATTTTAAGGTAGCTCCTTCTTTACTAATGGTTATATTTTGTTGCTTACCTGGAGGAATGGGGGATGCAGAAATTGTTTCAGTTTCTCTTTTGAAATCAATAATACTTTATAATGTCTTATATTTGATGCCGATAGTAACATTTATTGTTGTACGAAAAAACAATAAAAATTATGATAATAAAATACTCTTTTGGGGATTTTTTTTATTATCAGTAGGACTGATCTATTCATTGATATATAGTGATAGGCAAGAATTTTTTTATGTTTTTTCCTTTGTTTTAATATGTACTTGTTCTTATTACTTAAACATATATAATCAAATGAATCTAAAAGCATATATGGATTTATTTGATTATATATTTTTATGTATTTTTATATACGCTATTTTGGACACATTTCACAGAACTCCGTATGAAGTTATATATAGTGACCCTAATCAGAATATTATGTATTTGTTAGAATTTAGTTTTCGTAGTAAATCTTTATTAGGTCATCCATTATATCTATCTGGTGTATCTCTTTTTTATCAAGTTCTATTGTTGATTAGATATATTTATTATAAAAAGTTTTCTTGGATAAAAGAATTCATATGTATTATTTGTATTTTGTTATCAGTGTCACGTACTCCTATTGTAATTTTGTTAGTTATAGTCATTTTATATATTTTATTATTTAGGTTATATAAGAATTTTTCGAGAGTATTTGGTGCGTTTGTTGTCGTGTTGTTATTTGTTCTTTTATTAGGATTATTAGGATTAAATTATGTTGATATGATTGTGAACCGATTTGATGTTGGAAGTATAGAACATCGATTGGGAGCGTTTCAAACTACGATGAATGTCTTGGAGCAATTTCCGTTGGGCACAGGCAATAGTAATTTGTTGGATTATATAGAAAAATATCATTTGGGTGGACAAGGATATTCAGAAACATTTAAGACTATGGATAATTTCTATTTAACTATGTTATCAGCTTATAGTATTTTTAGCATTTCCATTTTTGTCTTTCTATTTTATTTTTTATACAGGGCATTTAAAATAAGACAGTTTGATGAAAAGAAAGGAAATAGTATAATTTTATTGTATTCTATTATTATTTTTTTAGGTTTTTCTTTTAATTGGAATGGTTCGTATGCTTTATGCTATTTTTTATTTGGAATGATAGGTATATTGCTTAAAACGCCGAAAGAATTAGAGTGTTAGTTATGAAAATATTGGTTATTATAGTGACTTATAATGGATGCCGTTGGATTGATAAATGTTTGTCTTCTGTTATGATGTCTTCTGTTCCTGTGGATTGTATTATTATAGATAATAATTCGCAAGATGAAACAGTAAAAAGGATTAAGGATAAATATGGATTTTGTAAAATTATTGAAAGTAAACAAAATCTAGGCTTTGGTAAGGCTAATAATATTGGATTACAATATGCTTTGGAGCATAAATACGATTATGCTTATCTTTTGAATCAAGATGCTTGGCTTTTTGAGAATACTATATCGGAATTAATAAGAATTTATGAAGCTAATCCTGAATATGGTATAATTAGTCCATTACAAGTGAATGCAGGATTAAATAAGTTAGATAAGAATTTTCAAAAATGCTGTAATTTGGAAATGTTGTCTGATAGTTTTTGTGGATGTCTTAAGCAGATATATGAAACTAATTTTATTATGGCTGCTCATTGGCTTATACCAAGAAAATGTTTTGAACAAATAGGTGGTTTTTCTCCTTCATTTCCTCATTATGGTGAAGATCATAATTATGTCCATCGTGCTATTTATAAAAGAATGAAAGTGGGCATTGTCCCGTCAGCATATGCTGTACATGATAGAGAATTTCGTGAAGAAAGTAAGAAACTTAAAATGCGAAAGATGTATTTACGTTCTATTGTAGAAATCAGTAACCCTAATAATTCATTAATTAGGAATCTTCTTCTTCAACCTTTTGTCTTATTGAGACTGAGTATGTCGATGAGATCTCTAGAAGGTATTAGATATGTATTTTATTTGCTACTGAAATATAGAATGATAATTAGAAATCGAAATCTTTCTACTGACTTCTCATTCTTAATGATAGATAAATAAGTATTTGTAGTGAGTTCTTGTTTGCTTGTCTGCTTGTGTTCCGAATTTTTATAGATAAATATGTATGAAGTTGAAAGTATTATACATACTGCATGTTTCTAACATGCATGGTTCTACACGTTCTCTATTAAACTTGATATTGAATACCTCTAAGAATATTATTCCTGTTTTGCTCCTTCCAACATGTTTAGATTCTGACTTGAAGAATATATTGGATAGTAACAATATAAAATATCATGAATCCCATTTTATTGTAAATTCAATTCTTCCTACTATTAAAAAAAATTGGTTGGAATACGGATTACGATATGTTAAATTGATGCTATATAAGTTCTTATTTTTATGCGAAGTGATATTTGTTTCTTTTAAGTATAAGCCTGTTATTATTCATACTAATGTTGGTACAATATATGAGGGGTACAGAGCCTCTAAAATTCTTCATATTCCGCATATATGGCATTTGCGTGAGTATCAGGATAAAGATTTTAAATGGAATTTCCTATATGGAAAACTGAATTTTGAGAAAAAACTAAATAAATCGTATGTTATCTGCATAACTAAAGATATACAAAGATATTTTAATTTACTTGATAATCAAAAGCATTTTACTATATATAATGGAATATTAAGCAGAAAATCTGTTGATTTTCGTCCTAAAAAAAAATACTTTTTAATTGCAAGTAGAATATCTCCTAATAAAGGGCAACTTGATGCGATAAAAGCTTTTGCCATATAACTAAAGAATAATGTGGATTGGAAGCTTATAATAGCAGGAGATGGAGATGTATTTTATATTCAAAAATTAAGAGAAATTTCTCAAAAGTTGCAGATAGGGTATGCGGTTGATTTTATAGGTTTTCAGAATGCGAACCGTATATTTGAATTGATGGCAGAATCGGCCGCATTAATAGTTCCATCGCAATACGAAGGTTTTGGGCGAATGACGGCAGAGGCCTGTTATGCAGGTACTACTGTAATAGGTAGATATACTGGTGGTACGAAGGAAATTCTAGATTCAATTGTTGGTTATAAATTTTTGAGTATGGATGAGAAGTAGGACAAATTGTAAATACAAAGCTATATAATAGTAATATAAAGAAATCTCAATTCATCGCTCAAGAATTATATTCTATTGAGCAAAATGCGGAAAAAATATTAGAATTATATAAAACTATAGTATAGAAAATGAACAAAGCAAGGGTCATAGCATTTTATCTTCCCCAATATCATCCTATTCCTGAGAATGATAAATATTGGGGAAAAGGATTTACAGAGTGGACAAATGTAGCTAAAGCAAAACCATTATTCCGTGGACACTATCAACCACATATACCAGCGGATTTAGGCTTTTATGATTTAAGGCTTCCTGAAGTAAGAGAAGCTCAAGCAGAACTGGCTCGTGATGCAGGCATAGAAGGATTTTGTTATTATCATTATTGGTTTGGAAATGGAAAAATGCTTTTGCAAAAACCATTTGAAGAAGTTTTGCGATTAGGCAAACCAGATTTTCCATTTTGTTTGTGTTGGGCTAATCATGATTGGACAACTAAAACTTGGGTGAAAGGCTCTTCTATGGTGAATAATACAATGATTGCCCAACAAGAATATCTTGGTGAACAAGATGATATAAAGCATTTTGAGTATTGTTTGCGAGCATTTAAGGATCACCGTTATATCACTATTGAAGGTAAGCCGATTTTCCTTATTTATGATCCGTTAAGTTTTCCTAATGTTAAGGAGTTTATGAATAGGTGGAATTTTCTAGCGAAGAAGAATAATTTGAAAGGTATTTATTTTATTGGAGTTACTACAGGGAGGCAGTCTTCTTATAAAATTGTCACAAATTTAGGATTCGATGGTGTTTGTCATAATAGGCGTTGGGAGGCTGAAGCTAAAGCTGCAGGTTTTCGTTTTGTTCGTCGTATGCAGTCATTATTGGGATGGCATTTGGGTATCTCTTTGATGAAATACGATTACAATAAGGTTGTAAGAAATTATGATACACCAGAAAATAAGTTGGAAAACTGTTATCCGGTTATTACTCCAGGATTTGATAGAACACCACGTGCAGGAAGACGTGCTGGTATATATGTAAATTCATCTCCTAAAAATTTTAAGAAGCATGTAGCCGAAGTATGTAAATCTATTCAAGATAAAGATGATGATCATCGTTTGGTATTTCTTAGTGCATGGAATGAATGGGGGGAAGGGAATTATATGGAACCGGATTTAAAATGGGGACATGGTTATTTAGAAGCGTTAAAATCTGTCGTAAAATTTCAAATCAAATAAAGTGGATTTGTTTTTATAAGCTTCTGATTTTTACTGATAATATTAAGTCAAATGCAGAAGTTATATAGTATCTATTAAAATAGCTATTATAATTAATGTTTGAAAAAATCAAATAAAAACATACCTAATTATGGGACATGATTATTATACAGATGATAAAGGAACTTTGGTGCTTATGGCTCTTCTTAAAGAGTATGGGATCAAGAAGGTGGTAGCCTCACCGGGTACAGGGAATATGGCTTTAGTGGTTAGTATGCAACACGATCCTTATTTTGAAATGTATTCATGTGTTGATGAAAGGTCTGCTGCTTATATGGCTTGTGGCATAGCTGCAGAATCTGGAGAGCCCATTGTGGTAACTTGTACGGAGGCTACTGCGTCAAGAAATTATCTGCCTGGGCTAACCGAGGCTTTCTATCGCAAATTACCTATATTGGCTATTATGACAGGACGTGGTGAGAATCGTACGGGGAGCTATGAACCGCAATCCATTGACAATGCGGTATTACCCAATGATGTGGCAAAATACAGGGTGAATATTCCTGTATGTAGAAATCATAAAGATGAAAGAATAGTCACAACCAAACTGAATGAGGCTATCAATAATTTATATACAGGCGGTGGTGGTCCGGTATGTGTAGTTATGGAATCGTATGACAGTCTTGGATTCTTGGTGAAGGAATTGCCTAAAGTAAGGGTAATCAAAACATATAAGAAGAAAGAAGAACTTCCACCTTTACCACAGGGCAATATCGCTATTTTGGTTGGGGCTCATCAGAAATGGAATGCTAAGACTGTAAAAGCAGTTGAACTTTTTTGTGAGAAGAACAACGCTGTTGTGCTTTGTGATTTGACCAGTAATTACACAGGCAAATATCGTGTCAATTATTCTATTGTTGCAACCCAAGAAGGATGTTCGAAGTTGCTTCCGGACATTGCTTTGTTAATCTATATTGGTACTGTTTGCGGTGATTATTATACATCTGAGGCTATGTGTTGTGCTAAAGAGTGGTGGATGGTCAATGAAGATGGTATTTATCATGATAGATTCTACAAGCTAACAGCGATGATTTCAATGGAAGAGGTAGATTTTTTTGAGAACTATTCTATTGGCGAATATAAGGAAACAAGTCTGTATGAAGAACTAAAGAAACAGTGTAGTACGATGATTGATGCTATTCCTGATTTGCCATTCTCAAATCTATGGATTGCTCAGACTGCGTATAAGCATATTCCGGAAAACAGTGTGATACATGCGGCCATCAATAATTCGTTCAGATCATGGAATTATTTTCCTTTGCCTTCCAGCGTAACTGGAAGTTGTAATGTAGGAGGATTTGGCATTGATGGAGGTTTGTCCACATTAGTTGGAGCCTCATTGGTGCATCCTGACAGACTATACTTTGGTATTATTGGTGATCTTGCATTCTTTTATGACATGAATGCCTTGGGCAATCGGCATATAAGAAATAATCTCCGGTTGCTGTTAGTTAACAATGGCAAGGGGCAGGAATTCCGCAATTATCAACACCCGGCTTCGTTATTGGATGATGATTGTGATAAGTATGTGGCTGCAGGAGGGCATTACGGAAAGCAATCACCCACTCTTGTAAAGTATTATGCAGAGAGTATGGGCTTTAGATATCTTACAGCATCCAGTAAAAAAGAGTTTCTTAAATTGTATAAGGACTTCTTTAATGATAAACATGCTGACAAACCAATGGTGTTTGAAGTGTTTACAGATAATGTGCATGAGAATGAAGCATTACATACGATTCGATATATGGTGAAGCCAAAAATATCTCCTGGGCGTTTAGCGAAACAAATTATAGCCAAAGGTATAGTGGGAGAGACTGGAATTCAAGTTATTAAAACCATAAAGGATAATATGGGATAAAAAATATGAAACTTATAGTTTCGCTTTGCTTTGTATAGGTAGATATTTATTGATAAATAAATACAAAGTGATATTTCTGGATATAATTTGGGAAAAACAGTATACTATGAAAATTTGTATTATCACTTGTCATGATGTATATAATTTCGGTGCATCATTGCAAGCCTATGCTTTACAGCATTATCTGGAAGAATTGGGCCATGAGGTGGAGATTATTGATTATCGTCCCGGCTATTTATATAAAAAATATGATTGGAAATCATTTACAAGTAAAAAGTTTGATAAGCTTAATAGTTTCTTTATAACAAGGTGGATGTTTCGTATAGCTAAATGGTCTTATTTAAGATTTTCGCTAGGACGTAAAAAATGTTTTGACGAATTCACAAAGAATTATTTGAAGTTGACCGATAAGACCTATCACACTTTTGAAGAATTAAAGATGAATCCTCCTTGTGCTGATATCATTATAGCCGGAAGTGACCAAATATGGAATCCTTTATTTCCTAATGGTAAAGATCCCAGTTATTACATTGATTTTGCTTTATCACAAACAAAACGCGTGTCGTATGCTGCTAGTTTTTCTGTAGAATACATTTCTGATGCAGATAAAGAATTTGTAAAAGGAATGTTAGCTAAAATGAATCGTATTTCAGTAAGAGAATATCAAGGAGTGGATATCCTGAAGTCGTTAGATATTAAAAATGGAGTAAAAGTATTAGATCCGGTCTTTCTTCTTGATAGAAATTATTGGGAAACATTTATGCATAAAGGATCAGAAAAGGATTATATCTTAATTTATGACTTTGAGGGAAGTGATTTGATGAAGCGTGTCGCTTTATATAGATCGGAAGAGCGTCGTGTAGGGAA
>OOCX01002197.1_pt1 | contig 10748 bp, 8 predicted proteins | sample 1671231 | NCBI WGS metagenome assembly OOCX01 (sample SAMN06348135, study PRJEB24527) | human gut metagenome | biome: human gut; feature: ankylosing spondylitis patient; material: feces | host: Homo sapiens | place: China | collected 2015-10 | reverse complement strand
GGCTGATCTCCAGTGCAGAAGTAGCAACACCATCGGCATTGGCAGCTTTACCACCTACGAATAATACGCCGTTTGCCTGAAGATATTTGGTAGCTTCCAGTGTGGTAGGCATGTTCGCACCCTCTGTAACAGATGTAACGCCGTTTGCAACCAGCATCTTCGCATCCTCGATGTCAAGCTCGTTCTGTGTTGCACACGGAAGTGCCAGATCTACCTTGTACTGCCATACACCGTGCTCACCATTCTGCTTTGCATGATATTCTGCAGAAGGTCTTGCTGCCGCGTACTCGGTGAGACGCGCACGTTTTACCTCTTTTACTTCTTTTAATAATGCAACATCGATTCCTTCCGGATCATAGATCCATCCGGTAGAGTCAGAGCAGGTCACAACCTTTGCTCCTAACTGATGTGCTTTTTCAATCGCATAGATTGCAACATTACCGGAACCGGAAACTGCACAGGTCTTGCCTGCGATGTCGATGCCGTGATCCTTCAGTAATGCGTTGGTCAGGTATAACAGGCCGTATCCGGTTGCCTGTGTACGTGCGAGAGAACCGCCGTATGTAAGTCCCTTACCTGTAAGAACTCCCTCGTATAATCCGCGGATTCTCTTGTACTGGCCGAATAAGAAACCGATCTCTCTTGCACCTGTTCCGATATCTCCGGCAGGTACGTCGGTATCTGCACCGATATATTTGTAAAGCTCTGTCATGAAGCTCTGGCAGAATGCCATGATCTCTCTGTCAGACTTGCCCTTCGGGTCAAAATCGGAACCACCCTTGCCGCCGCCGATCGGAAGTGTTGTAAGTGAATTCTTAAATACCTGCTCAAATCCTAAGAATTTGATGATGCTTAAGTTTACAGAAGGATGAAGTCTTAATCCTCCCTTGTATGGTCCAATGGCATTGTTGAACTGTACACGGAAACCTCTGTTTACCTGAACCTGTCCATTGTCATCTACCCACGGAACACGGAACATGATCTGACGATCCGGCTCTGTAATGCGCTCTAAAATCGCATTCTTTTTATACAGTTCCTCATTTGCCTCAATCACCGGTCTTAAAGACTCCAGCACCTCTTCAACTGCCTGAAGGAACTCTGGCTCGGAAGCATTTTTCTCTTTTACTTTTGCAAGAACTTCATCTACATATCCCATTTTTTTTGTCTCCTTACTCTTAGTATATTGTGCTGTGTATACACTGCAATATTTTCGTCAGATACATTTTAGTATAAAATGTTTTCATGTGCAATCTTTTTTTCTTTATTCCGCTAAATTGTTAAAGCTTTGTAGCAGGATAGTGTCCCCGGAACGATTTATGTCCCCGCATCAGACATACGCAAAAAGCCTCGGGCAGGAGTTTTCCCCTGCCCGAGGCTTTTCTATTTCTTGTGAACTTAAATCAAACGATAAATAATAATCGCAATCAACACGCCGATAATGCTGGCGATGGTAATCTTGATCGATAATCCGAATGTGATCACCAGAATGCCCAGATCCAATCGGGCTGGCGAAGCCGAAGCTCTGCCCATAATTCAGCCAGCTAAGTCCCGAAACACCTGCAGCAGCATTTCCGATAAAACCGCCCAGCATAATTCCTGCCAGAAGCATTAAAAACAGCGCCCAGTTATTCTTGCCCAACGCTCCTCTGCTCATATGTCTATTCCTCCTCCAATCCGTATTCCTCTTGAAAATAGTCCACGAGCTTTGCCAGCGTATAGATCAAAATCGGCGTCTCCTGCTCATTCAGCTGTCCCTTGATGTTGGCGATCATTTTGCGGTGAAACTCTTCGTGATGCGCATATGCCGCTTTTCCTTTGTCCGTCAAGTACACCCACACCACGCGTTTGTCCTGCTTGCTGCGTTCTCTTACGGCATACCCCTTCTCAGTCAGGCCATCCATCGCCTTCGTCAGCGTACCGGTCGTGACATCCATCAGCTTTGCCACCGCCGTCATGCTTTTCGGCTCCTTTAATCCGATGGCTTCTATAATATGAAAATCGTTGTAGCTGATGTCCTTAAATTCCTCATTCACCAGACATCTCGCCTCAATCTCCATAATATCCTTGAATAGCCTTACCAGTAATTCGTTCAATGTCTCATCCGTGGTCATGTATCATACTCCTGTTCATAGCAGTATCTGTTCCCGACCACACCGCCTACACCGCCTGCCAGCGGAGCACTGCTGCGCCCCACGTAAGACCGGCTCCAAAGCCTGCCAGTACTATTTTACTGCCTTCTCCTATCATACCATGATTATTGACATTATCAAGTAAAATCGGTACGCTCGCCGAGGAAATATTTCCATACTTCTGCAGATTTGTGGGAAATTTTTCCATCGGCTGATGCAGGCGTTTCGCCACTGCCTCGATGATTCTAAGGTTCGCCTGGTGCAGCAGGAAAAAATCGATTTCATCCATCGAAAGCCCTGCCGCTTCCACCGCCCCGGCAATTACTTTCGGCACCGTGCGCACCGCAAACTTATAGACCTCCTGCCCGTTCATGGACACGTACGAGAGCGCGGTGTCGCCCTTCACATACGGATTGTGATTTCTGCGGTTGTCACAGCGCAATACCATCCCGCCCGCGCCGTCCGTTCCAAGCACGGTGCTTAAGATGCCCGCATGCTCCTCCGCCTCATCTGCTTCCAGCACTGCCGCACCTGCGCCATCCCCAAACAACACACAGGTACTCCGGTCGCTCCAGTCCATGATCCGCGACAATGTCTCCGCACCAATCACCAGCGCCCGCCGGCTTCCGCCGGCTTCCAGATAGTGGCGTGCAATATCCATCGCGTATAAAAAACCCGAGCAGGCGGCACTGACGTCAAAGGCGACCGCCCGGCATGCCCCGAGTGCGCTCTGCACCTCGCAGGCAAGGTTCGGGATCAGCCGGTCCGGCGTGATCGTCGCCGCAATGATGAGATCCAGCTCCTCCGCGTCCATATGTGCAGATGCAAGTGCCCGCTTCGCCGCCTCCACTGCCATTTCTGTCGTTGTCTCTCTCACAGCCAGATGTCTGGTCTCAATTCCCGTCCGGCTTCTGATCCACTCATCCGATGTATCCATCCATTGACTAAGATCATCGTTCGTCACACATTTTTCGGGGACTGCACTTCCGGTGCCCACGATCTTTACCTTCATATCGGGTCTCCTTCCTTTTAAAACACGCGGAATCTCTGATAGCGCTCCGCAGCGAGCTGATCCCCGGTTTTTCCGTTCTGTTTTTTCAAAAATGTTTTTATATGCCTCTTCATGTAACGCGATATGGAAATCAGTGCCGGCTGATCCGCCATGCCGTACTCCGGTATGATCTCCTCAATCACGCCGAGCGCTTTTAAATCCTGCGCGGTAATTTTCATGACGCCACTCGCTTCTTTTGCCCGTCTGCCATCCTTCCAGAGAATCGATGCAAACCCTTCCGGCGATAAAATGCTGTAGGTCGCATTCTCAAGCATCCAGACCTCATTTCCCACAGAGAGTGCCAGCGCACCGCCGCTTCCGCCTTCCCCGATCATAATGCAAAGAACCGGAACCTTTAAGCCGGACATCTCATACAGGTTTCTCGCGATCGCCTCGCCCTGTCCGCGCTCCTCCGCCTCCATGCCGCAGAAGGCGCCGGAGGTGTTCACAAATGTAATGACCGGACGCTTAAATTTTTCCGCCTGCTTCATCAGCCGGAGTGCTTTCCGATATCCCTCCGGCGACGGCATTCCATAATTCCGGTGCATACATTCCTTTAAATCTTTTCCCTTATGCACACCGATCACTGTGACTGGCTGGCCATCCAGATACGCCACACCGCCGACAATCGCCGGATCGTCCCGGAACTGCCGGTCTCCATGTAATTCCATAAATTCGTCAAAAATCTGCTCTATGTAGTCCACAGACGCCAGCCGGTCCACCTTTCTCGCTGCCTTGACCTTCTCCCACGCGGACAATGCTTTCGCCTTTGTGGCGCGCTCTTTCATCAGTTCTGTCGCCTCGAGGCAGTCTGCCTCCCGCACCGGATCGAAATTGGCATAGCCCTCTCTTTTGTGATGCAACTTTAAGATGCGGTACAGGGTAAGCTTTAGCTCTTTCCGCTCCACAATCCGGTCAACAAATCCGTGCTCCAGCTGGAACTGCGCCCGCTGAAAGCCTTCCGGCAGTTTTTCTCCGATCGTCTGCTCAATCACACGCGGTCCCGCAAAGCCGATGAGTGCTCCCGGCTCCGCCAGGATGATGTCTCCAAGCATGGCAAAACTTGCCGTCACGCCCCCGGTCGTCGGGTCTGTCAGCACCGGAACATACAAAAGTCCCGCTTCCGAATGCCGCTTCAATGCCGCAGATGTTTTTGCCATCTGCATCAGGGAAACGATCCCCTCCTGCATTCTGGCGCCACCGGAGCAGCAAAACAGGATGACCGGCAGACCTTCCTCTGTCGCGCGTTCCACAGCGCAGGCAATTTTCTCCCCCATCACATGCCCCATGCTGCTCATCAGAAATCTGGCATCGCAGATGCCAAGCACCGTGTCCTCGCCGTATATTTTGCAGCGTCCTATGGTGACCGCCTCATGCAGTCCGGTCTTTTCCTTTGCCGCTTTTACTTTGTCCTCATATCCCGGGAACTCCAGCGGATTCGCCTCCGCCAGATCCTCAAACCACGGGGTAAACGTTCCGGCATCCGCCATCATGCGGATGCGGTTTCTGGTGCGCACCCTGAAATAACTGCCACATTCATAGCAGACATACAGATTTTTTTCCGCTTCCTTTTTATTGATCTCCCTGCCGCAGGCCGGGCACACAATCGTCTCCTGCAGCGCCTGTGCTGCCTCCACCGGTGCTTTTTCTGCCGGTTCTTTTTTTCGCTTCTGAAACAAAGCCGCCATTTTTCCTCTACTCCTCCTTGCTGCCGATTGCAAACGTAAGCTCCGCCGCGCAGACAACCTCCCCGCGCACAGACGCCGTCGCACTGCCGATGCCGATCGGTCCTTTCTGCCGGATGATCTCCGTCGTCAGGGTCAGCACATCTCCCGGAACCACCTTTTTCTTAAATCTGGCACGGTTGATCTCCGCAAAATACGCGGTCTTTCCACGGTTCTCCTCCATGCTTAAAATTGCCACCGCACCGGTCTGCGCCAGTGCCTCGACAATCAGTACCCCGGGCATCACCGGTTCCCCCGGGAAATGTCCTCCGAAATACGGTTCGTTGTAGCTGACGCATTTTCGCGCCACCGCGCGTTTTCCGGGCTCCAGTTCTTCCACCGCATCGATCAGCAGAAACGGCTGTCTGTGCGGAAGAATCTCCATGATCTGTCCGATGTCCAGTTCCATCACACCTCGCCTCCATATCTCTTAAGCAAAAGACTCGCATTGTGCCCGCCGAATCCGAGGGAGTTGCTGAGTGCATACGGCACCTCCATCGCCACTGCCTCCCTGCAGTAGTCAAGATCCAGCTCCTCATCCGGTGTCTGGTAGCCAACGGTCGCGTGCACATAATTTTCCTGCATTTCCTTGACGCAAGTTACAAACTCCACGGCGCCCGCAGCCCCGAGCAGATGTCCGATCATCGATTTTGTGGAATTGATTTTAAGCTTCGTGGCATGTTCCCCAAACGCAAGCCTGATTGCGCGCGTCTCAAACAGATCATTCAGATGTGTCGCCGTTCCATGTGCATTGATGTATGGAATCTCGTCCGGTTTTACCCCCGCATCCTTCATGGCGTTTTCCATCGCACGCGCCGCGCCCGCACCGTCCTCCGCCGGAGATGTAATATGGTAGGCATCTGAGGAACATCCGTAGCCGGCTACCTCTGCATAAATCTTCGCGCCGCGCCGTTTTGCATGCTCTAACTCCTCCAGCACAACGATTCCCGCGCCCTCTCCCATGACAAATCCGCTCCGCTCCTTATCAAACGGCAGGGAGCATCGCTTCGGATCGGTCTCGGACGACAGTGCCGTCAGCGCCGTAAATCCTGCAATTCCGATCGGACAGATGCTGCCCTCCGTACCTCCTGCGATCATGACATCCGCTTCCCCGTACTGGATGCTCCGGAACGCCTCGCCAATCGTATTCGTGCCGGTCGCACAAGCCGTCACATCGTTGATGCTTTTTCCCCTGAAGCCAAACTGGATCGACACATTGCCTGCTGCCATGTTGGAAATCATCATCGGCACCAGAAGCGGATTGACACGTCCCGGTCCCTTTTCCAGAAGCTTCTTATATTCGCGCTCGATCGCCTGCAGACTTCCGACGCCGCTTCCGATCGCTGTTCCCACCAGATACGGGTCTTCCTTCTCCATCTCAAGTCCGGCATCCGCGATGGCCTCTTTCGTTGCCGCCACCGCATACTGGCAAAACAGTTCCATGCGTTTTGCCGCCTTGGGATCCATATAATTTTTCCCGTCAAAATTCTTTACTTCCGCTGCCAGATGGCATTTATATCCAGATGCGTCAAAATGCGTGATTTCCCCAAATCCTGTCTTTTCTTCCCGCACCGCATTCCAAAATTCTTCTACAGAGTTCCCGATCGGCGTTATCACGCCCATTCCGGTTACTACGACCCGTCTTCTCATACCTGCCTCACTTTCTTTCAGTTACTACTCCCTTACATACACATGCCGCCGTCCACAGAGATCACCTGACCGGTGATATACGCGGCTTTGTCTGATGCCAGAAATGTCACAAGTTCTGCCACATCCTTTGTATTTCCGCATCTCCCCAGTGGAATCTGTTTTTGAACGGCTTCCTTCGCGCTCTCTGTCATGGCATCCGTCATATCGGTCTCAATAAACCCGGGTGCCACCGCGTTGCAGGTGATCCCGCGCGACGCCAGCTCCCGCGCCACACTTTTCGTCAGCCCGATCACGCCCGCCTTGCTTGCACTGTAATTTGCCTGCCCGGCATTCCCCATTACACCGGATACGGACGATATATTTACAATTCTTCCATAGCGCTGTTTTAAAAAATAGCGGGACGCGTGCCGTATCGTATGAAATGTTCCCTTCAGATTTGTCGAAAGAACCGCTTCAAAATCTGCCTCGCTCATCTTCATCAGCAGACCGTCCCTTGTGATTCCGGCGTTGTTGACTAAAATATCGAGATGCCCATACGTCTCTATAATCGTTTTGATCATGTTTTCGCAGGCTTCAAAATCCGCCACATCGCACTGCATGGCGACTCCGCCGATTTTCTCCGCCAGTTCCTGTGCCGCCTGTCCCGATCCGCGATAATTCACGACAACAAACGCACCTTCCCTTGCAAGTGTTTCTGCGATCGTTGCGCCGATCCCTCTTCCCGCTCCGGTCACAAGCGCTACCTTTCCTTCCAGCATCTGACTCTCTCCCCTACTTTGACATATATTCCTTGAAGTCATCCATGGTTTCCACATTGTATACCTGTACAGTATCTGCCGGGACTTCGGCCTGCTTTAAGATCTTTTTCATAAATCCGCTCAGTGTACGACCCGGACCGATCTCCACAAACGTATCCACACCATCCGCAAGCAGACGCTCCACGGACTGCTGCCAGCGTACCGGTGCACACACCTGCTGTTTCAGCAGTGGCTTCACAGCCTCCGCCTCCCGGACATAGTCCGCCGTCACATTCGCCAGATACGGCAGCTTTATCTCCCGGAGTGTTACTGCCGCAAGCGCCTCTCCCAGCTTTTCTCCCGCCTCTTTTAGCATGGGCGAGTGAAACGGTCCGCTGACCTTAAGCGGCACCACACGCTTCGCACCGCTCTCTTTGCACTGTTCGCCTGCCGCGGCAACTGCCGCTTCCTCCCCGGTGATCACGATCTGTCCCGGGCAGTTGTAATTCGCAATGGAAACCATTCCCGCCTCCTGCTTACAGATTTCCTCTATTTTTTCCGCGTCCAGTCCCAACACCGCCGCCATCACGCCGCCGGCCGGCACCGCCTCCTGCATGTAGATGCCGCGCTTTCTCACAAGCGTAAACGCATCCCTCTGCTCCATCACGCCGCTTGCCAGCAGTGCCCCGTACTCCCCAAGACTTAATCCTGCCGCCACATCCGGTGTTCTTCCTTCCGCAAGCAATGCCTGAAGAATCGCCGCCTCCACGGTCAGCATGCCAATCTGTGTGTATTCGGTGATATTTATTTTCTCATTTTCTTCAAAGCAGAGCGCCGCAATATCCAGACCGGACGCCTCGGATGCCGCCGCAAACACGTCCCTGCTCACGGGAATCTGCTCGTAAAAATCTCTGCCCATACCGATGTACTGTGCTCCCTGTCCCGGGAACAAAAATGCTGTCTTTCCCATGTCATTCTCCCTTATCCGATGTGCGTCCCAAGAAGACGCTCTTCTTTTCCCAAAAATCTCCGTCACCTAAAAGTCCCGCGGTCTGCGCCATCAGTTCCTCTATCATCTCCTGACAGGTCTGTTCTTTTTTCACAAGTCCCGCGCACTGTCCTGCCATCAGGCTGCCGTGCACCACATCCCCGTCCATCACTGCCTTTCGGAGGGAGCCAAGCGTCAGCTGCTCCAGTTCCTCAAATCCGGCGCCCTCTTTTTCGAGTTTTAAATATTCGCGGCTCATCGCATTGCGCAGAACCCGGATTGGATGTCCGGTGCTCATGCCCGTAACCTCGGAATCAATGTCGCGCGCCTTTACGATCCGTTCCTTGTAATTTTCATGTACAATAGACTCCTTCGCCACGACAAACCGGGTTCCCATCTGTACCCCCTCTGCACCAAGCATAAAGGAGGCTGCAATCCCTCTTCCGTCCGCGATACCGCCCGCTGCAATGACCGGAACCGACACGGCGTCCGCCACCTGCGGCACCAGCGTCATCGTCGTCTGCGCACCGATATGTCCGCCGGACTCCATTCCCTCTGCAATCACAGCGTCCGCGCCAGCACGCTCCATCATCTTCGCCATGGCAACGCTCGCCACGACCGGGATGACCACCACGCCCGCCTGCTTCCATGCCTCCATGAACTTTGCCGGACTTCCCGCACCGGTTGTGACAACCGGCACTTTCTCTTCTATGACAATCTTCGCCACTTCCGGCGCGTTTGGATTGAGCAGCATGACGTTCACGCCAAACGGACGGTCCGTCCGCGCCTTTACCTCACGGATCTGTTCTCTTACCACTTCCGGCGGCGCGCTTGCCGCCCCGATGATTCCGAGTCCACCCGCGTTCGACACCGCTGCCGCCAGGTGATATTCCGCCACCCATGCCATACCACCCTGAATGACCGGATATTTTGTTCCAAGCAATCTGCTTACCCTTGTTTCCATGCTTCTCCTCTTTTCTTCCTGCCGGTCTGTTTTCTTACCCTTAAACACCGGTATGTCCCGGCTGCTGTCTTCGCCTATGCTGTAACCCCGCGGTTCTTCAAATATGTGATCACATCTCCGACCGTCACGATCGATTCCAGATCCTCCGACGGAATCTCCACGCCGAATTCCTCCTCCAGCGCCATGACAAGTTCAAACAGATCCAGCGAATCCGCACCCAGATCTTCCTTTAACTTTGTGTTCTCTTTAATCTCAGACTCCTGTACGTTTAACTGCTCCGCAATGATCGGTCTCATCTTCTCTAACATGTTTCTTCTCCTTTTCCCTGTTCCTTTTAATTATTTGCTTTTCAAATATTTTGATAGTCAAATTATTTGCTTTTCAAAGTATATGTCTCTCCTGTTTGATTGTCAAGGTATTTTTTGGAAACGTTTCTCTAAAATTGCATTAATGCGTTGAAATATCATGCAAAATTGCTTACAATATTTGTAATAAGATGTGGGAGGAGTTCGCTGATGAAACAATATTTTGGAATGAGCCAGACAGGAAACTTAAAAGAAGCTGCACAGGGCGTTCACGCTCCGGGACTTCTTATCCTGATGTCCAACGCAGACCAGTTTGAGGCACACGTTACAGAACTGGAGTCCCTTTTCCCGGGAGTCCCGAGCATTGGCTGTATCGGCATGAGTTACAGTACCAGGGTCGTCGAAAAGGGAGTCGGTCTGGTTGCTTTTTATGACAATGTCACCGCTGTTGCCAACGTTTTGGAGCAGGCATCCACCATGCCGGTCAAATATATCGAACGCATGGAACAGGATTTAAAAAACGTCCACGCAAGTTCGAAAGATACCGTCTGTATTGACCTGTGTACCGGAAATGACGCCTGTGTGCTGACCACGATCCACAGCATTCTCGGCAAGGCGGGAATTCCGCTTGTCGGCGGCACCGGGGATGGCGGAAAAGTCTCTGTCAACGGAACGGTCTATGAAGATGCAGACGTCTATGCCTTCGTGAAAAACAACGGCGGAAAAGTTGCCGTCTACAAGGAGAATCTCTACAAACCGATGCCGGGCTACCGCTTCATCGCTTCCAATACCGACCGCAGCAGATACTATGTCGGCGAGTTAAACGGCAAATCTTCCAAGCAGGCTTATATGGATGCCTTACATATCAGCGAGAGCAATATCATCCACAATCCGCTCGGCAAAATGAACGGACAGGACATCTGTATTATTTCCTTAAAGGAAGTATCCGGGAATGGTCTCTGCTGTTACAGACAGGTCAATGATTCCGATGTGCTCGTTCTTCTGGAAGAACAGGATTACAACGAGATTCTGGATGAGACGCTGCAGCGCATCCGCCGCGATTTCAACCATATTTCCGGTGTTTTCTCCATCAACTGTGTTTTCCGTTACCTTCTGTTCTCACAGGAACACCATATGGAAGATTATCTGAAAACCATGTCCACACTCGGTGATCACGCCGGTCTGATCGGATTCGGAGAA
>OOCX01002192.1_pt1 | contig 10761 bp, 7 predicted proteins | sample 1671231 | NCBI WGS metagenome assembly OOCX01 (sample SAMN06348135, study PRJEB24527) | human gut metagenome | biome: human gut; feature: ankylosing spondylitis patient; material: feces | host: Homo sapiens | place: China | collected 2015-10 | reverse complement strand
TGCCCATCATCGTGGACCCCAGCCACGCCACCGGCAAGGCCAATCTGGTCGAGCCTATGATGATCGCTGCCGTGGCCGCCGGTGCCGACGGTCTGGAAGTGGAGGTCCACTACGACCCGCAGCACGCATGGAGCGACGGCGCACAGTGCCTGACCCCGGATTCCTTCGCACAGGCCATGGCAAAGTGCCGTCAGGTGGCATGGGCCATTGGCCGGGATATGTAACGGCCTATGCTGGTAACGATTCAGAACGCGCGTTCCGTGGGCGGCACCATCACTGCCCCACCCAGCAAGAGCATGGCCCACCGTGCTGTGCTCTGCGCGGCACTGGCCGAGGGCCGCAGCCACATCACCAATCTGGAATTCAGCAAGGACATCTCTGCCACGCTGGGCGCAGCGGCACAGCTGTGCGCCCGTGTGCGCACCGGCGCAGACGATGCTGTGGTGGAAGGGCTGGGGCATTTTGTGCCCCTTGCCGCGCCGGTGGACTGCTGCGAGAGCGGCAGCACCCTGCGCTTTCTCATCCCCATCGCCAGCCTGACCGGACAGGCAGTTTCCTTCACCGGCCGCGGGCGGCTGATGGAGCGGCCTCAGTCGGTGTATGACGCTCTGTACCGGGAGCAGGGCCTGCGGTTTGAGCAGAGCGCTGCCGGGCTGACCGTGGAAGGGGCACTGACCCCCGGCGAATACCGCCTTGCAGGCAATGTATCCAGCCAGTTCATCAGTGGGCTGCTGTTTGCCCTGCCGCTGCTGGCCGGAGACAGCACGCTGCACCTCATTCCGCCGGTGGAGAGCCGCAGCTACATCGATATGACCCGCTCTGTGCAGGCAGCCTTCGGTGTGCAGAGCCATTGGCTGGACGAAAACACTCTTGCCATCCCGGGCGGGCAGCACTATCACCCCTGCGATTACACCGTGGAGGGCGATTACAGTCAGGCCGCGTTCCCGGCGGTGCTGGGTGCAGTGTGCGGCGGCGTGACCATCACCGGCCTTGCCCCGGACACGCTGCAGGGCGATGCCGCCATTCTGGATATCCTGCGCCGCTGCGGCGCGGTGTTTACCCGCACGGCAGAGGGCATCTCTTTTGAAAAGGCCCCCCTGCACGGGGTGGACATCGACCTTGCGGACTGCCCGGACCTTGGCCCTGTGCTCATGGTGCTGGGCCTGCTGTGCGAAGGCACTACAGTCATCCGCAACGCAGAGCGTTTACGCCTGAAGGAGAGTGACCGCATCGCTGCCATGGAGGCCGAGCTGCGTGCCTGCGGCGGCGTGCTGGAAAGCGAGGGCGGCACCATTACGGTGCACGGCTGCACGAACAGGCTGCACGCTCCGGCAGGTGTTCTGCATGGGCACAATGACCACCGTGTGGTCATGAGCCTTGCGGTGCTGGCCCTGAGTACGGGCATCCCCCTGACCGTGGACGATGCCGAAGCCATTACAAAAAGCTGGCCGAATTTCTTTGAAGCCATCAAGCCCTTGGGCGCGGAGGTGGAATATGCTTGATAAAACAAAACGTTATCTCGTGGTGGGCCTTGGCCTGCTGGGCGGCAAATACGCGCTGGAACTGACGAAAGCCGGTTTCCATGTGGACGGCATCAACCGCAGCGAAGGGCATTTGCAGTACGCGCTAGAGCACGGCTATATCGCCAGCGGCAAGACCCACGATTTTGAGGACCTTGTGAGCAGCGCCGACCACATCATCTTTGGTCTGTACCCCACGGCCCTCATCGAGTGGTTCCGCACCTACGGCCATCTGCTCAAGCCCGGCTGCATCTTTACGGATGTTTCCGGCGTAAAGACCGGCCTTGTGGAGCCGGTGCAGGCCATGTGCCCGGCGGGCGTGGAGTTCATTGCCAGCCACCCGATGGCAGGCCGTGAGACTTCCAGCGTGGAGCACGCCGCCGAGGTGAACTTTGCCCCGGCCAACTTCATCATCACCCCCACGGAAAAGAACACGCCAGAGGCCATTCAGTGGGCAAAGGACCTGGCCGAAGTGCTGGGCTTCCACCACATCTGCACCCTGACGGTGCAGGAACACGACAAGATGATCGGCTATGTGAGCCAGCTGTGCCATGCCATCGCCGTGAGCCTGATGTGCGCCAACGATAACTCTTCGCTGTGCGAGTACACCGGCGACTCCTTCCGTGACCTGACCCGCATTGCACGCATCAACGATAAAATGTGGGCAGAGCTGTTTTTGTGGAACAAACAGAACTTGATCAGCGAGATCGACCAGTTCGATGCTGCGCTGCAGCAGATGCGCGCTGCCCTTGTGGCCGACGACCGGAACAAGCTGGAAGAGATGTTCCGTCTTTCCACCCAGCGCCGCGCGGCGTTCGACAAAAAACTGCCCGAATAAACCGGAGGTGCTCCCATGCCCAAGCAGGAAGGCCAGAAATCCAAGCTTTTGACCCTTTTGCGCATTCTGGAACAAAAGACCGACGAAGAACACCTGCTCAATGTACCGCAGCTGGTAGAGCTGCTGGAACAGCAGGACATTCTTGCCGAGCGCAAAAGCATCTACAGCGATATCGACACCCTGCGCAGTCTGGGGTATGACATCCAGCTGCGGCGCGGGCGCGGCGGCGGCTACTGGCTGGCCAGCCGCACCTTTGAGCTTTCTGAGCTGAAGCTGCTGGTGGATGCCGTACAGGCCAGCAAGGTTGTGTCGGCACGCACCAGCAGTAAACTCATCCATAAACTGGAAGCCCTCTGCTCCGACTACGAGGGCACCCAGCTGCAGCGTCAGGTGTACGTGGATGGCCGCCCCAAAAGCGACAGCCACACCCTGCTTTACAGCATCGATGCGCTGCACAGCGCCATCAATGCGGGCAGAATGGTGCGGTTCCGCTACAAGGACAGCGGCACCCGCACCGTCAGCCCGTGGCAGCTGGCATGGGAAAACGGCTGCTACTACCTTATCGCTTATCAGGACGAGAAAGAGCCTGCGGGCATCCGCAACTACCGCGTGGACCGCATGTCTTCCGTGACGGTGCTGGGCGATGCCCGCCGGGGCAAGGCCGAGTTCCGCCAGTTCGACCTGCCCGCCTATCTGCGCAAGCACTTCAACATGTTCGGCGGGCCGGAGTACCGGGTCACTCTGCGCTGCACCGCCGACCTGGAAAGCGCCATGCGCGACCGCTTTGGCAAAACGCCGCTGTTCGTGCCGGAGGAAGACGGTGCATATTTTCACTTTGATGTGCCGGTATGCGTCAGCCCCCAGTTCTACGGCTGGGTGTGCGGCTTTGGCGGCAAGGTAGAAGTAACGGCTCCCGCCGAGGTGCGCAAGGGGATACACGATATGGTGCAGGCCCTTGCGAAGCAGCACGATTAAAATGGCCTCCGCTTCGCTCTGGCCATCATCAGATGAAATGATATTTATAATCAGGTTCCGGAAAAATCTGCGGATTTTTCCGGAACCTTTTTTCACAGGGAAGGCCCGGACCGGGAGATGCAGCGTTCCGGCAGGAAATAATTTCACGGCACCGTCCTGCCCTGTGGAGCCAGAGCGCCAGATGCTGCTTTCCGATACGACTCCATCCGTGAAAAATGCAAACCCCGGCAGGCCGCAGCCTGCCGGGGTTTGCTGTTCCTATAAATAATTCTTCCGCTGAGCATGGCCAGAGCGAAGCGGAGGCCATTCTGAATCTCTCACTCCTCAAATTCCAGATCGCCGGGCAAAATCAGATCCAGCTCGGCGGCAGGTTCTGCCACAAGGCGGCGGCTCTGGTGGAAGATGGCCTTTTCCAGCGTGTTGCGGGCAAGACGGCCGTTGCCGGCGGTGCGGCTGTCCAGCGCCTGACGGCGCTTGTAGTAGCCCAAAAGCGGGAAGGTACAGCCCTCGGCAAGGCGGTAGCCCTTGCCCTTTGCCAGCACGTTGGTGATGTCCAGCAGCTCGTCTGCCGTGTAGTCCGGGAACTCGATCTTGTTGGGGAAGCGGCTGGCAAGACCGCTGTTGGCAGTAAGGAACACCTCCATCTCCCGGGTGTAGCCCGCCAGAACGACCACCAGCTCGTCCCGGTGATCCTCCATGCCCTTCACAAGGGTGTCGATGGCTTCGAGACCAAAGCTGTCCTGCTCGCCGCGGTAGAGGCTGTAGGCTTCATCGATAAACAGCACACCGCCGAGGGCACTCTCGATGACGCTGTTTGTCAGCGGGGCGGTGTGGCCGGTGTAGCGGCCCACAAGGTCGGCACGGGTCACTTCCACCAGCTGACCGCCCTTCAGCGCGCCGATGGCCTTGAGGTACTTTGCCACCAGCCGGGCAATGGTGGTCTTGCCGGTGCCCGGGTTGCCGGTGAAGATCATGTGCATGGAAAGGCTGGTGGTCTTGAAGCCTGCCGCCGCGCGGCGCTGCTGCACCTGCAGGTTATCCGCCAGACCGAACACATACTCCTTGACCGCCCCAAGGCCCACAAGGCCGTTGAGTTCGGCGCGGATTTCATCTACAGCGCCCGTGTACTCGGCAGGCAGCAGGGCAGACAGCTCCTGCTCGGGCTGGTCGTTCAGGCTGAACCACACACCCTCCGGCTTTGCAGTCAGGGTGACGGTGCCGGTAAGCTTTGCATCGGTCTGCAGGCAGTATTCACTCAGGGCACGGAACATTTTATTGCAGCATTCCGCAAGGCCCGCCGCACCCTTTTCCTTAGAGCACTGGGCGGCTACATAGTCCCGCACATCGGCCCCGGCAGAGAGGGTCAGCCCAAGGCGTGCGCTCACCTTCTGGGCCAGCGCATTCAGTTGCTGCGCCGCCAGCGCTGCAAGGTCCTCCCGGGCAAAGGCGCTGGTCTCGCACACATCGCCCACCGCTGCCACAAAGGGCGCACCGAACTTATCCGCCAGCGCGTCCCGGCCCTTGCGGGAAAAGAAGATGAGGTACTTGCCGCAGGGCGTGATACTGCTCACCGCGCCCGGTGCCAGCGCCGTGCCTGCATCCACAAGGATGCCCTCCTTGTTCACAAGATACCGGCTGGAAAGCGGTGCGCTGCCCTTCACAGCAAGATCTGCAAGGGTCTTGAGGAAGGCCGCATGGCAGCTCTCGTAATGCTCAAAGATCACGATCTCCCCGGGGGCGTGCAGGGCCGCATACAGATCCTGCAAAAACAGCTTTTCCGCACCGGAATTGGGGTAGAGGGCAAGGTCCACCACCGCGGTTTTGTCGCTCTGCAAAAGGCCCCGCGCCGCCATGATGCGGGCGGTCTCTGCCAGCGCAAAATGCCGCCCCGTACCGGCTCCGCCGCACAGCAGGATCACATTGCGTGCTGCCGGGCGCTCGGTGCCCAGCACAAAGGGCCGGCGCATGGCGCGCACCACGCTGTCCACAAAGGCATCCTGCCCGAGAACGGTCTTTTTCACCTCGGCGGCAAGGCCCTCAAAGCTGCCAAGGTGCTCTGCGGTCACATCGGCAGTGCCCTTGGCAAGCAGGCCGTCCGCTTCCATATCCCGCAGCATCTGGCGGCTGTCCTCCAGAGCAGACTGCACCGCAGTGTCCTGCGTTTTCAGCTGGGCGTTCTGTTTTTTGAGCAGGGCATCCAGCTGCTTCTGGTTTTCCAGCAGAGCAGCGTTCAGGTCCGGCACGGCTGAGGTCCCGGATTTCTGTGGCTTTGCCTCCGGCTGGGCGGTGCCGCCAAAGCGCGGCCTGCCCCCTGCACCGAACACACCGTTCATAAGGTTTTCCCAATCGTCGGTATATGCCATGGTTTGCCCTCCGTTTTTGTCGTTTTCTTCCAGTATAGTGTACCCGGACAGGTTTTGCAATTCCCTCTTGCAAAAAAGACCGCCGGTGTTTACACTTATATCTGATAGGAAATCTGCAAGAAGGAATGAAGAAACTATGACCGTCAAAACGCCCGCCGAACTGAAAACGCTATACGAGAGCATCTCCTTTGACCTTCAAACCACCTACACCGGCCCGCTGGGGCAGGAATATGCTGTTTCCGGCACCCATCTGCGCCTGTGGGCACCCACGGCGCAGAGGGTGGAGGTCAGCCTTTACCGCAAAGGCAGCGGCGGTGAGCCCATAGGCACTCTGCCGCTGGAGCGGGGGCAGCAGGGGGTGTGGAGCATCTATCTGCCCGGCGACCAGCACGGACGATACTATACCTATACGGTCACAGTGGATGGCATTTCGCGCCAGACCGGCGACCCTTACGCCCGCGCTGCCGGTGTGAACGGCACCCGCAGCATGATCGTAGATCTTGCCCGCACCGCCCCCTCCGGGTGGGAGCGGGATGTGCGTCCGGTCATCCCGCCGGAGCAGCGCGCGGTGTGGGAGGTGAGCGTGCGCGACTTCTCGCAGGACGCTGCCAGCGGCGTGCGCCCGGCATGGCGGGGCAAGTTCATGGCCTTTACCCAGCAGGGCACCACCCTGCACGGGGACGGCATCCACCCCACCTGCCTGAACTACCTCCGGCGTCTGGGCGTGAAGTATGTGCAGCTGATGCCCATTTTTGACTTTGGCAGCGTGGACGAGGCAAAGCCGCTGTTGCGGCAGTACAACTGGGGCTATGACCCCACCAACTACAATGTGCCCGAAGGCAGCTATTCCACCGACCCCACCCGCGGCGAGGTGCGCATCCGGGAGTGCAGGGAAATGATCGCAGCCCTGCACGCGGCGGGCATCGGTGTGGTGATGGATGTGGTGTATAACCACATGTATCGCAATGAGAACCCGCTGAACGACACTGTGCCCTGCTACTTTTTCCGCCAGAACGAGGACGGCAGCTTTTCCAACGGCAGCGGCTGCGGCAACGAATTTGCCAGCGAGCGGCCCATGGCCCGGCGGTATATGATCGATTCCATCCTCTACTGGGCGCAGGAATACCACATCGACGGCTTCCGGTTCGACCTGATGGGTCTGTACGACGTGGAGACCATCAACGCGGTGCGCGCCGCGCTGGATACGCTGCCCGGCGGGCGGGATATCCTGATGTACGGCGAGCCGTGGCAGGGCGGCGGCAGCCAGCTGCACCGGTACGAGGCCAACAAGGCGAACCTGGCCATGCTGAACGAGCGCATCGGCATCTTCTGCGACGACACCCGCGACGCCATCAAGGGCGGCTGTTTCAATGCCCGGGAGCCGGGCTATGTGGAGGGCAAGCCCGGCAGCTTCTGGGACGTCGGCGGCGCGGTGGCCGCCTGGTGCCGCAGCGACCGTCTGCCACCCCACGCCCCCAGCCAGATCGTAAGCTATGTGTCCGCCCACGACAACTTCACCTTGTGGGACAAACTGCTCTGCGTGCGCTACGAGCGGCCGGAGTTCACCGCATCTGACCCGGTGGCACTGGCCCAGAACCGGCTGGCCGCCGGCATCTACCTCACCAGTTTCGGCCTGCCCTTCCTGCAGGCAGGCGAAGAGTTTGCCCGCACCAAAAAGGGCGTGGGCAACAGCTACCGCTCCTCCCCCGCCCTGAACCGTCTGGACTGGGCCCGCGCCAGGCAGTACCACGCCCTGGTGGACTACTACCGGGGCCTGCTGGCCCTGCGGGCCGCCTTCCCGCGGCTGGGCACCACCGACCGCCACGCCCCGGAGGCGCTGCAGTTCTTCTCGCTGGAGCAGCCGCTGGTGGGCTGGACCCTGCCCGCTGCCCCCGGCGACGGGGCCTGGTGGCGGGCACTGTGTGTGTTCTACAACCCCACCGACACCTCCCGCGTGGTGCCGCTGCCCGCCGGGCAGTGGAAGCTGCTGAGCAACGGCACTTCTTCCAGCTTATGGCGGGGCGAGAGCCGCACCTATGAACGGAAAGCCCTTCTGATGCCGTACAGCGCCACCGTGTTTGGAGCCGTATAAACAACAAAAAACAAGGGCAGACTGCTTTTCGGCAGTCTGCCCTTGTTCTATCGGATTTTTAGCTGTTGGAAGCGGTCTTTTCGCCCAGCGTAACATTGACCGTCTGCATCTGGCCGTCGCGGGCCACCGTGATGGCCAGCGTGTCACCGGCTACATGCTTCTGCATCAGGGTGCCCAGATCATCCTTGGCGGCGATCTCGGAGCCGTCCACGCTGACGATGCGGTCACCGGCCTTCAGACCGGCCTGATCGGCAGGGCCGCCCTTGGTCACGTCCACGATGTAGACACCGTAGGCGTTCACGCCCAGCTGCTGTGCCGTCTGTGCGTCGGTCACAGCCAGGTAGGTGATGCCCAGATAGGGGCGGCCGGTCACATAGCCGTTCTCCAGCAGCTCCTGTGCCACCTTGATGGCATCATTGATGGGGATGGCAAAGCCCAGGCCCTCGGCATCGCTGGAAGAGGATTTTGCGTTCACGATGCCGACCAGCTCACCGTTCATGTTGAACAGGCCGCCGCCGGAGTTGCCGGGGCTGACCGAGGCATCCATCTGGATCAGGGACATGGTGTTGGTGGAGTTGGTGCCCTGGATGGTCACGCTGCGGTTCAGTGCGCTGATCATGCCGCCGGTCACGGTGCCGCCCAGCTCACCCAGCGGGTTGCCCACAGCCATCACGCTCTGGCCCACCTTCAGGCTGTCGCTGTTGCCCACGGTGGCGGGGGTCAGGCCGTCAGCATCGATCTTGATGACCGCGATATCGCTGGTGGTATCTTCGCCCACGAGGGTGGCGGTGTAGTCCTTGTCACCAATGGTAACGGTGATGGTGGAAGCGCCGTCCACCACATGTGCACAGGTGAGGATGTAGCCGTCCGAGCTGATGATCACGCCGCTGCCGGCACCGCTCTCCACCTGATTCTGGCCGTACCACGACCACTGAGAGTAGACCACCTGCTCCGTAGTGATGACCACCACGCTGGGGCTGACCAGATCAGCCACCTGTTCAGTGGTCAGGCTGCTGCCGCTGCTGGAGGCTGCGGTGATGGAACTATCCGAACCGGATGCACTGTCGGCCGTAGAGGAAGGTGCCACCTGCTGAATGACCACCTTGCCGCTGCCGCCAAACTTTGCCCCCACAAAGCCGCCTGCAAAGCCCATGGCTGCGGCCAGCACCAGCGCCACGGCGCTGCGTGCAACGCGCTTGCCATTGAACTTTTTCTTCTTTTTAGGGGGCTGCGCGTCCTGCGGCTGTACCGGATGTACCGGCGGCGTTGCACCGCCTGCGCCGTTGTCTGTCTGCGGGGCGGTGTAAGCGGTCTCCGGTTCCGGCTGCGGGTCGTTGTACTGGTTGGCGGTGTTCATGCCGCTGCTGCCCACATTGGGATAACCGGTATCTCCGCTTTCGTTTTTATCCTGAGAGGAATAATCATATTCCCATTTGTTCTCATTGTCCATGCTGATACTTCCTTTCCGTAAGGGATACGTCCACAGGAACCCTGTTCCTTTGAGCTGCTCCTATTGTAACCATCAATTGTGAAAATCAATCGCGCGCGCCGTGAAGAAACTGTGAAATAAAGACGCACTTTCCGCCCTTGACAGCGGCCTTTGCGCTTGCTATTGTAAAAGCGTAAATTCAGGAGGAACACACCATGGAACTGCACCGCACAGACGAGGGCTTTGCCCTCTATAAGGAAAAAACACAGATCGGCTTCTGCGCGCTCACGCCCGCCGCAAAGGGGGCTGCCATCACCGCGTTTGGCATCGAACCGCAGTGGCGGCGCAAAGGCTACGGCTCCTATCTATTAAAAGAAACTTTGCGCGCCTACGCCGGATACGACCGCGAAAAGGCTACCGTATTTACCGCCCCGCTGCCCGCCGATGCCGCAGAGCTTGCGTTCTGGGCAAAGTTCGGCTTTGCGGCAGAAGGCAGGCAGCTGGTACGCCGCCGCACGCCGGACCTGACCGCCGTCAAGTTCGTGCAGGACTTTCTGGCCGCACGGCTGGCACAGCCGCGCCTTTGCATCGATGCTACCTGCGGCAACGGCGGCGACACGGCCTTCCTGTGCGGCATCACCGCGCCGGAAGGAAAGGTAGTCGGCTTTGACGTGCAGGAAGCTGCCATTGCATCCACCCGGAAGCACCTGGAGCAGCTGGGCGTGCCTGCCGCCCGGTATGAGCTGCACTGCCAAAGCCACGCAGACCTTTTACAGGTTGTGCAGCCCGGCACGGCAGATGCGGTGATGTTCAACTTTGGCTGGCTGCCCGGGGCCGACCACGCAGTGTTCTCCACCGCGCAGAGCAGCATCCCCGCCCTGCAGGCGGCTTTGGAAGCCGTGCGCCCCGGCGGCGTGGTGAGCGCCATCCTCTACAGCGGGCAGGTCATCGGCACGGATGAAAAGCAGACGGTGCTGGAATATCTCCGGGCACTTCCGCTCAAAAGTTTTACCGTTCTGGTGTGTGATTTTGCCAACTGGGCCGAAACCGCCCCTCTGCCCTGCATCATCCTGAAAAAATAACGAAAACACTTGCATTATGGAGCGTTTTCGGATAAAATAGGGTACGTATGTGTAAAAAGACGGCCTCGCCCTCTCCGTCTTTGCTTCGCAAATCCACCTCTCCCAAAGGGAGAGGCCTTGGCAAAAAGATGCACTTTGCGTGGACTGCCAAGGGCTCCCACTTTGGGGGAGCTGGCGCGTTAGCGCCTGAGAGGGCGAGCCCGGCAAAGTCCAACCGGACATACTAAATGCAAAAATCCACTTCCTGCTCCACAGCAGGTTTATCAGGAGATCTACAGTTTATGACAAATCGTGAAGAAATCGAGCGCCGCCGGACGTTTGCGATCATCAGCCATCCCGACGCCGGTAAGACCACTCTGACCGAAAAGCTGCTGCTGTACGGCGGAGCCATCAATCAGGCAGGCTCCGTCAAGGGCAAGCAGAGCGCAAAGCACGCCGTGTCCGACTGGATGGACATTGAGA
>OOCX01002185.1_pt1 | contig 10780 bp, 10 predicted proteins | sample 1671231 | NCBI WGS metagenome assembly OOCX01 (sample SAMN06348135, study PRJEB24527) | human gut metagenome | biome: human gut; feature: ankylosing spondylitis patient; material: feces | host: Homo sapiens | place: China | collected 2015-10 | reverse complement strand
TTAGCGCACATCGTACATAACAGGATAGCAGAAGGCCGCTGCACATTATTTTGTGCAGCGGCCTTTTTGATTGCGCAGAAAGATTTAAATGCCCTCCGCGTGCGCTATGGGCATAACCAGCGGAATGATTTTTTTCGGGATACCGGGTCGTCTGCGAACGCCCCGGTATCCCATTTTTATGAAAAAAGACCGCCGCACAAAGCCATGTACAGCAGTCTCCTTACGTTTGAGAAGTAAGCTTCCCAGTATCATTTTTCAAGAATTGCGCGGATCTGAGCAAGGTCGGCGGCAAAGGCGATATTCCGCTGCCGCGCCGAGGTGGAAAGCCCCATGGCGATCATCTGCTGCAAAAGCTGGTGCAGGGGCTGGTAGTAGCCGTTCAGATCGTAGAGGATACAGGGCGCGTTCAGCTGTCCCAGAGACAGCTTGCTGATGACTTCGGTGATCTCCTCCAGCGTGCCGGTGCCGCCGGGGAACGCGATAAAAGCATCGCCCAGCTCGATCATTTTGGTCTTGCGAGCGGGGATGTCCTCGGTGACGATCAACTCGGTCAGTCCCTCGTGCTGCAGCTCTGCGTCCAGAAAGCACTTGGGTTCTACGCCGGTCACCCGGCCGCCTGCAGCCAGCACACTGTCGGCCAAAAGCCCCATCAGGCCGCTTTTGCTGCCGCCATACACCAGCGCATTGCCGCTTTCGCCGATCCAGCGCCCCAGCTGCTGCACGGCCTGCGGCAGTGCAGGGTCGGTGCCAAGGTTTGCCCCCAGATACACGGTAATGTTCATTTTGTCAACCTCTCCTTCCGGTTCAGATGCTCCACAGCACCGCGCCCAGCACCGCAGAAAGTAAGATCATCCCGATGGGGGACGGCGCTTTCTGCGTTTTCTTTTTATAGGCAAAATGCAGAATGCCCAGCAGGGCAAACACCGCCAGTGCACGCATATCCGGAGCAAAGCCGCCGACAAGGGTGGTAAAGCCGCCCAGCGTGGAAAGCCCCATGGTGCAGGCGGTGGCCAGGATCATAGCCACCACGCAGGGACGTACCCCAGCCAAAAAGGCGTTGACCCCGGCGTACTTCATCAGGCTGTGCAGCGCCGCTGCAATGAGCAGAATGATGACAAAAGAGGGCAACACCACCCCCACCGTTGCCACAAAGGAGCCTGCCAGCCCCGCCTGCGAAGCGCCGATAAAGGTGGCCATGTTCACCGCCAGCGGGCCGGGCGTAGACTCTGACACTGCGATAAAGCTGAGAAATTCGCTCTCGGTCAGCCAGCCGTGCCCCAGCACTGTTTCCCGCACCAGCGAGATCATGCCGTAGCCGCCGCCAAAGGACACCGCACCGATGACCAGAAAGTTCCAGAATAATTGCAGCAAGATCATTTTGTGCCGCCTTTCTTCCCCTGCCCTACCGCGTAGGCCAGCACCCCGGCTGCGCCGCAAAGCAAAATGCAGCAGATGGAGGAAAACTTTACCGCCAACACTGAGCAGCCCACCATAGCCGCCAACACCACCGCCACCACTGCCGTGTTGAAGGGGGTGCGCTGCAAGTTTTTGAGCATCTTGACCCCTGCGGATAAGATCAGGTAGATGACACAGGCCTGAATGCCCTTGAAGGCATTGGCCACCACCGTCAGCTGCAAAAAGCGGTCGAAGAAGAGCGAAATAAGGTAGATGACTGCAAAGGACGGCAGGCACACCGCCAAGGTAGAGGCCGCCGCACCGGCAACACCGGCCAGCTTATAGCCGATGTAGGTGGCGCTGTTCACCGCCACAGGGCCGGGGGTAGACTCGGCAATGGCGACCATATCCAGAAACTCCTCCCGGGTGAGCCAGCGCTTTTCCTCTACAAATTCGTGCTCCAGCAGCGCCACCATAGCGTAGCCGCCGCCAAAGGTAAAGGCACCGATCTTAAAAAAGGTGCCGAACAATTCTCCGGTTTTAGACATAGGCATCCCTCCATGTTTTTACTGTTTGACTGGCTCCAGCTCCAGATAGCACTCGAAAGCCGTTTTGTCTGCGTGCTTGGCAATAAAGTACCAGCCATCATCCGAAGGCGTGTAGAACACCTCCACCTGCTGCCCCATGGGGACTTCGCGGTGGTAATTGATGGAGGCGAACTTCACAACATGATCGCGCATGATCTCCTGCGGCAGTGCATCGCAGACGATATCCAGATAAAAGGCGTTGTTGATGTGGTAGTGCAGGTCGCACTGGGAGTAGCGCGCCGTAACCAGACCGGCGCTGGTCAGGCTGTCCCGGCGCTTATGCAGCAAAAGGGGCAGTTCCTCTTCCACCGTCTCGTTCCAATAGCCCTCCACCGTCCAGCCCGGCTGGCGCAGGATATGTCCATTCTCAAGGCTGGACATGATCCAGCGGCTGTCCACCATGGCTACTTCCTGCCCGGCTTCGTCCGTAAGGGTGGTGACGCGCTTGATAGAGCCGCGGAGAGCCTTTTCTGAGCGGGAGCAAAGGGTCAGGGTCTCGCCACGGCGAGGCACACGGTTAAACCGCAGCGCCTGCTTGCCCACCAGAAACGCTACGCCGTGATCCTCAAAAAACTTATCGTCCATGCCAAACTTCCGGGCGTGCATGGAAGAAATCTGCTCCACATAGCGCAGCAGAGCGCTGGCCTTGAGCAGGCTGTGGCAGTCTGCATCAGCATTTTCTACCACGGCAGTACCTTGATAATAAAACTGTTCCATATTCTTTCCCTCCTATCGGAAAAAGGCCGCCGCACCACGTCCGGGACGGCAGCCTTGGTTGAAACGATCAATACTGATTGCGGGTCTTTCTGCGCACTTTGCGCCAGATATTGAAGCAGGCCAGCGCCAGCATGGCCAGCAGCAACAGCAAAAACAGGTAGCTGCCGCCGCCCTCGTCGTAACTCTTCATCTCGCTCCACTTCAGGTCCAGCTCGCTGTTTACCTCATCGCTCAGGGCGGTGAACACCTTTTCGCGGGCGGCGTCCTCCTCAGACGGATAGGCGATCTCGCTGGTTTTCAGTTCCTCGTCCAGCACCTCCCAAACATCGTGCATGGGGGTGGTGTAGCCGATATACTCGCTGTTAGCCTTACCGATGTCGGTCTCGCACATGAAGTTGATGAACATCTCGGCGGCCTCTTTGTGCTCGCTGGCAGCAGGCACAGCCATGCAGTCCACCGAAAGCACACTGCCCTCCTCCGGGAACACCCAAGCCAGATCCGGGTTATCATCGATCATGGTAATGGCATCGCCGGAGTAGTACACGCCGATGGCAGCCTCGCCGCCGATCATCTTATCAAAGATCTCGTCCATGACGTAGGCCTGCACCAGCGGCTTCTGCGCCTTGAGCTCCTCTACCACCTCGTCCACCTCTTCCGGGGTGGCGGGGTTGATGCTGTGGCCGCTCTTGAACGCGGTGATGGCGTAGGCATCGCGGCTGTTGTTGAACATCAGAATGTTGCCCGCATACTGTTCATCCCACAGGTCTGCCCAGCAGGTAGGGGCTTCGTCCACCATAGTGGTGTTGTAGATGATGCCGGTGGTGCACAGCATATAGGGTACAGTGTAGGCGTTCTGCGGGTCGTAATCCGGGTTGCGATAGCCCATATCGATCTTCTGGAAATTGGGGATATTCTCGTAGTCAAGGGGTGCAAGCATCCCCTCGTTGATCATCTTTGCCACCATGTAGTCGGAGGGGATGATCACATCGTAGTTGGCTGCGCCGGACTTGAGCTTGGCGTACAGGGACTCGTTGGAGTCGAAGGTGGTGTAGTTCACCTTGATGCCGGTCAGCTTTTCAAAGGCGGCAACCACGTCCACACTGTCGTCCGAACCGTTGGAGATGTACTCGCCCCAGTTATAGACGTTCAGGGTGACGTTCTGCCCCTTGAAGCGGGTCCAGTCGTAATCATCCGACACCGAGACATCCTCGGTCACCTCGATGGTACCGGCGGCAAACACCGGCAATGCGGCGCACAGCGCCACAGCCAGCGTCAGCAGTAATGCAGCAATGCGTTTCATCATGCACCCTCCTTTCGCAGCGTTTTCTGATCCCGGCGGTAGCTGCGGCTCTCCATGGCATTGGACACCAGAATGACGCTGAGGATGACCACGAACATGATGGTGGACAGCGCGTAGATCTCCGGGCTGACCTTTTTACGGGTCATGGAGTAGATGGCAATGGGCAGGGTCTCCACGGTGCCACAGTTGAAGTAGGAGATCATGAAATCGTCGATGGAATAGGTCAGGCAGATCAGGAAGGCCGACAGGATGGCGGGGCTGATCTCCGGCAGGATGACCTTGAAGAAGGCCTGCCGGGGGTCGCAGCCCAGATCCAGCGCTGCTTCGTACAGCTTGATGTCCAGCTGCTTGAGCTTGGGGCTTACGTTAAAGATAACGTAAGGCACGTTGAACGCGATATGCGCAATGAGCAGCGTGGGCAGGCCCATGATGTTGTCCGGCAGCCATGCGGACTGAGCGGCAAAGCGCTGGTAGGCCACGAACAGCAGCATCAGGGAGATACCGGTGATGATCTCCGGGTTGACCACCGGGATATAGGTGATGTTGGTCACCAGCAGGCGGCTTTTGCGGCTCATGGAGGCAATGCCAAGGCTGGCTGCCGTACCCAGCACCGTGGCGATGATAGCGGACAAGATAGCCACCTCAACGGACACCCACAGTGCGTGGAGGATGGACGCATTCGTGAACAGGCTGCGGTACCACTTGAGGGTGAAGCCGGTGAACAGCGAATAGCCCTTGCTCTGGTTGAAGCTGAACACGATCATGTAGGCAATGGGCAGATACATGAAGCAGAAGAACAGGATGACGTAGGCACGCTGCATCAGGCGGAGATGTTTTGTTTTCATCAGGACACACCCTCCATCTCGTCCTCGTCAAAGCTGGACGTAAAGCTCATGCACAGCAGCACGATGATCATCAGCACCAGGCTCATGGCGGAGCCCACGTTCAGGTTGTAGCTGTTGCCAAGGAACTGCATTTCGATCAGGTCGCCGATCAGCAGGTTGGAACCGCCGCCCAGCATCCGGCTGATGACGAAGGTGGACACTGCCGGCACAAATACCATGGTGATGCCGGTGCTGATGCCGGGCACGCTCATGGGGATGAGCACCCGCAGCAGGGTCTTGGTGGTGTTGGCCCCCAAGTCCTGGGCTGCCTCCACAAGGCTCTGGTCGATCTTGGTCATGCTGGTGTACAGCGGCAGGATCATATAGGGCACATAGTTATACACCATGCCCAGCACCACCGCACCGGAGGTGTTGAGCATATTGAAGGGGCCAAGGCCGAACACGCCCAGAACAGCGTTCACCGGGCCGTTGATGCTGAGCAGGCCCATCCATGCGTAGGTGCGCAGCAGAAAGTTCATCCACATGGGCAGCATGACCAGCATGAGCATGATGTGCTGCTTGTTCACCCGCAGGCGGGACAGAAAATAGCCGATGGGGAACGCCAGCACCAGGCAGATGACCGTGGCGATGAGGGCCAGCAGCAGGCTGCGGGCAAACACCGAACCGTAACCGCTGATGGAAGCCAGATTTTCCATGGTGAACGCGCCGTTGCCGTCGGTAAAGGCGTAATACACCACAATGAGCAGCGGCACCACCGTGAACAGGGTCATCCATACAAAGTACGGATAGGCCAGCTTCTTGTCATAAATCTTCATGGCGCATCACCCCTCGCTCCGTGCCATGATGTGGATCTCGTTGGGGCCGATGCGCATGCCGATGGTCTCGCCGGGGGTGCAGGCGCGGGTGGAATGGATCAGCCACTCGCGGCCCTCGCACTCCACATGCATTTCAAAGTGCACGCCCTTGAAGATGACGTCGTTCACCACGCCCACCAGCTGGCCTTCCACCGGGGAGACCACCTCGATGTCCTCGGGGCGCACCACGACCTGCACGCTCTGCTCCCGGGCAAAGCCGCGGTCCACACAGGGGAAGTCCACGCCGGAGAAGGACACCAGGAAGTCCTTGTGCATCACACCGTCCACGATGTTGGAATCGCCGATGAAGTCCGCCACAAAAGCGTTCTTCGGCTCGTTATAGATGTCCTCCGGGGTGCCGATCTGCTGCACCTTGCCGCCGTTCATGACCACAACGGTATCGGACATGGTCAGGGCCTCTTCCTGATCGTGGGTGACATAAATAAAGGTAATGTTCATTTCGCGCTGCAGGCGCTTGAGCTCCAGCTGCATTTCCTTGCGCAGCTTGAGGTCCAGTGCGCCCAAAGGCTCGTCCAGCAGCAGGATCTCCGGTTCGTTGACCAGGCTGCGGGCGATGGCCACGCGCTGCTGCTGGCCGCCGGACATCTGGCTGATGCTGCGGCGCTCAAAGCCCTTCAGGCCCACGACCTCCAGCATGTTGCGCACCTTGCGGCGGATGGTCTCTTCGTCCATCTTCTTCAGGCGCAGGCCGAAGGCCACGTTCTCGAACACGTTCAGGTGCGGGAACAGCGCGTACTTCTGGAAAACGGTATTCACCGGGCGTTTGTAGGGCGGCACACCGGTAATGTCCTGGCCCTTGAGCAGCACCTTGCCGGAGTTGGGCTCCAGAAAGCCTGCGATCAGGCGAAGGGTGGTGGTTTTGCCGCAGCCGGAGGAGCCCAGCAGCGTCACAAACTCTTTGTCATGGATGTCGAGGTTCAGCCCATCCAGAATGCGCTGACCATCAAATTCCACCACGATATCCCGCAGTGAAACGATCACCGAGTTGTCCATTTTTTTACAATATCCTCCTTATAACTCAGATACGAAAAAAGACAGGGCCTGTGCCCCATCCTTCTCCCGCATCAGGGTGACCCAGCCCTGCACAACATCCATGACGACCGTAATATTGCGCAGTTATTCTGCCCTGTCATGGTTTATCATAAACAATCCGGGGGCAAATGTCAATCACTCTGTCGAGGTTTGCCGAAACTTTACAGAGCCCATAAAAAAATCCTGCGCCGCAGCGGTTTTTTCGCCGGGCACAGGATGGATTTTTTCCGCCGTTCAGGCCGCTGTCAGCGCGTCGGCCGTCTGGGTCACGGCCTGCACGATGCTGCCGTCCACTGCATAGATGGAATCATCGCCTTCCACCATCAGGTAATACCCATCGGTGCCGCTGGCATAGGTGAGGGTCTTTGTTCCGTCGGCCGTGGTCACCTGTACCACGGCCAACGGGGCATCAAAGCCGCAGGCCGCCGGGTCCGCGCCGTCGGCGGGGGTGATCTGGCCGGACACATAGCTGCTCAGGGCCGAGAGCATGCTCTGCACCTTGTCCTGATCCAGGTCCGTGTCGGCATCTCCGGCAAAGCGCCACACCGTCTCGTAGGAAGCCGAATCCGCTTCGTCTCCGTCCCCTGCCAGCTCGGAACCGGCAGTCAGCGAGACTTTTTCCCCGCTGGCCAGCGTATACGCCACCTGCTCCACATCCGACACGGCAAAGCCCGCCGGGCTGAAGCTGCCGAACAGCCCGGCCTTATCGTAGGCAAAGCAGGCCGTCCGGCTGGCGTCCACGGTATACAGGGCGGTGTCTCCGTCCTTCTGCACATAGCGGTCGCCGGTGACGGTGTTGCTGCTGCCAAAGGTCAGGGTGGTGGTCTGCCCGGCCGCCGTGACTGTTACAGTCAACTCCGGCGCGTCAAAGCCGTAGTCCTCCCCGGCCTGCGCGTCCAGCTGCCGCTTTGCATTGAGGGACGAAAGCGCTGTGACCATGGTATTGCAGGCGCTCTCGTCCAGATGGTAGTCCGAGTCCTCCGCCAGCGTCCAGCTGCCGTCCGCATCGTCCAGCGTGAGGGTCTGCCCGTTGTAGGTGTAGGTGATGCGGCTCAGGTCAGCGGTAGAGAACGAGCATAGCGGGATGGTACCATCGGCCGCCGCACTGGAAGCGGCTTCCTCTGCGGCAGTGCTGCGGTTCAGGGCCCAGAGCGCCAGCCCCAGCACTGCGATCACCGCCGCAAGCACCGCAAGGGTGCGTCGTTTTGCGTTCATGGCAGCCTCCTTATCGGCGGCGGCGCAGCAGCACCACCACGGCACCGGCTACGAGCACGGCGGCAGGCAGAATGAACACCAACACCAACCCCAGGGTCGTGGCCTGCGAAGCTGCCACCGTGATAGGCTCAGCTTCCAGCGCCTTAGTGTCGATGAGCAGGCCGCTGTCATCCCCGGCCAGCGAAACGGCACAGCCCTGCAGGAAGGTGCGGTTGCCGGGAATGGACTGATACACCTGTTCGTTGTCCACATTCGGGCAGCCGATCCAGATCACTTCCGCCCCGGTGTTGTCGTTGCATGCCCAGGCGGCCAGTGTAAAGGGGCCGTCGGTGTCGCCGCTCTCCTTTTCGGTGGTTGCGGCGTTGTTGACGTCCTGCTTGCTGTAGGACTGCTCCGAGGTGTTGAGCAGGGGTTCCGCGGTCACATCCTCCGTCTCGGTCAGCACAAGACCCTGTGCCACCGAGAGCATCACATGGGTGTCCTTGTTCACGCCGTTCAGGGCCGCGCTCTCCTCCGTGGCGCCGTAATCCGGGAACAGGGAGTACGGGTAGCCGTACAGCGAATGGCCGGAGTCACCTTCCACCACGATGCCCGGCTCCCGCGACAGGCCGAACTCTGCCATCAGGGCGTCCAGATTGGGGGTCTCGTCGTAGATGTTGGTGGTCAGCAGCATCTTGCCGCCCTCGTTCAGGTAGTTCTGCAGCATGGACGCCTCGTCCACCAGTCCGTCATCCGACGCAAGATCCGACGTGGGTGCGTTGATGATCAGCAGGCTGCAGTCCTCCGGGATCTCGCTGGTCAGCAGATCCAGCGGCTGCAGGGTGATGTTCTGAGCGTTCAGCGCCTCGGTGAGGGAGCTGGTCAGGGCCTGTTCCCCATGGTTTGTGGTATAGTAGGCCACCCGGGCGTCGCCGCTGGTGAGTTTATAGATGGCGGCTGTGATCTGCTTCTCGCCGCCAAAGGTCACATTGGCACTGCCAGTGGTGTAATAGCCGGAGTAGTCATACTCGTACAGATCGGCGGCATCCAGCACCACGCTGTCCTCCCCGCTGGTCACGATCAGGCTTCCGGTGGATGCATTTTCGGCCCCGTACTGCGCCGCAAAGGTCGGGTAAAGGGTCGGGTCCTTCTGCTCCCAATGGATATGGCTGCTTTCGGCGGCGTAATGGTCCAACAGCTTCGTGATGATGGCATCTTCGCTGCCCGTCTCACACAGATAATAAATGGTCACATCCTGCTGCAGGCTCTGCGCAAGCTGCACCGAGCTGTCGCCAAGGGTGTACATTTTGCCCTCCGAAAGGTCAAACTCCGTGTATTTGGACGGAAGTGCCCGCACCACCAGATTGACCAGCACCGCTAGCAGGATGGCAGCCGCCAGAATGGCGGTGGAGTACACCCCACTGCGGAATACCTTGCCGTTGACCGGCCGGTTCTTTCTGTTTTTCATTGCTGTGCCCTCCCCTCAGTTCCAGCGGCGTTTTTCCAGTTCCTGCACGGTAAAGAACAGGAACAGCACCGTCACGGTGAGATAGTACACCAGTGTGGGGATAGAAAAATTGCTGTTGACGAATTCCTCAAAGGGAGCAAACAGGCACAGTGCGCTCAGCACGGCGCTGAAGCCCTCGGTCAGCCAGCTGCTGCGCAGCAGGAACAACACCGTGAGCGCCGCACAGCACCCGGCAAAGGTCAAACACCCCAGCGTGAAGCTGCGGCTGCGCAGGCCCGCCACCACACTGAGCACCGCGGCCAGCGCGGTGAACAATGCCAGCGCCACGGCACTGCCGGTGGTGAACATCCTGCGCAAGCTGGGCATCAGATAGGCCAGCAGCAGCGCCGCCGCTCCGGCCACCGCCGCGATGATCTGGTTTTCGGTCAGGCTGGACAGGAACACCCCGATGGCAATGGCGGCGCAGCCCAGCAGATAGTAGCACAGCAGCGCCGCAAAATTGGCCAGCGTACTGGCAGCGGTCGCCCCCAGCGCCTGCAGGGTCAGGATCATGACTGCGTCCACCACGCAGGGCAGTGCAAACACCACGCACAGGGCAAAGAACTTGCCCAGCACGATGCCCGTCACCGGCACCGGACTGGTGAGCAAGAGCTGGTCGGTGCGGGTGCGGCGTTCCTCTGCAAAGGAACGCATGGTCAGCACCGGAAAATAGAACAGCAGCATAAAAATGGTGTTGTACAGCGTATAGTAGCCAAAGTCCGGCAGGCCGTAGCCCAGGTTCAGCGCCACAAAATAGATGGCCGATGCCACCAGCAGAAAGGCGGTGAGCACATAGCCGATCATTCCATGGAAGCAGCTGCGGACTTCCCGTTTGAAAATTGCGAACATCGGTCATTCTCCTTTCGGTTCGGTTTCCGGTTCTTCCGGCACATCGGCGGTTTCCCCGGTCAGAGCCAGGAACACTTCCTCCAGGCTGCGGTTCTCCGCCGTCAGCTCCAGCACCGTGCACCCTGCCTCCGAAAGGGCGTGGGACACCTCGGCGCGGCGGTCGGTGGTGTCGGCAGTCTCCGCAGTAAAGGTCACCTCGCCGTCTGCTTCGCTGACCAGCTGCACCCCGGTAATACCCGGCACAGCTTCCACGACCGGCAGCACCGTATCGCTGCTGCCCAGCGCGGTAACACGCAGGCGGATGCCGGGGCTTAGCTTCTCACTCAGCTGCTCCGGAGTGCCCTCGGCCACTAACGCTCCCTTGGAGAGGATCAGCACCCGGCTGCACACCGCCTGCACCTCGCTGAGGATGTGGCTGGACAGGATGACCGTGTGGGTCTTGCCCAGTTCCCGGATCAGTTTACGGATGCCGATGACCT
>OOCX01002181.1_pt1 | contig 10786 bp, 11 predicted proteins | sample 1671231 | NCBI WGS metagenome assembly OOCX01 (sample SAMN06348135, study PRJEB24527) | human gut metagenome | biome: human gut; feature: ankylosing spondylitis patient; material: feces | host: Homo sapiens | place: China | collected 2015-10 | reverse complement strand
CAGATGTGGATGTTTCGCTCGATTTCGGTGACTGCGATATTTCCAATGTTGATGTGATCAATGAGCCGTCCGGCAAATGGGTGGACAAGGATAAGCCAAAGCTGGAGGTTACTCTGGAGGCGGACGATGATTATTATTTTAAATCCGGTTATGCGAAAAAGAATGTAACCCTGAGCGGTGACAGTGCGACGGTTACTTCTATCAAGCGCAAGGGCGATGAGGAACTCCGGGTCGTGATCACCCTGAAAGCTTTAAAAGGAACCTCCAGTGATTACAGCCTGGATGTTGATGAGGCAGAGTGGGATCAGATGGATGGCGTTGCAGAGTGGAACGGCAGTGAGGATGCGAAATACTATGAGCTGCGCGTTTACCGGGATGAGAAATTTTTAAGTACGGTAAAACCGGGAAAAGAAACGAAATACAATCTTGGACGTTATCTTACGCAGGCGGGAACCTACACGTTTGATGTGCGCGCGGTTTACAGCGATTCACGGCACGGCGAATGGCAGACATCGGATTCCTTCACAATCACGGCGGAGCAGGCGCAGGAAATTCAGAAGACGCTTGTCTTCAAGGAAGCAGGCAGCGGTCCGGCAGCCGGTGCGTGGGAACAGGATGCGCTTGGCTATAAATACCGCAATTCCGATGGAAGCTATGTGACCAATAACTGGCAGCAGATCGGCGGTGTGTGGTATTTCTTCGATGAAAATGCATATTGCAAGACGAATACCTGGGTGTTCTGGAATGGAAAATGGTATTATCTGGATGTAAACGGTGCGATGTTAGTTAATACGACGACGCCGGACGGCAAGCAGGTCGGGGAAGACGGGGCGCTTCTGTAAAATGTTTAAGAAACAATTTTGATGAAAATCCGTCAGGGAAGATGGAGACAGAATTGTAAAATAGATGTGAGAAGAGGCAGATTGCACGGAATATGCGGTCAGTCTCTTTTACATTTAAAAGCAGAGAAAAATAAAGAGAATATTTGCAAACAGAACGATGGGTAGAATGAAAACACATACATGAAAAGAGTGCTGAAGAACAAGCTGACAGTTATTTCTGATGAAATTTGGTCTGACATTATTCTGGACGGACATCAGCATATTCCGACGCAGTCTGTTTCAGAAGATGCAAAGAACCGTACAGTAGCACTCTATGCGCCTTCCAAAACATTTAATCTGGCGGGACTGATTGGCAGTTATCACATTATTTATAATCGGACACTCAGGGAGCGCATTGTAAAAGAATCCTCTCTGTGCCATTATAATTCGATGAACGTGCTGTCCATGTATGCGCTGATCGGTGCATACAAACCGGAAGGCTACGAGTGGGTGGACGAACTCAGACAGGTCATCGGAGAAAATGTGACATATGCCTGCGATTATATTGACGAGCATTTCGAAGGTGTGCATGTATCTAGACCTCAGGGAACATATATGCTTTTCATTGACTGTGAAGAGTGGTGCAAGGCTCATGGAAAAAGTGCAGAGGACCTGTTGAAAATGGGCTACGAGGCAGGAGTGTTTTGGCAGAGCGGAAAAGCATTTCATGGAGAATGGTATATCCGCATGAACCTCGCTCTGCCGAATTCCAGAGTGAGAGAAGCATTTGACAGACTGGATAAATACGTATTCAATGCGTAAGGACTTTTGCAGCTGGTAAAGGTTCTTGCACCTGATAAGATTTCTTGAAACTATAGATAAATAAAATATCTCGATGAATATATTATAAATACCAATTTGTCCGATATTAATAAAAAGACTACAATAAAAATCATATTGAGATACGATATAATTTTCCATGCATAATTATATGGTGGGGAAATGAAAACTTAAGGAGGAAGTAATATGGAGTTAGTAAAAGAATTGCCTGAGATTTTCGAAGAATTTGCAGAGCAGAGGCAGAAATCATTTTTGGTCATGAAAGAGATAAAAGATAAGGGGATTCCAGTAATTGGCGCGTATTGTACATATTTTCCACAGGAAATTGCCATGGCTATGGGAGCTGTAACAGTCGGACTTTGTTCCACATCTGATGAGACAATCCCGGTTGCAGAAAAAGATCTTCCAAAGAACCTTTGCCCGATGGTAAAAGCAAGTTATGGTTTTGCTGTAACTGACAAATGTCCATTTTTCTATTTTTCAGATGTGGTTGTCGGGGAAACAACTTGCGATGGAAAGAAAAAAATGTACGAGTTAATGAAAGAGTTTAAAAATGTGTACATTATGGAACTTCCAAATACGCAGAACGAATCAGCATTAGAACTTTGGAAAAAAGAAATTATACGATTCAAAGAATATCTTGAAGAGACATTTAACACAACAATCACAGAAGAACAGGTTCGCCATGCAGTTCATGTTGCTAACCAGGGACGGCTGGCACTTCGCAGGTTTTATGAGACAATGAAAAATGATCCGGCGCCAATGGAAGGTTCCAAGCTTTTTAATGTTCTTTATGGAAGCCAGTTCAAATTTGATAAAGAAGCAATGCCGGCAGAAATCGATGCATTGACAGATAAAATTATGAAAGAATACGAAGAAGGAGAAAAGCCAGAGAGACGAAAGAGAATTCTCCTGACAGGCTGCCCAAGCAGCGGTGCTCCGATGAAGGTTGTAAAAGCAATTGAAGAAAATGGTGGAAATGTCGTTGTATATGAGAACTGTGGCGGTGCGAAGTCAGTAGATCGCCTGATCGATGAAGATGCAGAAGACATTTATCAGGCAATAGCAGAACGTTATCTGGCAATTGGCTGTTCTGTCATGACTCCAGACACGAATCGTTATGAATTGTTGGAAAGATTGCTTGACGAGTATCAGGTAGAAGGAGTTGTTGAGATGACCCTTCAGGCCTGCCATACATATAATGTTGAGGCAAAGAGCATCGAGAAGCGTGTAAAAGAAAAAGGACTTCCTTATATTCATATCGAAACAGACTACTCACAGGCAGATGTAGGACAGCTTGATACACGAATCGCAGCATTCCTTGAGATGATTTAAGGATACTACGAACATAAAAGAGTAGCATTTGCAGACTAAAAAAGATCCACCGGACCTTTTTGTCGTATGCTTGGCAACAAAAAGCAGGTAACTTAGTGTTATCTGCTTTTGTCATGTCGGAAAGTGTGTTATTATATCAGATATGAGATGGCGCTCGCCTTTGCAGATGGCGGGCAAAAAATTCGAGGCATTCTTGAACAAAAGTTGTTCTATTGTCAGACCGATAAAAGGAGAGATTAGCATGCGAAAAAAAGAACTGGCTCTGGAAGTAATCCGTCGCCTGAAAGAAGAATATCCGGATGCGGATTGTACATTAGATTATGATGAAGCCTGGAAGCTTCTTGTCAGTGTACGTCTGGCAGCCCAGTGTACAGATGCGAGGGTCAATGTAGTCGTAGAAGATCTCTATGCAAAATTTCCAGATGTAAATGCACTTGCAGATGCGCCGGTGGAGGAGATAGAAGAGATCGTAAGACCGTGTGGACTTGGAAAAAGTAAAGCAAGAGACATCAGTGCATGCATGAAGATACTTCGGGATGAATATAATGGAAAAGTCCCAGATGATTTTGACAAATTATTAAAGCTCCCGGGAGTGGGAAGAAAGAGCGCGAATCTGATTATGGGGGATGTGTTCGGCAAGCCGGCAATTGTTACAGATACGCATTGCATCAGATTATGTAATCGAATCGGACTTGTAGACAAGATGAAAGATCCGAAAAAAGTAGAGATGGCATTGTGGAAGATTATACCACCAGAAGAAGGAAACAGCTTCTGCCACAGACTGGTTAACCATGGAAGAGAAGTATGTACAGCCAGAACAAAACCTTATTGCGATAAATGCTGCCTTCAGGACATTTGTAAGAAAGTGGATGTGAAATAATATGGCAAATGTAATAGATGTGTTAGATGAATTACAGAACCGGGCGTTACAAGAACCAGAACTTAAGGAACGGCTTAAGAACACAAAGAAGGAAAAAGAACCGCTTAGTGCATTTTGCAGAGTCTGTCAGGAGCTGGGATATGAAATTTATGAAATGGATATTATTTGCGCAGGAGAGGAATTCCATGCCGCTATGAAAAGAAGTACGAATGGTGGGGGAGAAAATTCACCAATGCTTGCCGGAGAAGATGATTTTTACGAATTATTTATGGCAAATTTGAAATAAGAAATGGAGAATTGTAGATGATAGGAACTGGAAGGATACATGTATATTACGGAGACGGAAAAGGAAAAACGACAGCAGCTATGGGATTAGTGCTGCGTGCGGCAGGAAGTGGTCTGGATGTTCTGATGTTCCAGTTTTTAAAAGACAACTCTTCCAGTGAACGTGTTATTTTGGAGCAGATCCCGAATGTGACCTGTCTGCCGGGAAAAGATCGTGTGAAGTTCGTTAGCAAGATGAATGCAGACGAAAAAGCAAGATTAAAGCATTATAACAATAAAGCACTGGATGAGATCATAAAATTTTGCGGTCCATTTGATGTACTGGTACTGGACGAAATATTATGTGCAGTGCAGCTGGGCGTATTAAGTGAAGAAAAGCTGGTAGAGTTTCTGGAGCACAAACCACGTGGTCTGGAAATTGTGCTGACCGGTCATGTTGTCTCAGATAAAGTGCTGGAGCTTGCTGATTATGTAACCGAGATCCGAAAAGTCAAACATCCATATGATCAGGGAATTACAGCAAGAGAAGGAATTGAATATTAAGAAAAACCAGTGGATATCATAGAGGGGAGTCTTCAGCCCCGAATATCATTTATTAAGTTTTCGTGAACAGACCCACAAGTGAAGTGGAGTGTGTTATAATAAACAAGTACGAATTTTTCTCTTCAATATGGAGAGGAGAAGTGAAATATGGATCGTGTAATAAAGAATTATGAAGATGTCGATAGTTGGAAAACGGTTATGTTCTTATACCAGTCGGCATTAAAAGAAGTCGGAACAAAACTGATGAATTTCAACATGTTCATCAGTATAATCCGATTGAACATATTAAGACAAGAGTAAAGACAGCAGAGAGTATCGTAAAGAAACTGAAACGTTACGGATATGAGACTTCCATAGAGAATATGGTAAAGTATATCAACGATATTGCAGGTGTGCGGCTCATTTGTTCCTTTACATCAGACATTTATCGTCTTGCAGAGATGATTGGTAATCAGAGCGACTTGAAGGTTCTGTCCATCAAAGATTATATCAAGAACCCGAAAGAAAGTGGATATAAGAGTTATCATATGCTGGTGTCTGTGCCGATTTTCTTGTCTGACAGTGTTGTTGATACAAAAGTTGAGATACAGATTCGGACCATTGCCATGGATTTCTGGGCAAGTCTGGAACATAAGATATATTATAAATTTGAGGGAAATGCACCGGATTACATCAGCCGGGAGTTGCGGGAATGTGCGGAGATGGTATCTTCGTTAGATGACAAGATGTTGTCACTCAACGAAGCAATCCAGACGTGTGTCCTGGAGCAGGAAGAGAAAGAAAATCGTACGAATGAAGAAAGTCTGAGTTAATATACTCAGGCTTTCTTTTGGGAAAGTGCTACTTCCAGGAAATAATTGGGAAATGCTACTTCCAGGATAATATTTGGGAAATGCTACTTTCAGGAAGTAATTGGGAAATGCTACTTCCAGGAAATATTTGAGAAAGGGAAATATATGAAATATCAGAATATCCGAGTAGGACATTTTATCAGCCGTCCGAACCGATTTATTGCAAAAATAGAGATTGAAGGCGCAGAAGAAACAGTTCATGTAAAGAATACCGGACGATGTGCGGAACTGCTGGTACCAGGGGCAGAAGTCTATGTCCAGGACAGCCTGCAGGAAGCCGAAGACTGGTTGTCAGATAATGAACTTTTACAAGGTAAAATGCAGGTGGCGGTTAGTTCAAAATCTACGAATATTGGGAAAAAACGTAAGACGCGCTGGGACTTGATTGCTGTAAGAAAAGGGGATAGGCTGATTAATATGGACTCACAGATCCCCAATAAAATCGTAAAAGAATGGCTGGAACAGGAAAAATGGAATCACAATCTGCACAACCAGAGTGATCGAATTCATGGTATCACAAAAATTCAGCCGGAGTACACATATGGAAAATCAAGGATCGATCTCTATGTAGAAGCCCAGAATCGAAAAATTTTGATTGAAGTCAAAGGTGTAACATTAGAAGAAAATGGTGTTGTGCGATTTCCGTATGCTCCAAGCGAGCGCGCGGTAAAGCATGTCCATGAACTAAAAGAAGCATTAAAAGAAGGTTACGAATGTTATGTGTTTTTTGTAATACAAATGTCTGGCGTGCGTTATTTTACGCCGAACATGGACACACATCCGGAATTTAAAGAAGCACTTAAAGAGGCAGCAGAAGCCGGAGTACATGTAGTTGCTTACGATTGTTCGGTCAGAGAAGATGAAATCCGGATACAAGATCCAGTCCCGGTAATATTAGAAAACCCGGAATTGTATGAACTGAGCCAGGTGCTGGTACCATGGTATCAAAAAGCACGAAGAGATCTTCCATGGCGTCACACCACAGACCCATATCGAATCTGGGTTTCAGAAATAATGCTTCAGCAGACACGAGTAGAAGCAGTAAAGCGCTATTATGCAAGGTTCATGGAAGCACTTCCGAATGTAAATGCTCTGGCAAATGTTGAAGAAGACAAGCTCTTAAAATTATGGGAAGGCCTTGGATATTACAATCGTGTCCGGAATATGCAAAAAGCAGCCAGACAGATCATGGTAGATTACAATGGGACATTTCCAAAGACATATGAAGAAATTCAGTCACTCACCGGCATTGGCAATTACACTGCCGGAGCAATCAGTTCATTTTCCTTTGGACTTCCGTATCCAGCGGTAGACGGCAACGTTCTGCGCGTTATAACAAGAATCACTGCAGACGACAGCGACATCATGAAGCAAAGCACAAGAAAACAAATCGAAGAAAAACTTAAAAAAGTTATTCCAAAAGATTGCGCAGGAGATTTTAACCAGGGACTCATTGAACTCGGCGCAATTGTGTGCGTTCCAAATGGAGAACCCAAATGCGAAGAATGTCCGGCAGCACCATTTTGCCAGGCAAGAATACAAGGAAAAATCCAGGAACTTCCAGTAAAAGAAAAAGCAAAAGCAAGACGAATCGAAAAAAAGACAGTGTTCATCTTGCGAGATGAAGACAAGATCGCTATTTGCAAACGACCAGCAAAAGGACTTCTGGCAGGACTTTACGAACTCCCGAATATAGAAGAACACTTGAACAAAAAAGAAATAACACAGTATTGCAAAGAGATTGGACTCATGCCGATTCACATAAAAAAATTGCCCGCAGCAAAACACATTTTCAGCCACATCGAATGGCAGATGATTGGATATGATATACGCGTAGACGAATTGGAAAAAACAAACAACAAGAAATATCTTTTCATTCACCCAGAAGAAATTCAAAAAGAGTATCCCATCCCGTCAGCGTTCGAAAAGTATATGAAATTGATATAATTTTAATTGGGGACGGGGTTTTTTCAAAAAAACCCCGTCCCCAATTAAAATTTAACCTGTCCCAATTAAAATTGTCTTAATTGTACAAAAAAATCGTATTCCTTTTTCAAGGAATACGATTTGAGGTTACATATATTCAAGATCCACGTATGAATCCTGATTATAATCTTCCGCCGTTTTCGCGCATATTAATATATTCTGCAACGGAACGGTCAAAACTGCTGATGTGGCGATAGAACCACTTTACTACATGTTCTTCTACCTTCTGAACGAATGCATCGGAAGGACCTTCTTCTTCCTGGAGCATCTCATTCAACTCTTGAATCGTCTGTTTGAATTCTTCGTGTTTTGCATGGTGTTTGTCGTAATCCGGATAACAGGCTTCTTTCTGAAGTGCTTCTTCATCGCCAAAGTGTGTGTCTGTGTACTTGGCAAGGTAGTCTAACATCTTTATTGCACTTATTTTTCCTTCGCCTGCTTCGACCGATTAATTCTTCGTGCTGTGAATCGATTAATTCGTTTCCGGTAATCAGATCATCTGTAAATTCTGCTCTCATATTTATTCTACCCCTTCTTTCGTGTGTATATCAAACAGGAGACATCTCCTGTTTTAACCAAATATTAAATCAATTGCTGTGAAAGTTTTGTCTCTTTCTTTTCCTGCGTTGCATATACAAATGGATAAATCATACATGCCATTGCGAGGGCAGCGATCACATCTGTGATGGAATGCTGTTTCAAAAATACTGTAGAGAAAATAATCAAAATTCCAAGTACATAGGAACTAATCTGAACTCCGCGGTGCTTTTTCAGAGATGTGCTGTGGGCAATTGCTGCCATAGCTCCGATGGAGTTATAAACGTGAATACTCGGCAGCACATTGGTCGGGGTATCCATCGAATATATCATTCGCACCAAATCCGTGAAGATATTTTCCCGTGGAAATGTGACCGGACGCAGGTTCAGTCCATTTGGGAAAATGGTACAGACAATGAGGAAAATGGTCATACCGCTGCACAGAAATGCTGCCAGCCGGTAAAAGTCTCTGCGGTTCGTAAAGAAAAAGTATGCACCGGTTACGGCGAGAAATACGAACCATAATAAGTATGGAATAATAAAGTACTCGACAAATGGGATATAATCATCCAGTGGTGAGTGGATGAGATAGTGGATTGTCTGACGCTTTTCCAGGTAGCAGAACCATGGCATATAAATCAGACCATATAACAGAACCCATGCATGCCGGTACTTCAGAATCAACGATTTCATTTTGGATATCGCTTTCATATGAATCCCCTTTTCAAACGAATAAATCTTAATCAGGTTACGTTCTTTTGTTTCAAACGGATAAATTTTAATCAGGTTACGTTCTTTTGTTTCAAACGGATTATAACATGAAATCATCTGTGCAACAAGGAAGTTCACTATTTGTTAATAATTTTTACCGGATTTTCAAAAATCTGAATATCGTATTCCTGTTTCCCCTCGTGGATAGCATCTTTTGTGCGAAGTGTCCACACTGCGATGGTTGTTCCGGAGAAAATGCGCAGCAATGTCACCGTGAGTTTGGGCAGGTCAGTTAATTTATAAGCAATAAAGTCCGGGCGCCCAAGAAAATTACACCACAGATTTTCCACAAAGAACCGTAAAAACCAGGATACATCGGATTTCTCCTTTGTCAGTCTGGAAGATAATTGTCCTCTTAGAACTTCCGGAGCATTTTTCCGGAACCAGTACAGACCTTCGGAATTAAAGGATTCAAGAAGAAATGCACCGTGGTAAGAGCGTAGCATTTCGTATGCTTTTTGGCAAATCTGCATGTTTCGTTCCGGAATTTTTAACTCTACAAGGAGTGGAACCTGGTCATTTACGAGTGCAAGCACATCGCGAAACAGAGGGATATGTTCTTTCGTACCAAGAAGCGTACATTTTGTCAGCTCCGCAGCAGTCAGATCCTCCGGACGTTCCGGTCGTCCGCAGACACGTTTCAGGTCATCGTCGTGGAAGACGACCAGCTCACCGTCGCGTGTCAGATGAAGATCCAGCTCAATTCCGTAATTTTTTTGAATTGCGGCGCGAAAAGCTGACATGGAATTTTCCGGAATTCCGTGAGTCTTACTGTGAAGTCCTCTGTGGGCGAACATAATTCCATGAAATGCTTTCATGCGCTTTTGTCTGGACATTTCCGGGAAAATCGCAAAACAATATAATAATATGAAAAGAATCAACAGTATGATGACAATATGCATGAAAAAATGCCTCCTTTATTGTTTCATATCATTAAGAGCGGATGAATCGGATCCGGTCCGGCTCCAATGCAAATGTAGCGGTGTCGGAGCGAAGATCAGCCTCACCATCCGTGTGTACAGGCAGAACCTGCACGCTTTCAATTTTAGCACTTTTGCACTGGTAGGTATAGATTCCTTTAAATTTCGTGTGCTTTCCCTTATATGCGGTCGGCAGCAGGCAGAGAATCTTGAATTTGCTTAAGCCAGACACGACAATAATATCCAGCAGATTGTCTTTGGGATCCGCTTTCGGACAGAATTCAAAGCCGCCGCCCTCGTATCTCTGGTTCATAGCTGCAATAAAATATACTTTTGGAAATGTAATCGGCTTTTGATCATCCAGTGTAATCCGCATGGATTTTGGATTGGAAGTCAAAAGCAAATGGAGCGCAATGGCAGTATAGGAAAGCTTTCCAAGTTTACATTTATTCAGGAAATGCTTCAGTTTCGAAGACAGATTATTGTGGTAGCACACATCTGCATCAAAACCGATTCCGGAACTGACGGCGTAGCGTTTCTCTAGTTGTGGTGTTTTCAAAAGCCCCACATTAATGTACGCGTAGTCTGTGGGATTTAAGATATGTAAGAGGGCTTTCGTCGGATCTTTTGTCAGCTTCATAGACCTGGCAAAATCATTTCCAGAGCCAATCGGGATATAAGCCAGGGTCATCTTTGTGAGATCACGAATTCCGTTAACAACTTCGCCGATAGTGCCATCTCCGCCAAGAACGACCAACGTGTCAGCATCGGTGTCACAGATTTGCGCAGCAAGCTTGGTACCGTGTCCCGGATGTCTGGTGAAATAAATCTGATAATCGATATGTCTTTCTTTTAATATAAGTTCTAATTGTTCCCAGATTTTAAGGCCGAGGCCGGATCTGGAATTCGGATTTACGATAAATGCATACATAGTCGTTCCTCCACCTAATCTTTTGTGTTTGAATTCAAGAATGCCTCGGCATTCTTGCTGCGAGGTGCGCGTCATGCAATTGCATG
>OOCX01002178.1_pt1 | contig 10809 bp, 4 predicted proteins | sample 1671231 | NCBI WGS metagenome assembly OOCX01 (sample SAMN06348135, study PRJEB24527) | human gut metagenome | biome: human gut; feature: ankylosing spondylitis patient; material: feces | host: Homo sapiens | place: China | collected 2015-10 | reverse complement strand
TCACCACCGATTTCACAGATTAACATGGACTTAAATGTAATTCGAAGATTTTCGATACAAAAGTCCATGTTAATCTGTGAAATCGGTGGCATTTTTTCCATCCTCCTATATTTTCTTTCTCTCTGTTGAACACCTCCATACACCCACTGTATAGACTGGAAAGATTGTATAGTTTTCCGGTCAATTCATGGGGTATATCAAAGATTTCACTATCTTTGATGCCATTATTAATCTTATGAACTAATAATGAGCAGCTTTAACAAAATAGCAATCTGTCTACTTTTTCTATGCGCAGGGGTTAATTATGCTTTTTCTGATATTCCGGAGCAAATCAACTTCTCCTATATCTCTATTAATGAAGGATTGTCACAAAGTACTGTATTCTCTATCGATCAGGACCAACGAGGCAATATGTGGTTCGCAACTTATGACGGAGTAAACAAGTACGATGGGTATTCATTTACAGTTTATCAGCATAATGAAGATGATCCGAACAGCATCGCTAATGACATTTCGCGAATCGTAAAGGCTGACAGTCAGGGACGGGTTTGGATCGGCACGCGGGATGGTTTGTCATATTATGATGAAGAGAAGGATAAATTCAGAAATTTCTTCTACGAAAAGAAGGGGAAGAAGCTGCAAATCAACGGAATTGCGGAGATCTCACCGGAACAACTGCTCATAAGTACACAGGAAGGTCTGACTATGTTCGATATTAAAGAATCACGATTCGTTGATGATTCTTTTAGTACGGCTATGCATAAGATAGTGGCTTCTGCTCTTTACAGGCAAGGCGATATTATCTATATCGGCACCCCGGTTGACGGGCTTTACAGCTACTCCATTCCTCAAGAAACTGGAAAGAATTACTCCGATAACAGGCACTAAGCAGATTCAAGCCATTTTGCAACAATCTCCTACCCGCATCTGGATAGCTACCGAAGGAGCCGGTCTACTTCTATTTAACCCGAAAACACAAGAAGTCAAGACCTATCATCATTCTTCTTCCAATCCTAAAAGTATCAGTTCCAATTATATCCGTTCTCTGGCATTGGATTCGCAAAATCGCCTATGGATAGGAACATTCAATGATCTGAACATTTATCATGAAGGAAACGATTCTTTCGTTTCTTACAGCAGCAGTCCGGTAGAAAGCGGCAGTCTGTCACAGCGTTCGGTCCGCAGTATCTTTATGGATTCGCAGGGTGGAATGTGGCTTGGAACCTATTTCGGAGGACTAAACTATTATCATCCGATCCGCAACAGATTCAAGAATATTCAGCGTATTCCATATAAGAATTCTTTAAGTGACAACGTAGTCAGTTGCATTACCGAAGATAAGGATAAGAACTTATGGATAGGAACGAATGATGGGGGATTGAATCTATATAATCCCAAGACACAACAGTTTACGCACTATATCTTACAGGAAAACGAACGGGAAATCGGTATTGGTTCCAACAATATCAAAGCCGTATATGTAGACGAACAAAAATCACTTGTATATATAGGAACACATGCCGGTGGTCTGACTGTTCTCCACCGCAACAGTGGACAAATGGAAAGTTTCAATCAGCTGAATAGCCAGTTGGTCAATGAAAATGTGTATGCCATTCTTCCTGACAAGGAGGGTAGTATCTTATTAGGAACTTTAAGTGCACTGGTTAGTTTTAATCCGGAGAAACGGAGCTTCACCACCATAGATAAAGAAAAAGACGGTACGCCATTTACTTCACAACGAATCACAATCCTGTTCAGAGATTCTCGTAAACGTCTTTGGATTGGTGGTGAAGAAGGTATATCAGTCTTTCAGCAGGAAGGGATCGAAATAGAAAAAGCCCCTATCCTTCCGGAATCATCTGTAACAAAGATGTTTACCAATTGCATTTATGAAGCTGCCAATGGCATCATTTGGGTAGGTACGCGTGAAGGTTTCTACTGTTTTAATGAAAAAGAGAAGAAAATCAAACGATATACGACTGCTAACGGTTTACCCAATAATGTGGTTTACGGTATTCTGGAAGATACCTTTGGGCGTCTCTGGGTAAGCACCAACCGTGGTATCTCCTGTTTCAATCCGGAGACAGAGAAGTTCCGCAATTTTACGGAATCCGACGGGTTGCAAAGTAATCAGTTTAATACTTCTTCATTCTGCCGCACCTCTAACGGGCAAATGTACTTCGGGGGTATCAACGGTATCACAACTTTCCGCCCGGAACTCCTACTGGACAACCCTTACACTCCTCCGGTAGTCATTACTAAACTTCAACTGTTTAACAAAACAGTCCGTCCGGATGATGAAACCGGTATCTTGACTAAGAATATCAATGAAACAGAAAGTATCACGCTAAAATCATGGCAAACGGCTTTTACGCTTGAATTTGTGGCATCCAACTATATTTCAGGTCAACACAATACTTTCGCTTATAAATTGGAAGGATATGATAAAGAGTGGTATTATCTGACAGACAAACGTACTGTCTCCTATTCCAACTTGCCACAAGGTACTTATCATTTTCTGGTAAAAGCTGCTAATAGTGACGGGAAATGGAATACCGTTCCTACGATGTTGGAAATCGTTGTTCTCCCTATATGGTACAAGACCTGGTGGGCAATCGTGCTTTTCCTCGCTATTTTTATCGGCTTTATCACTTTCGTCTTCCGCTTCTTCTGGATGCGTAAAAGCATGGAAGCAGAGCTGGAGATTGAACGTAGGGACAAGGAACATCAAGAAGAAATCAACCAGATGAAGATGCGTTTCTTCATCAATATTTCCCATGAGCTTCGCACGCCGTTGACTCTTATCTTAGCTCCTCTACAAGAAATAATCAATAAGATCAGTGACCGCTGGACTCGTAATCAGCTGGAATATATCCAACGCAACGCTAATCGCCTGCTACATCTTGTCAATCAATTGATGGATTATCGCCGCGCCGAATTGGGAGTTTTCGAGCTGAAAGCAAAGAGAGAGAATGCGCATCAACTAATACAAGATAATTTCTTGTTTTATGATAAACTGGCACGCCACAAAAAGATTACCTATACTCTCCATTCCGAATTGGAAGATAAAGAGGAACTTTTTGATCCTAATTATCTGGAACTGATTGTTAATAACCTACTTTCAAATGCTTTCAAATATACGGAAAGCGGTCAAAGCATTACTGTGACATTGAAAGAGGAAAATAATTGGTTGGTACTGCAAGTTAGTGATACCGGTATTGGTATTCCCATCAATAAACAGGGAAAAATATTCGAACGTTTTTATCAGATAGAGAGTGAGCACGTAGGAAGTGGTATCGGTCTCTCACTGGTACAACGCCTGGTAGAATTGCACCATGGTCGTATCGAACTGGATAGTGAAGAGGGTAAAGGCAGTACTTTCTCTGTTTATCTGCCACAAGACATAAATACCTACAAACCCTCCGAACTAGCTTCTAATGACACTCTGAATGAGGAAGGACAGGTATATTCCACCAACTCGAAAGAAATGTATTTCATTGATACGGAAAAGGTCGAAAACGAAACGATCGAAGGCGGTGACAAGAAGCGTGGCACTATTCTTATTGTAGAAGACAATAATGAAATCCGCCATTATCTTAGCAGCGGACTTGCTGAACTCTTCAATACGCTGGAAGCCGGAAATGGTGAAGAAGCTTTGGAAAAACTGAAAGACAATGAAGTTGACATCATTGTAACTGATGTCATGATGCCTGTGATGGATGGTATCAAATTATGCAAGAATGTGAAGCAAAATATCCGTACCTGTCATATTCCCGTGATTATCCTGTCTGCTAAAAGCGAAGTCAAAGACCAGATGGAAGGTCTGCAAATGGGTGCGGATGATTACATCCCGAAACCATTCTCACTTGCTATCCTGACTACGAAGATACAGAATATGATGCGTACCCGTAGACGTATGCTTGAACGGTATTCCAAATCCCTGGAAGTGGAACCGGAAAAGATTACGTTTAACGCCATGGATGAAGCTTTACTAAAACGTGCTGTAGCGATTGTAGAAAAGAATATGGATAATATTGAATTCTCTACTGACGAATTTGCCAGAGAAATGAATATGAGTCGTTCTAATCTGCATCTTAAATTGAAAGCCATCACAGGCGAATCGACTATTGACTTTATACGCAAGATTCGCTTCAACGAAGCGGCAAAATTACTGAAGGATGGCCGCTATACAATAGCAGAGGTCAGCACAATGGTAGGTTTCAATACGCCGTCTTATTTTGCTACGAGTTTCAAGAAGTATTTCGGATGTTTGCCTACGGAGTATATTAAGAAAATAAAAGGATAAATCAGTAAATATCCAATATGAATCTGTTGGTTTGAGATTTATGTTCATTTCGGTTCGAAAAAGAACATAAAATGCTATCACTAACAATAATACATTACTATGCAGCTTTCAATTTATTCTCTTATTAGCATTATTTATCTCATTACCAAGCGAGCTTTCGTTTGACATCTGTTAAACGAAAGCTTGACAGTTGTTAAACTATCATTCAACAACTGTCAAACGAAAACTCATTAGGCAATGAAATAAATATCAATAGGGAAGTTATTATTTAAAAGTAGCCAATAAGATCATTATTGTACCTAAAAGGAGTAATATTCTATATAACGAATACTGAAAGCTAATTCCCGAAAATCTTCAACCCGTAAAGAAGAAATACCTTCTTTATCCCATACAAACAAAAACATTAGACAAAAATGAAAGACTATTCAACAATACCAATAGTTGTAAAATTGTCATACTCCATATATTTGCAGAGAGATCATCATTAACTAAAAAACAAAAAAAGTATACTATGAATTCTTTTAACAAACTGTATTCTTACCTACTTTTATCATTAATCAGCATTCTTTTTGTGAATGCTCACCCGGCAACTATAAAACAAGATATTGACTGGCCCCAATTTATGAGTCAACAAGATATGATATGGGAAAAGTTACCCGAATATTGGTATGATTCAGCCTTTTTAGGCAACGGAAAGCTTGGGCTAATGATTTATAAAGAACCCGGAAAGAACTACTTGCGCTTAGAAACAGGCAACTGCGATGTACATGATCACCGCACTAAAAGAGATGTATTCGGAATTCCCAGACTACTTACCGGACATTTTGCCCTACATCCTAAAGGCAAAATAATCAATGGAACGATACATCTTGACCTTTGGAATGCTGAAGCTTCAACAGATATTACAACAACTAAAGGAGTCATCCACTTGCGAAGTTTTGTCCATGCTGATGAAATGATGATAATAGTAAAAGCAACAACAGAAGGAGACGAACATGACTTCCAATGGGAATGGATAGCAGCTGAAGCTAATAGCCCTCGTTATTTGATTTTCAAAAGACAAGGAAAAGCCAATAAAATACCAAAAGATTACGAACTCAATCCGACAGCAAAAATCAGTAATGGGAAAGAAATCAATCTATCTGTCCAGAAATTATTGGCAGGAGGAGAAACAAGCGTTGGATGGCAAGAAACATATAATCCCGAAACAGAACGCAACTTATGGATAAACCTAACACATACATATCCTCAAAACAATTCGAGTGAAATATGCAAAGCTGAAATCCGAAAAGCTATACGCAAAGGTTATCAATCCATGCAAAAAACACATCGTAAATGGTGGAATACTTTCTATCCCAGTAGTTTCATAACACTGCCGGAAGCACAAAAAGAAAACTTCTACTGGATACAGATGTATAAATTAGCTTCTGCAACACGTGGTGACCGTGCTCTAATAGATAACACAGGTCCGTGGCTAACCGAAACCCCATGGCCGAACGCTTGGTGGAATCTCAATGTTCAACTTACCTATTGGGCACTGAATACTTCCGACCATCTAGATCTGGCAGCTTCTTTAGAAAATGCCCTCTACAATCATATAGATCAGTTACGCCTCAACATTCCCAAAGCTTACCGCCATAACTCATTAGGAATAGGGGTTGCTTCCAATTTGGAATGTATGACTACAGAAGTAGGAATTCCAGGAAAAGGCAAAGCTCAAATAGGACTACTTCCATGGGCCTGTCACAACCTATGGCTTATCTACCGTCATAAAATGGATGATGATATTCTACGAGATAAATTATTTCCTTTATTAAAAGAATCAATCAACTACTATTTGCATTTCCTGAAAGAAGGAGACGATGGAAAACTTCATCTCCCAGCGACTTACTCCCCCGAATATGACACTGTGGAAGATTGCAATTTCGACCTCGCTCTACTACGTTGGGGATGCCAAACACTACTAGAATCAGCTCATCGTCTGAGTATCCAAGATTCATTGATTGAGACATGGAAATATGTGCTTCTTAAACTTACTCCTTACCCCACAGACGAGAATGGATTGCTTATCGGAAAAGATACGCCGTATGCTTTCTCACACAGACATTATTCACATTTACTTGCTATTTATCCTCTATACTTAATTAATAAAGAACAATCGAATGATATTGAAATGATTGAGAAATCATTGTCTTTTTGGCAAAGCAAGCCCAAAGCTCTCCTAGGTTACTCATACACAGGAGCATCTTCCATTTCCTCTGCTATCGGAAAGGGAGACGATGCACTAGCCTATCTAAATAAATTATTTGGGAAATTTCTTAGTTCGACGACTATGTATAAAGAAAGTGGGCCAGTTATTGAGACACCTTTATCTGCCGCCCAAAGTATCCACGATATGTTATTACAGAGTTGGGGTGGAAAGATTCGCATTTTCCCAGCTATTCCCGCTACATGGAAAGACATTGCTTATTCAGGTCTACGCACAGAAGGGGCTTTTAAAGTATCTGCCAGTAGAAAACAAGGAAAGACACAATTTATCCATATTAAAAGTCTGGCAGGAGAACCTTGCATTATAACGACTGATATAGTTAACCCTATTTTTGAAGGAAAAAGAAACTTCACCATACAATCACTCCCAAACAATACTTTCCAAATTGATTTAAAGAAAGGAGAAGAGGTCTTCATTTCCCCTCAAGGAGAAAAGCCGGATTTTATTATTTCTTCGATTCCTCATACTTCCAAAAATCATTATGGATTAAAAATCATTCATCAGAGGAGGTAAAAATGTACAAAACCAACCTTGCAAACACTGGTAGATAGATTACATTATGATACATAAAAAGCCTGCTATCAGATCCATAACAGGCTTTTTAGACAGAAGTAATATATGATTCAACAAATTTAATATCAAAAAAATCATTTTTAAACAAAGTGTGAACAAGCTAAGTTAGCTTCTATAATTTAATAACCTATTTTTGCAAACAGTAAAATATACTTTTAATAATTAAAAACCTAATAAAGTATGAAGAACATCTTCTTTATTTGTTTATGTGCGCTTTTCGCTTTTACAGGATGCGCAGACGATGACGACGATCTATTAACCGGAGGAAATGTAGATATAGATCTACTTCCCGATTCTAAGCCCAATGATGTTGTAAATACCAACGTATTCGACATTATCAACCTTAATTATCCCGGATTAGAAAAAGTGAAAGAATTCTATGAAACAGGGGAATATTATTACGCGGCCACCAATGTTACTAATCCCAATTTGTCCTTAATTAATGTAACAATCTCGGAAGCAGATCAAGCAAAAGCGGATTATGCATTGGAAGACTATCGCTTTCATGTAAACAATTTCTACGAAGATCAAGAAACATTGAAACCATATTCTTTAAAGAAAGATGGAACGATTAATTGGACATTTTCTCCAGAAGGTGCCTCTGATGAGTATCAGAAACAGCTCCATCGCCATCAATGGTTTATTCCACAGGCTAAAGCCTATCGAATTAGCGGAAGTGAAAAATACATTCAATCATGGATGGAGGTATATAATAATTGGATAAACCAAAATCCTAAACCGGAAAGCGGTACAAACACAACGTCTTGGTGGCAATTGCAAGTAGCAACCCGTATCAATGATCAAGTACAATTACTGGAATACTTCAAAAACTCTATTAATTTCACACCAGAATGGCTTACTACTTTTTTAGTAGAGTTTGCAGAGCAAGCAGACTTTCTTGTTGATTATCCTTATGAATCAGGAGGTAATATTCTGATATCACAAGCTAATGCACTGGCAACCGCCGGAACATTAATGCCGGAATTCAAAAATGCTGAAAAATGGATGGAAACTGGTTACCAAATACTTAGTGAAGAAGTACAAAATCAGATAATGAGTGATGGATGGCATAAAGAAATGTCTCTTCATTATCATATAGGTATTGTAGCAGATTTCTATGAGGCTATGAAATTAGCAGAGGCAAACCAACTTTCCAGTAAACTGCCTAGTAATTTTACAGAACCGCTTCGCAAAGCAGCTGAAGTAGTAATGCATTTCACTTATCCCAACTATTTTAGCAAAGGTTCTGATAATGTAGTCCCCATGTTTAATGATTCATGGAGTCGAACGCGTAATGTACTTAAAAATACAAATTTCAAGCAATATGTAGAAATGTTCCCTGACAGTGAGGAACTTAAATACATGCAAACTGCAGGTAACGGTGGTACTCCCCAAGGACATACGCCTAATAACGATATGAAATTATTTGACCAGGCAGGATATTACGTATCGGCTGGACGTATGGCTCTACTGTCATGATTTTAAGTAATAATAAAAGTAATGACGCCTCCAATTCTATCAGTGCATACAGCCATAATCAACCTGATAATGGAACATTTGAACTTTATCACAATGGGCGTAATTTTTTCCCCGATTCAGGAGTATGTACCTATTACAGTACTGGTGGCGACAACACACTACGTTATTGGTTTCGCGGTATTGACAAGCATAATACATTATCATTAGGGAAGCAAAACATAAAAAAGGCCGAGGGCAAACTTTTAAAATCTGAAGAAGGTGCAACAGAACTTGTTGTATTTGAGAATCAAGGATATGACAACTTAAAACACCGTCGTGCTGTATTTTATGTAAATAAAGAATTTTTCGTACTGGTAGACGAAGGCATTGGGAGTGCTGAAGGTACTGTAAATCTAAGCTTTAATCTTTGCGAAGGTAGTAGTACCGAAGTAGTTATGGACAAAGAAGAAAACGGTGTTCATACAGCATTTAGCAATGACAATAATATCATTGTACGCACTTTTGCCAATAAGGAGATAACCTGTTCACCTTTTACAGGACGCATAGCATATCTTGTTGACGGTAACTATAATGACCGGCAATCATATACTATAGATATGAATAAAGAATCTAATGAAACAGCACGTTATATCACAGTTATCATACCAGTTAAAAAAAGCACTGATATAAATAACATATCTGCTCATTTCACAGATAACGGATATAGTGAAAATAGCGTATCTATAGAAGTAAATGTAGGAGGAACTATATACCCATTATCATATACCTTATAAACTAATAACTCTTAAAATATGAGATCTAAATTACTAAACATTACTTCAAGATTACTAGGAACACTCATAGTAATCATATTGACAGTAGTCAATAGTTCTTGTACTGATACGGAAACCACTGACTCCACGAAGTTTACTATTTACTACACAGGTATGACTGATATCGGACCTTCCATGACAGGAGTTATCAGTAGTCCGACTTACAAAGGTAGTACTCCATACGATTTTAGTATTACCCAAATAACACTCGATGGAGAAGCCTTTTCTGACAATATCTTTACAATTGATTCAGAAACAGGAAAAATCACATTAAATAGTACAGGCAATACTCCAGTAGGCTTGTACAAGTTATCTATCTCTTGCTATTCTAATGGTAACAGATACGAATATGCAGATATTGTAGAAATCAACATGATGAAACCTGTGCCAGATGGTATCAAAGCCATTCCTGAAAAACTTCAGGTAGAATATGCAGATATTATTGATACAGAAAGCAGTCAAGAATTACCGACCTCACAGATAACAACGGAAGGTAATCATATTTCCATTACAAACTACACTATTGCTTCCATTGTATGGAATGAAACTATAATAGAAGACCCAGACACTTATTTTACAGTTTCGGAAACCGGTGAAATATCAATTATCAAAGGTAACCAGAATATCCAACCAGGCAAATACATCTTATCATTTAAATTAACAACTGCAGCGACTGGAGAAGATCCTGAAATGGGTATTTTTGAAAATGCATTGGAAATTAATGTCACTTCCAGACCTCTGTCTCTAACATATACTCCCAATGAAGGTAAAATAGAAGAAGAGGGAGAACTTAGTCCGGAAACAACTTTCCAGAGCAACCTACCGGTACTGAAGGGTTCTACAGAAGGGTTGGCTTACAGCATCAGCTCAATAAGCCCAAGTACAGACAAAATTACTATAGATCCAACAACTGGAGTATTGTCTGTGGCTGCACATCATGGTTTCAAAGATGGAGAAAAATACGAAATCAGTGTCAAAGTTATAAACGAATTCTCGACAGAAGGGGTTGTATTTGAAAATGTATTCACATTAAATGCAGTTGAATTTATAGAGCCGATAGCCAATTTCGGATATACTAATGTAGAAGAAGTCCAAGCTGTAGAAATTGATATTCAGAAGAATGACAACTTTAAAGGTGATGAAGTGAAATATGAGTTCGTAGACCTCGCAACTGAACTTCAAGGACAATTAAATCTTGATCTGGATGGCAACATCACTATTAAGAAAGGTAATACTATTCCTGTCGGACAGTATACTATTCAAGTGATGGCAACAAATACCAAAGGTTCAGAAACTGCGACATTTACATTGAAGATTATAGAAAATCCGAATTATTTCACCTTCTTCCGTTATGGAAACAATCTAAACTT
>OOCX01002171.1_pt1 | contig 10830 bp, 10 predicted proteins | sample 1671231 | NCBI WGS metagenome assembly OOCX01 (sample SAMN06348135, study PRJEB24527) | human gut metagenome | biome: human gut; feature: ankylosing spondylitis patient; material: feces | host: Homo sapiens | place: China | collected 2015-10 | reverse complement strand
ACTACCAGACGTAATACCAGAAGGTGGACGCCCTGAAGGACATCAGCCACCATTTTGACATGGGGCTGCTCCGCGCCGTGGTGGGCCGTTCCGACAGCAGCAAGACCGCACTGCTCCTGCTGGATCAGAGCTTTACCGAGACCGTGAGCGCGCTCCGCGGCCCTGTAAAGAGCAGATCATTCCGCCTTTACGAGCTTCTGCGCAGCCCGCAGAGAAAGCGGCGCAGCGCGCACTCTGCGCTCGAACGTCTGGGGCGGATGTCCATATTCAGCGCCGCCGTCACGCAGATCATGATCTACGTTCCTTCTTTTTCTATCAAGAAAAGAAGGGTTTTTGAGGGTGGAACGCAGAACGTGGAACGGGAGGTGGGACGACCTGCGAAGTGCGTAGGCTCTTTTGAGGATGGATTTGGAGAAATTACCTCCCCCTCAAAAAATTATTTCAATAAAATTTTTTGTGCATGTTAGCCAAAGGCGCTAACAGTGCGGAATTTCATTGGAACAAGCATCCTCATTGTCACAGAATCCCGCTACTTGGAGCAGAAGTAAAGCTATATGACGCGTCTTACAATCGCTTGCAGTGATTGAGATGAAGACATCAAGCAAATCAGGGAAGATTTTATCCAGATCCTCAAGAACCGCATAACCGTATGCTTTGTTGATACGAACCATATTGTCAGTGGGAATAGATGCTGTTTCAGAAAATGCCTCCGTTGCTTCTTTGGTTGCATCAGTATGTGACAAAATCCTGAAGCTTGGAGCATTTTTGAAAACTCTAACCGCCTTTTGCTGAACTCTTCGCGCTCCCTCAGACAGCCGAAAAAAACTGCATAAGCAAAGCGACATCCGTCTCACGTGGATAGTCTAATGACACGAGGTGATCCACAACGTAAAATGCTCGATCTCGGGACTGACGATCAAAAAATAGTTCTACTCTGGTTGTGTTGGGCTCTAAGCCGAGCACAACCTCCGGTGAACACCGAAAGAAAGCACACAACAGCAAGAGACGGTTACGGCTGATTTTCTTACGGACACCTTTTTCAACTTGAGAAATAGCTTGAAAGTCCACACCAATGTAGTCAGCAACTCGCTGTAAGGAACAGCCCCTTTCAGTGCGCAGTTCTCTGAGCTTTTTGCCATACTGCTCGATAATATTCTTGTCGTCGAACGTAGATGGTGGAATCTTCTTGAAATAATCTGAATCCTCTGTGAGCTCCATTTCGGGAAATCGTTCTATCATCAACTTTGGATCTCCGGCGTAGGCATAGTCAAAAAATTCATTTCGCCGTTTTCGAAGCAGCGGACGAAGATCTCCCTCCGCTCTCCGCTTGCGGCGAGCATCTTTTTCTCCATCGGAAACCATCATTCAATAAAATTTTGTCGCTGCCTCTGTCAATAGGAAAGTCCCCCAGCACGTGGCATAATCCTCCCATCAAAATTCCGAGGAGGAGAATGAAATGGCTATTTTTTATGTCGAAGGTAATGATGCCCAGACCATCGCAGCAGCAGCAGCAAGCATCGAAAACGCAGCAGAGCAACGCGCACGCGCAGAGGCAGACAAAACAGGCGGCAAGCCTACCATGACCTTTTTCGCGTCAGCACAAGAGGCAGCGGTCGTGATAGCCGCTAACGACCTGCGTGCACAATATAAGGAAGAGTTCGGGCTTGCCAAGCGCCCCATTCTCCTTCCCTATGGTAGCCCGCTGATGCCGTATCAAGGACAGCACAATCAGGGAAGCAGAGACGGAACCTTCCACCGCTACGAGCGTCGCTTCGCTGGCGGCGGAGTGTCGCATGTCGAACTCGCCAAAATCTTGCTGTCCCGCGTGTGGCTCAAGCGCTGCGGTGAGGCTCTCTACATGCGGAAGCACCCCTGTTTCCGCCGTCTGACCGACAATCAGCTCTCGTCTCTGATACATCTGCAGTGTTACGGCCTTGTCGCTATGGCCGAGCGCTTCGGATACGTTGGCCACATCCGCGCCGTTGGTAATCGCAACGCTTGCAAAGGTGTGACGCAGCTTGTGCGGGCGAAGATCAGGCAGCCCGCAATGGTCGGACAATTTTTTGAGATAGCGCGTGGGGCTTTGCGGGTGCATTGGCTCCGGACTATCCTCCTTTGTAAAAGCATTGGCACGACTATAACCGTCGAACACGAACGCGAGCTTTTCGGAAAAGAACTGAATACCGAACGCAAATAATCCGCTATACTAAGATGAAAAGCCGCCCTTTTGAGCGGCTTTTTTCTGTCGGTATGGGTTTTTGTATGGGTTTTCTAAAGAGTTCAAAAACCGAGCACAATCCTTTTCTATTTAAAAATCGCAAATATAAAGCAAAAACCGCTCAAATCAAATGATTTAAGCGGTTAATGTTGGAGCTGCTGGGCAGATTCGAACTGCCGACCTCATCCTTACCAACCGATTTTTGATGATTTTTACAATAATTTCCGTTTGTTTTTAGTCGTTTTTGTTCCGAACAATGTTGTTTCCAGAACTTTCGCAGGGCGCAGTCTCCGTTGTTTCCGCGCCTGTCTGTGGTGAAACTGTGGTCAACCAGTGATTTGCATCTCCACAAATCTCATCGGCAAGTACAGCAGAGAATTGTACTCTTTCCTTGAGAATCAATCTGGTCATCACGATGTTGGCTTCATAATTTGATACCAACATCTTTGCCAAAGCAGGCGTAATAGCCCATCCATATTTTGGGCCGCTGTAGTCAATAAGAGTTAGTTCTCCATCGCAGAATTCTCCGCCGACTGCTCCAACATAAGAAATCGATCGAAGTCGCTCTCGTAGAGCCGATCTTGAATAATTCGATATTTCTCAAACTCTGTTTCGGCATGAAGCTTTGCCTGCTCCGCACTGATTTTACCGGGTCCCGTCAGCAGTTCGTTTCCGTTAAACTCCAAGAACCCGTCCAGACGCTTCGCCCAATCCTCCATACTCATAGGAATTTTGCGTTCAGCCTGAAGCTCGGCATAGTCCAAATAGAGAGACACGATCCGCTCCAGATATGACATTTCCTTTTCGCTCAAATAATTCTTGGCTACGGTCACATCAGCCTTTACGATTTTTCCGTCTGGTGCATCTTCCCAGGTTGCCAGCCCCATGTGTTCTTTCGCCGCATCAGCCCGCTCCACGATCAGTTCTGCCGCTGTGTGGCGATGAACGGCATAATGCAGCTTGTTCTGCACGGTCTGGAAAAACAGACGAGTGGTCCTTGCATCCTTGTCGTAGTCGAAAGCTGTGGCGTAGAGGTCCGTGACCTTTTGATAGAATTTCCGCTCAGACAGCCGAATTTCACGGATGTACTGGAGCTGACGCTCAAAGTATTCATCCGTAAACATATGTCCTTTTTTCAGGCGTTCTTTATCCATGGTCCAGCCTTGGATGGTATGGTCTTTCACGATCTGCCCCGCCCATTTGCGAAACTGTACCGCACGGGGATTGTTGACCTTAAATCCAACAGCAATGATCATTTGAAGCGTGTAATGCTTCAGTTCTCTGTTGACCTGCCGTCCCCCCTCGGCTTGAACTATCCGGAAATTCCGGATAGTTGCTTCCTCCGACAGTTCGTGGTCGTCATATATTTTCTTAATGTGCTCATTAATTGTGCGAATGTCAACATCGTAAAGCGCCGCCATCATCTTCTGCGTCAGCCAGATATTCTCATCCTCATAACGCATCTCAAAACTTTCGTCACTGTCGCCGGTGGAGGCCACAAAGGTCAGATATTCTGCGGCAGAACTGCGAAGCGCCAATTCTTTTTTTCTGGATTTCTTGTCCACTTTGTTGTCACACCTCCTCAATTCATCTGTCTCGTCACAGCAAGATTTTTCTGCACAATTGCAACCGTTATGTGCGGTTATACATCCGTTTGTAGCAGATAATCGGAGGTCTTTAGCCCGTCCACCACCTGCAAGCCGATGACGGCCTGTTAGAGATAGCTTTTTTCGATGCGTGCCGGCTCTCCCTCACGAATATACTCTGCAAGGATGAACTGCCACGGTTCGGCCTTCATCTGGGAGTCGATGTGGTTGTGGTCTGCCACGGCAATCCCTCCCTGCAAGTTGCTTTACTTATTGTTGTCAGTATACCATATTTCCACATAAAAGTACAAAAAACTTATCCTTTTTCAAACTATTTCCAAAGCATTTACGGCCTTATGTGCCTTAGGCTGGTCAATACTCAACCCCTCCATCAGCCAGCGGTATTGCTGGGCCGTGAGTGCTCTGGCTTCCGTTTCAGATCGTGGCCATTGGAAGGAACCGGACTCCAGCCGTTTGTAAAGCAGCACAAATCCGTCACCCTCCCAGTACAGCGCCTTGATTCGGCCCCAGCGTCTGCCACAGAAAAGAAACAGGGTGTTGGTAAAGGGATCCAGTTCAAACTGCTGCTGAGCAATGGCAGCCAGGCCGTCAATTCCTCTGCGTAAATCGGTAAAACCAGTCGCTAAGAACACCCTTTCAGCTCCGCTAAAATCGTTCAGCATGACTTCAGCAGCCGCAGCACCATGCCCACGGTCTCCTCATCTGCACCGTTTTGAATATCGATTTCCGCTCCGGCGAACCGCACAGTAACCGCTGCCGGGCTGGAAGTTATCTGCGTGGGTGTTATCTCTGCAAAGCGGGGCTGTTCCTGCTGCGCTTTTGCGATTCCGTAAAGCTTTTTCTGCCACCGGTAATAGGTTGGCTCACTGATATTATTTTCTTTGCACCAGTCTCGTACGCTCAGATCACTGCTCCGGCAGGCCGATACACGCTCTGCCCAGAGTGCCAGCTTATTCTGACCATTCATTGCCTGTAATTGACTGCCCATGAAAAATACCCCCATATGTGCCGGATGCGTGAGACTACCACCGACTATATGATAGTCGCATATACTATCCGCTACTATATGAGAGTATTGTTTCATATTGGAGAGTGCCTTTCAAGTCGGGCTCAGTTTTGACGGTTACGTTTCTTCTGAGCAAATGTAATTCTAAGTGAGAGTTTGCAGCAGTTCTCAACATTGACATCTTTGAGTAAATATGCTATCTTGTTGTTAGCTGTTAGTTAACAGCTAACAACAAGAAGGGAGGAAAGTCAATGGCCGTTTCAGCTGCTGACAAGAAGAAACTTGGCAAATGGATCAAGCAATCGAGAGAAAAGAAACAACCGCATCTTTCTCAGCGGCAGTTAGCACTGGCTGTAGATATCACAAACGCTTCTCTCAGCTCGATTGAAAGCGGAATGATCTTCCCTTCTGAAGAGTTGCTACTAAGACTAATAGAACAACTCCAGCCACCTCCTGAACTGCGTGAAAAAATGTTGGTCCTTTTCGCAAAAGCCAAAGGGACATCGCCACCAGACATAAACGCAGAACTCAGTAAGAACCCGAAACTATGGGGTCTGATAAGACAACTAATTGCAGTTGATCCATCAGAAGAACAAATTACACAAATCGAGCAACTTATTTATGCGGGCATTTCCGCATCAGGAGGAACAACAAATGACATTGAATGAACTTTTCAAAAATACTACATATGATGATACGCTATTCTCTGTTGAAGCCAAATCTGCGGTGAGTGCTCGCATTTTCATGAAGGCTGTCCGTGGTAGCAAGGTGCCTTATATTACTTGCGCAATCCGTGACAAAGAAATCAAGCTTACTCCCGAAGAAGCTGTTCGTCAGCTCTATATTTACAAGCTGATGAACGAATACGGATATGCCGCCAGCCGCATTCAGTTGGAAACTCCAATTCACTTTGGCCGTGAGGTAAAGCGAGCAGATATCGCCATTATGGACAAAAATCGTCCTATGGTGCCGTATATCATCGTTGAGTTGAAAAAGCCGAAACTTACTGATGGCAAGGAGCAGCTGAAATCCTACTGTAATGCCACCGGTGCACCTATTGGTGTTTGGACAAACGGCGAGCAGATTTCCTGCTACAATCGAAAAGATCCCAATTTCTTTGAGGAAATCAGTGACATTCCCAAAGCTACGCAGAAGCTTTCTGATATCATCAACGAAAAGTTTACCTATGAAGATCTGAAGCGTAAAGATAAAATCAGCACCCAGAAGAAGTCCCTTCGTTCCCTGATTAAAGAGATGGAAGATGAAGTTCTGGCCAGTGCTGGTGTAGATTCCTTTGAAGAAATCTTTAAACTGATTTTCGCTAAACTGTATGATGAGCTGATCTGTGCCAATGACCCCACCGCTTATCTGCAGTTCCGTAACAACGGAAATACTGACTATGAACTGAAGGAAAAAATTCAGGGTCTGTTTGATGACGCTAAAAAGAAATGGGAAGGCATCTTCACCGACGAAAGCAAAATCCTACTTTCCCCTTCTCATCTCGCAGTCTGCGTAGCTTCTCTGCAGGACATTAAGCTCTTCAATAACAATCTTGATGTTGTGGATGATGCGTTTGAATATCTGATGAGCAAAGCGCAGAAGGGTGAAAAGGGTCAGTATTTTACTCCTCGATATGTCATTGATATGTGCGTCAAGATGATGAATCCCACTACCAAGGACAAAATCATCGACACCGCCTGCGGCAGCTCTGGCTTTACAGTCCATAGTATTTTCAAGGTTTGGAAAGATATCCGCAGAGAAAAAGGACTTCCCGAAGGTGATGGATTCACTGCTGCGGAGCGCATTCCTGAGGAAACTAATTTTGTCAGAGACAACGTCTTTGCCATTGACTTTGATGAAAAAACCGTTCGTGTTGCTCGCACGCTGAACCTGATCGCCGGTGACGGTCAGACTAACGTGCTTCATCTGAATACACTGGACTATTCCCGTTGGGGCGAGACTACTAAGCAGGAAGATTGGATTGATACCTATAACGAGGGCTTTAAGAAACTGAAAAAGCTTCAGCCTGCTGGTGTGAAGGATTATAGCCAGTTCCAGTTTGACCTCGTGATGGCAAATCCTCCGTTTGCTGGTGATATCAAGGAAAACACAATTATTTCTCATTATGAGCTTGGCAAAAACAGTGCCGGCAAATGGCAGAATAAGGTTGGCCGTGATGTGCTGTTTATCGAGCGTAACCTGAACTTCCTTAAACCTGGCGGTCGTATGGCTATCGTTTTGCCGCAGGGCCGCTTCAACAACTCCAGCGATAAGTACATTCGTGAATTTATTGCTGAGCGTTGCCGTATCCTTGCCGTTGTAGGCTTGCATGGCAATGTGTTCAAACCCCACACAGGAACCAAGACCTCCGTTCTATTTGTTCAGAAATGGGATGATGAGCTGTGCCCGAAGAAGGAAGATTACCCCATTTTCTTTGCTACCATGCAAAAGCCGAGTAAAGATAACTCCGGAGAGAAGATCTATGTAAAAGACCCCATTACCGGGGAAAATGTACTTGATCGCCACGGACACTTGATTGTTGACCATGATTTGTATAGTCACGACGGTTTGACCCCGGACGGCATTGCAGAAGCATTTATTGAGTTTGCTAAGAAGGAAGGTTTAAGTTTTTTTCAATAAGCCCATCCGTTGAACCTTTCGATGAAGCCAAGTACAAGGCTTTGATGGATGGGCTGGAATGTAGCGAAATTAGAATGTCTGACGTTTGTGATACAACAACTCTGAGATTTGATAGCGACTATTACAAAAAAGAATATTTAGAAATTGAACAGTTCATATGCAAAAATAGGGATAAATTTGTAACAATTGAATCTCAAGGATTACAGGTAGATGCAAGTGCCTTCTATCCATCGCTTGAACCCTATTATAACACTGGCACTATTCCCTTTGTTCGGGTCGCAGATGTCAAAGATCAAATAGAGTACAATGCCTGTGTTAATATCCCCGAGATGGGCGAAGAATTTAGAACTCTTCATATGTGCTATCCAGGCATGTGGTGTTGACAAAGGGAGGTCGAGTAGGAACAGCAGGTTTAATTACTCAGCCCAGTTACGTGACAAGAGATTTAATCTTCATAAACGCTTCTGCTCTTAGTCGCAAGGATTACATTGTGTTATACTTGTTTTTTTCCAGCAGTTTTGCATATAAGCAAATGGTTAGATCAAGTTCAATGACGGCGCAACCCCATCTTACAATTACGCTTATCAGGGATTTGTTGGTTTGCAATTATTCTAATTCATTTAAAGATAAGGTCGAGAAGTACTTTACAACTTTGGAAAAGCTCAACCATCAAGCTCAAATCCTGTATTCTGAGGCAAAACAGATCTTGATAAAAGAATTAAAGGTTTGCACAGAGGGAATAACGAGTGATTCCTATACAACCAAGTATTTATCGACCTCTTTTAAAGTATCAGGCCGTTTGGATGCGGAATACTACCAGCCAAAATACGATGGCTATCTTTCTGCTCTTGAACAGTTTGAAACCACAAAGATTCCTAACGAATTTGATGTTCTGAAAAACTCTGGAACGAATTATGCAGAAGGGGTCAGTGACGTTGGTGTAATTAAAACTAAGCAGCTTACCAATTCTGGGGTTAATACCGATGGCATTGAAAGCTATTTTACCCATGAAACATGTATCGAAAACAAGAGCACACTTGTTGTCAATAACGACGTCGTATTTGCTTCTATGGGTGTTGGTTCACTTGGAAAGGTTAGTTTGTTCTCTTATGATGGCGATAAGCCGTTTGTAACCGATTCTACTTTGAGAATCTACAGAGCTAAAAAACACACACATGTTCTACCTGAGGTGTTGTGCATATTCCTACAGTCTGCAATCGGTCAAGAACTTATCTATCGGTATGTTGTCGGGAGTACTGGCATCATCAACATCTACGACGATGATATTGCCAAGATTCCTATCCCTATTCTGGATGGAGAAATTCAGAAAGATATTGCCGAGAAAGTGCAGAACTCCTTTGCTCTTCGCCGTCAATCTAAGCAACTACTTGAATATGCAAAACAGGCTGTTGAAATGGCCATTGAGCAAGGAGAAGATGCTGCGCTGGCATGGTTGAAAGACAAGGTGGAATAACAGTATGCAGGTAGAAAGAAAACACGAGCAATGGAAAGCAATCACCGAGTCTGATTTTGTTACACTTTTCATCAAAACATGGTTTACGTTTATTGCCGTATTGAGAGAATTGAATCCTGATGTCGACGTTTTTACTGAAGATGGCATGCCCCGAGGAGACAAACCCTTCTTGAACGCTTACAAAGAAGGCATAATGCCCATCGTGCAAAAGAATGTCAATACGGATGATTTTGCCCAAGAACTCTTTGCGATGTACCCCATCAGTATGCGAAAAGTAATGGATGTTTTTCCTCAGTATTTCTTTCAGACTTTTTTCCAAATCAATCGTGAGTTCTCTTATGAGGAAAAGACGATTGATTTGGATAAGAATGGAAACTTGAAGGAAAGGTATCAAGCAAATTTACATATTGTTGATAAGCACATTCTAAAATTCTACTTGGGCATATCCGGTCAGTTCCGCACAACAAAGTATAACGAGAGCATCAAAAAAGAAATTGATCTGCGGCCAATCATTCGTGCAGTTGTGGAGAAGCATCGTTATCAAAATCTCATTATTAATGAAACCCAATTTGTGCATGATTTTTATGATGCCGTGATGAGAGAGATTTCGGAAAAGCTTCGAAATTATATTGATATAACACTTCCGAAGAAAGGTTTCAATCAAACCGTAACCGGAAAAATCAAAGATGCCTGTTTGCGATTGGACACGGCACTCCGACTCCGATTTGAGTACAACTACAGATATCCTCACGAAGTAGACCCGCTGGCAGCATCGAACTCTTATGCGATCATCTATCAAGTTCCCTTCAATGGTTTTGACCGTTTAGATCGGGAGAACCTCTACGCAACACGCAGAGGTGAATATGCACCGCTAATGGCAACGAAGGCCGTGGAGTGGTTTGCTGACTATGTATATGCATTGAGAAATGCTTTGTTCCATGAAATAATCAGCCCATTGGATGAAGAGTGGCAAGCTATTTTCAAATCTGCCTACTTACTACTAAAACAAGTCTCTGATATTTGCACCTCCTGTATTTCTCAGATAGAGGAATTCCCTCAGACACAAGAAAATGCCGTTTTTGAGTATGCAGAAAAACACAAATCAGAGTGCTTTGATCCTTTGGCAGATCATGTAGAACTCCTGGATTTTCCGAAGATGGTACTGTCTGATTGGAAAGTAGAAAAAGGAAAAATCACGCTGCGAGGGTGGTTTTCTGCAACGCTGAAGCTTCAACAAGGAGATGCGGAAGCAACAGAAAATGGGACAGGCTCGGTTACTACCGAAGACAAGAGCTTCGATTTTTCTATTACACTCGATGATGATTTCAAAATCGCAACAGATAAGGAGACGCAAAAAGAAATTATTGAAATCAAACTTCAGGGCTCTTAATGAGAGCAATGTTCATGGGATACCATAGGAACAACGGTGGAAACTAAATATTTGCAAAAAGAGCTTGCCTTCTTATCATTTCACAGCAACCACAAGAGATTACACAAGCGAGCAATGGATACAGGTAAAACTTTCACCGAAGTAAGCAATGACTTCCGAAGCGGGGTGGAGCAATGCTCCACCCCGTATTTTTGTCAGGACCTGCCCAGCCAGTCAATGACTAATTTGTTCCAGAACATGGTATGGCTTCCCTCTCCGACGAGGGAAGCATGAGGAACTCAAAACTGAGTGAGTACATTCACAATCCTCACATCCTGCGCTGCTGTAAACCTGCTAAAAAGTCAAGCCCAAATTCAAAGAAAAGTTATAGGCAGAAAAAGAGTATAGCAAAGCAGAGACGGCAAAGCGGATCGCTTGGCCGCCTCAAATAAAGTATTGGGGATCTCAGCTCATTCTATTGCCGGCAAGCTGCGGTAGAGCTCTGTGACCTTGCCA
>OOCX01002169.1_pt1 | contig 10844 bp, 10 predicted proteins | sample 1671231 | NCBI WGS metagenome assembly OOCX01 (sample SAMN06348135, study PRJEB24527) | human gut metagenome | biome: human gut; feature: ankylosing spondylitis patient; material: feces | host: Homo sapiens | place: China | collected 2015-10 | reverse complement strand
TTATTATAGCTTCTTAAATATCCTGGATCAGCTCGTCTATTGCTTCTTCACTTGTTGCCCAACTTGTGCAGAAGCGCACTGCCGCATAGTCTTCATCTATCTGTTCCCAAAAACTAAACTGATATTTCTGTGCTAATTTTTCGCGGTCTTTCTTTGACAAGATCGGATACTGCTGGTTCGTGTAAGAATCAAAATACATTTTATATCCTTTTTCAAGAAATGCATTTTTTAACTTCATAGCTAATTTGTCTGCGTGAGCTGAAATTTTGAAATATAAATCGTCTGTAAACAATGTATCAAACTGGATTCCCAGAAGGCGTCCTTTGGCCAGCATTGCTCCACTCTGCTTCATGCAGTAACGAAAATCTTTCTTAAGAGCGGATTTTGTGATTACGACTGCCTCGCCGAAAAGTGCTCCTACCTTCGTTCCCCCAATATAAAATACGTCTGTATTTGCTGCAATATCTGCCAGTGTCATGTCTGATTTTTCAGACATTAATCCATATCCCATTCTTGCTCCGTCCATGAATAATGGCAGGCCAAGTTCTTTACAGGTTGCGTAAAGTTCCTGTAATTCAGACTTACTGTAAATTGTTCCATTTTCCGTCGGATGGGAAATGTAGACCATGCCCGGCTGTACGATGTGCTCATGATCTGCGTCATTCCAGTGTGCATCGTAATATGCGCGCACCTGTGATGCTGTAATTTTTCCGTCTTTACTTGGAAGTGCCAGGACTTTGTGTCCAGTTGCTTCGACCGCGCCTGTTTCATGCACGTTGATATGACCGGTCACTGCTGAAATTACGCCCTGATACGGACGTAGGATTGAACGGATCACTACATAGTTCGTCTGGGTCCCTCCTACCAGAAAATGTACATCTGCCTCTGGTGCATCACAGGCTTTTTTGATTTTTTCCCTTGCCTGCTTACAATATTCATCTTCACTATATCCAACCGTCTGCTCCAGATTCGTCTCCACCAGACGTTCCAGAATCTGTGGGCATGCGCCCTCTTCATAATCACACTGAAACTGAATCATTTCTTCAATACCTCTCATGTTGCTTTTTCTATATTATAGTTGCACGAAGTTTCAACATATCTGCTTATGCTTACGCCCCGCGGGTTTTTGATACATTTTTACTGTATAGATTTCGCTTCGCGCTCCTTGCGTTCGCGTTCTGCCTGTGACAGGCGCAGATAATCCGGCTCGTGTTCCATGGCAGTCTCTGTCTTTCCGGCAGCATAGTAACGAAGTCCTAATGTTCCTACTGATGCTGCTCTTTGACGGTTCATGTTGGCCGGTGCAAACTGAATGTCTCTGCCTGCTTTTATTTCTTCTGCCAGAATCTCGTCTGTCAATCTCGCACGAAATACCGGCACACCATCTCCCAGGAAAATGATGCGTTTGTCATATTTTTTCAAATGGTCGCCTAATTCTTCGATGCTGATCGCCATCTGATCTTCCAGGACAACCAATTCATTTCCACAAAACTCGTAAATTCCGGTGTAGACCTGTCCGCGGCGCGCATCCATGATTGGGCACACGATGGCGTCTGTTCCGCACAGATTGTACGCCAGTCCTTCCAGTGTCGGGATGTGGATCAACGGCTTGTTCATGGCAAGTCCCAGACCTTTCGCTGTGGCGGAGCCGATGCGAAGCCCGGTAAATGAACCCGGTCCGCCGGCAACTGCGATGGCGTCAATCGTTTTCAGGTCAAGCTCGATCATGTCGGATACTGTGTCCAGCATCGGGAGCAGCGTCTGTGAGTGTGTCTTCTTATAGTTCACAGTATATTCCGCAATCACCTGTTCCTCTTCTTCTATCTTTTCAACAACAGCTACGCTGGCTACAAGGCCGGAGCTGTCCAGTGCTAAAATTCGCATATACTTATCCTCCGATAATCAAATCCTTTTTCCAAATTCTTTTCTATCTTAATCTCGGTGAAGTGTTCCGGCAATATTTCCTCGATCAGATTCGCCCACTCGATCAGGCTGACCCCTTCGCCGTAGACATAATCCTCATAACCAATCTCGTCCATCTCTTCCACATCACCGATCCGGTAAACATCAAAATGATAGAACGGCAGGCGCCCTTCATCATACACCTGCACAATTGTAAATGTCGGACTGCTGACCGGCTCTGTAATGCCAAGTCCGGCGGCCAGTCCTTTTGTAAATACGGTCTTTCCTACGCCCAGATCACCGACAAGCGTGAACACTTGCCCCGGCTTCGCATGCTGCCCCAGTTCATATCCCAGGTCATAAGTATCTTGTTCTTTATTTGACTCTATGATTTTTTCCATCATCATGTCCTCCTTTTGCAAAGCAAAATTTTATACGAGGGCTACCAATGTTACCATCTACAATATTCCAGCAAACAGTAACGCTCTACCAAGATTTAAGTATAGCATATCTTTCATTTCCTTGCCATAGGTGTTGTGTAAGTGATATATTATAGACAATACAGATTCAAATTATATTTTCACAGGAGGATATCACTATGAAATTTACATTTTTTCACAATAACATCAACGTCCTGGATCTGGACAAATCTGTAGAGTTTTACAAAAAAGCTCTCGGACTTGAAGTTACAAAAGAATTCCATGCACCGGACGGAAGCTTCAAACTCGTCTATCTCGGAGACGGCACAACACCACATTCACTGGAGCTGACATGGCTTCGCGACATGGACCGCCCGTATGATCTCGGAGATAACGAATCTCATCTGGCATTCCATGTCGATGACATGGACGCTGCCCTGGCACTCCACAAAGAAATGGATTGCGTGTGTTTCGAAAACCCGGACATGGGAATTTATTTCATCAATGATCCTGACGGCTACTGGGTAGAAATCTGTCCACAGTAGACAATTAAGACAATTCAAAAAGGGACAGGTTAAATTTTAATTGGGGACGGGTTTTTTTTGAAAAAACCCCGTCCCCAATTAAAATTATGCATCATACACATACAATTCGTGTAATGCTCTTGTTGCGCAGATGTATTGATATCCTTGGTACATTTTGTTGTTACGGTCGCCGCCTACAACAAATACCTGGTCGAATTCTAAGCCTTTTGCCAGATAGTAGGTGGTTACTGTCAGGCCTTTTTTGAATTGTGCGCTGTCGCGGTTGATGTAATGTGCTTCTGCACCTAGTTTGTGCATGATTTCGTAAATATGTTCTGCTTCTTTTTCTGTCATGGTGAGGATTGCTGCTGTTTCGTATTCTTCTTCTCTTAATTTCAATTTTCCGCTGATTTCTTTACATGTTTTTTCCAGTGTTTTTATGGTATGTCTTTCGACTGCTTTTCCGTGTCTTGCTACATACTGGATGTCTTTGGATCCGCCGACGGATTTGGCGTATTCTGCGATTTCGCTTGTGTTGCGGTAACTTTTGTTCATGACGATACGTTTGACTTTTTTCCCAAATATTTTTGGTAAAAATGTGAGAACGTCTTGTTGTTTTCCGGCGATGGTCTGTGCTTTGTCGCCCAGTATTGTCATGTTGCATGAAAACATTTTCGCGAGAAGTACGTACTGTAAATAGGAGTAATCCTGCATCTCATCAATGACGAGATGGCGGATGTTCTTGCGCTGGCCGGCTGCCGTCAGGCTGTATTTTAGATAGAGAATCGGGTAAACGTCTTCGTATTCCAGTACGCGGCGCTCTGGCGGCATGTCCGGAAGTGCCGGGAATCCGTAGTCTTCCAGGAACCAGTTGTATATTTGACAAATGTCTCTGGTTACGTACATATTCATGAATTTTCTGCAAATGATTTCTTGTTCTTCGTCGTTTAGGCTGCGTCCGCGTAAGGTTTCGACTTCGTCGATAAAATAATCCATGACCGCGCCCATTCTATCTAAAAGTGGTGTACCGGTATATTTTTCATAAAAAAATTCCATGATTTCGCTGGCACTTTTGCGAATGCCCTTGAATTCTACATCTTCAAAATCTACCAGCCGGTCTTCCAGCTCGATTAGGAAGCCTTCGATTGCCTGAACGTATTCCACGGACTGCTTCCATTCGTAACGTTTTTGATCTGCATCATCCACTCCTGCGATTTCACGCTCGATTTGATGATACTTGTCTTCACAGTCGGCGGCTATCATTTTGCTATTCCAACCAGTCCCGGCTGAACTACTTTTTGAATTTCCACTTGGGTTTTTTCCTTGATTTCCGCCTTGATCTCTATTTTTATTTCTATATATCACATTTTCCTGATTCACAGCATTTCCATATATCGCATTTTCCTGATCGCCAGCATTTCCATATATCACATTCCCCTGCGTTGCAGTACTTCTCCTGAGTTCATGATATGCAAACAGATCAAAACTCATTTCCTGTATATTTTCCTCGCCAAGTTCAGGAAGAATATGGGAAATGTAGTCGGCAAACACGCCGCCTGGCGAGAGGATCAGGATATTTGATGAATTCAGATGCTCTCTGTCATGATACAAAAGATAGGCGATCCGATGTAGCGCAACGGACGTCTTGCCACTGCCTGCCACTCCTTGAATAGCCAGAATCTTGTCCTTCGTGTTGCGGATAATTGCATTTTGTTCCTTCTGGATTGTACGCACAATATTTTTCAGTTTCGTATCGCTGTTGGCACCAAGTTCCTGCTTTAAAATGTCATCGTCAATCTTCACATCACTCTCAAATTCATAGATCATCTTGCCGCCACGGATTTTGTACTGCCATTTGGACAGAATTTCTCCGTCCATGCGCCCACCCGGCGCTTCGTAGGACGCCTCGCCTTTGTCGTAGTCATAAAACAGGCTGCTGACCGGGGCTCTCCAGTCGTAAATGAGTGGCAATGCGCCACGCTCTCTTGCAAAATTTCCGATTCCGATGTAAAAATCTTCCGGCTCGTCTTCTCCGTCATAGATGAATTCTACACTTCCGAAAAATGGTGCATCCAGCATACGTTTCAGACGCCGGCGCATTTTCCAGTTCTCCTGATTGGCATTCACCTGCATTTTCAGCGCCTGCTGATTGTCATAGTCCTCATATCCATACTGGTCCATTTCTGTGTAATTATCCCAGTAATATTCATTCATACTGTTAATGTCCTGGCGTACCGCCTGTATATTTTCATCAATTTCTCCCAGACGTTTTTCTATCAGACCAAGTACCTCCGGCAGAAATTCACTTCCTTTACTCACAATCAATCCTCCAATTTTAATCATTGTAACTGAATTATCATAGCATTATCGGCAAAATATATCCACTTTTCTCGCTTGGAAATCATGGAAAAATCATGGTATATTTTGCCGATAATTGTTTTTTCTGATACAATTTCTAAAAATCGAGGGGCTGTAAAAAAAGAATAGTCCCCCAAAAAAGAAAGGACGCATGAAAAAACTCTCGTTTTTTTCACACGTCCCTCAATTGAATCAATGTTAGAAGAACATCTCCCATCCGTTATTTAATTTCTGCTGTTTCTACGATGAACTTGACGCTTCCGCTTGCGCCTTCTCTGATCCCGCCATAGTTGGTGTATGTCTTTTCTGCCTCTTTTACTGCCTTGAAATGATTCAGAACATTTGCAAGGTCATTTCCTGCAAGGTCTCCCAGTTTTTCAATTCCTTCTTCGTCGAATGTCTTCATTCCGGCTTCCAGAAGGCTGGCGCCCTGGGCGAGTGTTCCTGCGCCCGTGTTAAGCTGTGTACCAACGGAGCTTAACTGGCTTGTTCCGGTGCTGAGTGTAGCCGCCCCCTGGGCAAGCTGGCTGATGGCTGACTGGAGTTTGCCGCCGATTTCGGCCATATCCGGCATGTCAGAAAGGCTGTCAGATAAAGCCGTAAACTGAGTCACTAAATCCGCAAGAGCCTTCTGGGCTGTAGTCGTATCCACCTGCTTGGTCTTTACTTCTTCCAGCGCAATTACCGCCTGGCCTATCGCTTTCTTAGCGCCAGACGCATCCGTAAGGGAAATATTCATGCTGTCACATTCTGTTTCAGCTGAACTTGATGTACCACTGGCTGTATTTACTGCATTTTCCAATTCTTCTTGTTGTTTCGATGTCAGCGATTTATAACTTTCTGTTTCTTTTAAATGATCCATGACATCCTTCTTTGTAGATGCTTCCGTTTCGGAAATTGCTGTATTTACTGCATTTTTTGCTTTTTCTTTCGCCTGATTCGACGCTTCTGTCTCCAAATCTGTAACGTTGATTTTATCCAGTTCGCTCTTGGCAGTGGTTACATTCTCACGGATTGTATTTACATACTCCGCCAGTGTTGTGACGCTTCCAAGCTCCTGCTGTAATATTCCAAGATCTTTCTGAATCTGTGTAACTGCCTGCGCAGTCGTATCATCACTGCCTGCTGCGCTTAAGCTGCCCATGAGTGTAGTTACTTGTTCATCCAGTTCACTCAAACCTTCCACCAGTGCCTGTGCTCCCGCATCCACCTGTGAAACGCCGCTTGTATACTGACTTAAATAATCCTGCAGTGTTCCGGCTCCGGTGCTCAATTGTCCCATGGCGTCTACCAGTTCATCGGAAGCACCGGTCATTTCTTTTACGCCATCAATCATGTCATTGACATCGTCAAGGTCACCGTTCTTCATATCGCTAAGCCCACATGTGGAAATTGCAGTCGCTGTGAAATCCAGTTCAAAGTTTTCCACATCCGCAGTTATTTCCACATAGTCTTTCAGGTCAATATCTTTTGTTGCCTCGTAATCTTTCAACTCCAAACTGTCTGCAAGTCCTGGAAATGCGGTTCCGATCACAATGCTCTGATCCTGGTCTGCCATGACTTTTCCACCGGAAACTTTCACATTTTTAAACTTATCCCCAGGAAGCATGAGCATGGACGCTGCAAGAAATGGAACTTTTACTTCCAAGTCTTTACCATCGATATTCACCGTCCGGCTCTCATTATTCGTATAGTCAAACCGAATTTTCACCTTGCCGCTTTTTCCTGCCAGATCTTCCGGTTTGATTTCCTTGCCGTCCAGATAATAGGTTACTTTGTAGTCACCGGAAGCTGCTGATTCGAAGTACCTTCATAGGAAATGTCTTCCCCTTTGTCCTCCCATGTGATAGTTCCATCCGCATTTTGCGTATATTCTTCGTCACCTTCCGTGTTTTTGATGTCTTTCAAATTGGAAAAATCCATGATCTCTCCGTCACCATTCCGGCGCAGCCAGTCTTTGACCGTAATCTTCTTAGCTGAACCGTCTGCATTTGCATCGACATAAACTGTTTCTGTCTTATCTTTCCATTCACCTGCATCCTCGTCACTGGATGTCTCTGCTGTCACGTCATTGGATGTCTTTACTGCTGCGTCACTGGATGTCTCTGCTGTCACGTCATTGGATGTCTTTACTGCCGCGTGTACGACACTTACATTGCCTGCCACTGCCGGAAGTGCTGACGGCGCTATCATAGACAAAGTCAGCGCACCTGCTAATAATATCATTACAACTGGTCGTTTCATATTCTCCTCCTTCTGATTCTCATCTTTCTAACATTCCTTATTCACTTTTCCAGCATACTGTTTCAAGATTTCTACGAATCTCTATTCTACATTTTTCAATGCTCACCCATTGGATCACTATTCTACATTTTCAATGCTTCATCCATTGGATCACTATTCCACATTTTTCAACGCTTCATCCATTGGAACTTTTCGGATCCTTCGATATTCAATTGCTGCCACAACGGCATATGCCGCCACGCCGATCACAAACATTTCCACGAAAATCTTCGGATCTATGTAAAATGTGATCCAGCCGGTAATGCTTGTCAACATCATTTCCCTGAACAGAATCTGCATGATTTCCAGCTCCAATGGCAGGCTGATCAAGATGAACAGCACGACCACAATAGACGTGGACATAATGTACAGCCGGCTGATTTCGCCGTTTGTATATCCCAGGATTTTTGCCATGGAAATAGACTGCGCATTTTTCTCGATGATAATCTTGGACAGGAGATAAATCAATACGAGGAAAATGATCACGGAAAATCCGTCCATCAGATTCATCATACTTCCCATGGACACGTCGAGCTGTCTGGAAATCTTGGTCAGATCCTCAACATCAATGGTGGAACCGATATATTTTTCATCAATATCCGTAATTTCAGAATCAGAGAAATATCCGCTGAAGCTGTCTTTGTCCATATCAAATGTTTTGTTGAGTTCCTGTATTGGCATAAATATGGAGAGTGAACCTACGTAATCATATACGCCTGCAACTTTAAACTTGTATTTTTTATTTTCATACTTTTCCTTTAAAGTAATTGTGTCACCTTTTTTCAGACTAAATTTTTCTGCATAGCCGGAGGAGAGATATACCTCAGGGATATTCTCCACATTTTTCACATCTGTATCAGATGCGGAATCTGATGTTTTCCACTTAATGTTGATGTATTTGCTATTGTTTTCCACACCGTAGAGGATAATTTCCTCACTCTTATATTTTCCAGGAAGGGTGCTCAGTGAATAGGCGCTGAATTTTTCTGCATCCGGATTTTCTGTCTCTACTGCCTGACTGAACATCATCATGGACACCATCTGCTCAAGCTTACTGTCTCCACCTGCCATGCTCGCCGGCATCTGCAGCATGTACTGATATTTGCTGAGCATGCCATTTTCCATTTCCACTTGATAATGGTCCAGCACAGATGGAAGCATCAGTCCGAACATCAACAACATATTTGCAAAAATAATTCCCACAAACAATACCGCGTAGTTACTCATATTCTGAAGAATCACACGTATCCGGAATCTGTGGAAAAAGCCAAGATGCTCACTCAGCGGCAATGCATGTTTCTGGTTATGTCTGCTTAAGTCCCTTCTCAGGAACTTCAGTGGTGATAGTTTTAATTTGTACCACAGCAGCACAGAATTCACCACAAGCATAATGAGGATCGGCACTACCGTTGTCAGAAGAAATGCTTCCGCGTTCCAGATGGTCACGTAGGTCGGCAGGCTGTAGCTTCCATAGTAAAGTCCCGCGCAATAATCTTTTCCTACCGTATAGCCGATAATATTTCCAATAATCGCTCCGATAAATGTGACAAATACCGGGGCTGCCATGTAATGCCGGATCAGTTCACCTCTTGTATAGCCGGATGCCCGCAAGGTGCCGATTACATTTGCCTCTTTTCGGATCGTGTTGCTGGTAGTGATTGCAAAGACAAATGCCATGATCACGATGATGATATAAAGAAGCACGATCATCATCGAACGGTCACCGCCCATATCATCCCCAGTGAAGATGATTGCCTGGTTCGTGTATCTTGGGACAAATTCTTCCAGTGTCACTTCTTTTGCCACATCTTCCATCAGATCTTCCGAAATGTCTTTTTCTGCCTTTTCATTTTTTGGCTCAGTATTGTATTTCCATGCGTAGCTGTAATTCAACTGATCGGCCTTGTAGCTGTCGAACTCCTCTGGGCACACTACCGACACGCCAAATTTTACCGAGTCAAACATGGAATCATTATTATTGGAAAACAAGGCGCTGTAATCTGAAAGCGCCACAAGACCGGTAATCTTCCATGTATATCCGCCACTTTCAATCTCATCACCCACGCTCAGATCATTATTGTCTGCATACATACGGTCAATACCGATTTCTCCCGGTTTTTCAGGCATTTTCCCCTTCATCAGGCACACCTTATTGACCTCATCACGATTCTTGAAAATGCGCATTGTACTTCCATTCGTTAAAGCTTCCTCTACATAATAATTCTCGTACAATTTGATGCCCAGATCTTCGATATCCTGAATCTGAGCATTGTTCATTTTCTTTTCTGTCCGGAAATGTCCATTTTCAATGTTATATTTCTCAAAGCTTTCCTCGTACGCCTGGATCATACTTCCATCGGCCACCAGAAATCCTGATACCATTCCGATCGTCAGCGTCATCAAGATAAAAATGACCAGATATTTTCCAAATTCTCCACGAAGCTCCCGGAACAGACGTTTATTTAACGGGCTTCTCATCACGCGTCCTCCTTACCAATCCAGCTCTCTCGCCGGAATCTTCTTCTCATTGCGGTAACTTTTTCTCACTGCACCGTCACGGAGACGAATCACGATGTCCGCCATGTCTTTGATTGCATCATTATGTGTGACCATAATGACCGTGTTACCGTACTTCTGGTTAACGCGCTCGATCAGCTCCAGAATATCCTTGGACGTGTTATAATCCAAAGCTCCTGTCGGCTCATCGCAGAGCAAAATATCCGGATTTTTGACAATTGCCCTTCCGATTGCCGTTCTCTGCTGCTGCCCGCCCGACAACTGGTTCGGTAACTTTTTCCTGTGTTCATAAAGTCCCAGCGTCTGTAACAATTCATCAACATCCAGCGGTCTGTCACTTAGATAAGCCCCAACCTCAATATTTTCCCGGACAGTCAGATTCGGAATCAGATTGTACATCTGAAACACATAGCCCAGATGCTTTCTCCGATATGCCGTCAGTTTTTTCTCATTCATATCGGCCATGCGCTCACCTCCGATGGAAATGTATCCCGCATCCGCATCATCAATTCCACCGATAATATTTAACAGTGTAGACTTTCCCGAACCAGACGGTCCAAGTAATACACAAATGTCACCCTTCTCTATAGAAAAATCCACACCCCGCAGCACTTCCACACGGTTCGAATCACTGCCAAAACTCTTTTTCAGATTATTGATCTCAATAAACATATATTGTTTCCTCACTCCCTGTAGTTAGTTTAATGCAACTACATTTTACCACAGAATCAAAATGCAGAAATAGAAAGGCATGAAAAAACGGTGCGCCTATTGAGAACTTTTATCAATAATTCAAGAATGCCTCGGCATTCTTGCTGCGAGGTGCGCGTCATGCAATTGC
>OOCX01002166.1_pt1 | contig 10858 bp, 6 predicted proteins | sample 1671231 | NCBI WGS metagenome assembly OOCX01 (sample SAMN06348135, study PRJEB24527) | human gut metagenome | biome: human gut; feature: ankylosing spondylitis patient; material: feces | host: Homo sapiens | place: China | collected 2015-10 | reverse complement strand
CACCGAGATCTACACTCTTTCCCTACACGACGCTCTTCCGATCTTCAATCACCAGAAGTTAGACACTGTACTGGAAAAGCTCTGTAAATACTATGGGATCAAAATCCATTGGGACGAAAAAGTCGGTGAACTCACTTGCAGCGGAAAGCTGGATCTGAAAGAGAATCCGGAGAAAGTACTCAATGCTCTTCAGAACGCAGCCCCGATCAAAGTTGAGCAAATAGACGAACAGATTCATATTTTTATTGTTAAACATTAAAAATCAAAATATTATGGGACCTTAGATTCAGAGGAATAAAATTTTAGAAATTTTTCCTCAACAGTAAAATTACATGTATTAAAACCGTATTATAAACTTAAATCGTAACACAACATGAATAAGAACATCAGGTTTCCTCAAAAGGAAAAACAACCTAAAAAACTGATACGCGCCATGAAGTTTTTTCTACTTTTTGCACTCTTGACAACAGGATCATGTTTTGCTTCAGAAACATATTCTCAAGAAGCATCATTCTCTATGAACTACGAAAACAAAACGATTAAAGAAATTATTAACGAAATAGAAAACAACAGCGAATTTATCTTCTTTTACCTAGACAAATCTATTGATCTGAACCGTAAAGTATCTATCAATGTAAAAGAACAGAAAATAGAGACTATCCTTGATCAATTATTTTCCAACACGGAAAATAATTATTCCATATCTGACCGTCAGATAATCATTTCTAAAAAAGAAACACCTGTAAATACTAAAACAAATCAAAAAGACACACGTACAATTTCAGGTATTGTAAGAGATAATATGGGGCCTGTTACTGGTGCTAACATTGTTATCAAAGGAACGACCAACGGAACAATCAGTGACCTAGATGGAAAATTTACCCTGGAAAATGTTCCTGCCAACGCAATCCTGCAAATTTCCTATATCGGTTATCTTCCACAAGAAATTACAGTTAACAACCAGTCTTCTTATAACATTATGTTGAAAGAAGATAATCAATCACTCGACGAAGTCGTTGTTGTAGGTTACGGTACAGTTCGTAAGGCCGATTTAGCAGGCTCTGTAGCAGTTTTGGACAATAAGGCATTCAAAGATCAGCCGATCACACAGATATCAGACGCTTTGCAAGGTCGGGTGTCAGGCGTTCAAGTACAGAGCAGCGGTGTACCTGGTGGAACTGTTAAGATTCGCGTCCGTGGTTCCGGTTCTATCAATCGCAGTAACGATCCTTTGTATGTAATTGACGGTATCGTTCGTGAAAGTGGTCTGACAGGTTTGAATCCGGAAGACATTCAGTCCATGCAAATATTAAAAGATGCCTCTTCTACAGCCATTTATGGTTCCCGTGGTGCAAATGGGGTCGTTCTAATCACGACAAAAACCGGTAAAGCAAATGTCCGTCAAATCATGTTTGATGCACAAATTGGTGTCGGTACTGTAGCCAAACGTTACGAAACCCTCAATCCATATGAGTTTGCAACACTATATAATACATATCGGAAAGAGACATTCTCACCTGAACAGTTGTCCGCATTTCAAAACGGAACAGCAGGTACAGACTGGCTGGACGAAATCTTTCAAAATGGCATCACACAGGATTACAAACTAACTCTTTCAGGGGGTAGTGATAAAATCCAGTATATTATTTCTGGTAACTACGTCGGACAGGAAGGTGTTGTCAAAGAAAATACAAACAAACGTTATCAGGCACGTGCCAATATTACTTCTCAGCTGACAGACTGGTTACACCTAACGGCCGATGTAAATGCATCTCACAATGTGAAGAGAAGTGCCGATTTCAGCGCAGCAAAAGGTAATATTGTCAATATAGCAATGAATTATGCACCGGTACTCGGAATCATGAATGAAGATGGCACCTATACACGTGACCCATACAGTGCTATCACCCAATTGAATCCGGTAGGTCTGCTTAATGAGCAAATCGGAGAATCAATGAGAGATATCGTCAATGCTCATATAGACTTAAAATTCAACATTTTGCCTGGTTTAACTTTTACGACTAGCAACGGTATTGATTACAACGATGTAAAAAATTACTCTTTCGCTACCACAAAAGTATCCAGTTCAAGCAGTATGAGTAACAATGATGCGTACCGAATGACTTTACAAACGACAAATAACTTAACCTACAACGGTAAATGGGGCGACCATGCTTTGACTGCTACTGCCGTTTACGAAGCTACACAATCAGAATACCGCTATATGAATATCAGTGGGAATAATCTGATGACAGAAAGCGTGGGATGGTGGAATGTAGAAATGGCCGGCACCCGCAATGCGAAAAACGATTATTCAAAATGGGCTCTGATGTCTGGCGTAGGTCGTGTAATGTATAACTACAAAGACCGTTACATGCTGAACGCAGCACTCTCGTACGATGTGCTCGACTGGCTCAATGTCTCCGGCCGTATCCGCGTCGACAACAGCAGCAACGACTATACGGAAAAATTCTATGCTTCGACCTTCACGCAGTTGACCGAAGGTTCGAAAAACGGCCTTTACGGCATCACCAAGACCAAGGACAAACAGGTCTACGGCGACGTGTTGGTCAATATCAACAAGACCTTCGGCGAGGACTGGTCGTTGCAGGCCAATGCCGGTGCTTCGATCTCGGACATGCGCTACGACGCCATGAAGGTGCGCGGCCCGATCCCCGACGGTGAGATCACCGACGAAAAACCCCTGCTGGCCAACGTGTTCAATGTGCAGAACCTGAGCAACACCTCCAAGACCAAGCGGCTGCAGGAAGGGTGGCGCGAGCAGACCCAGTCGATTTTCGCCTCGGTCGAGATCGGCTTCAAGAACACATACTTCCTCACGCTGACCGGCCGTAACGACTGGCCTTCGCAGCTGGCCGGCGAGCATTCGGTGAAGAGTTCGTTTTTCTATCCCTCGGTCGGCGCTTCGGTCGTGCTGTCGCAGCTCATCCCCGAGATGCCGAAGAACCTCTCCTACGTCAAACTCCGTGCGTCGTACGCATCGGTGGGTGTGGCTTTCGAGCGTTACCTCGCCAACCCGCGTTACAGCTGGAACGAGAGCGGCCTGAACTGGAGCACCCAGACCCGATTCCCGATTTACAACCTCAAGCCCGAGCGCACCAAGTCGTTCGAGGTCGGTCTGACGATGCGCTTCCTGCGCCACTTCAACCTCGACTTCACCTACTATAACACCAAGACGCAGGATCAGACCTTCGAGCCGAATATCTCGACCGGTTCGGGTTCGTCCAAACTGACCATTCAGTCGGGTAACGTCCGCAACCGCGGTTTCGAGGTCGCGCTGGGTTACAGCAATACGTGGGGCAAATTCTCGTGGGATTCGAACTACACGCTGTCGGCGAACAAGAACAAGATTCTTTCGCTTGCCGACGATGTGGTCAACCCCGAGACCGGCGAACACTTCTCGGTCGACCAGCTCGATATGGGAGGTCTTGCCGATGCCCGCTTCATCCTCCGCGAGGGCGGTACGCTGGGCGACTTCTATTCGCGCATCGACCTCAAACGCGACAGCAACGGTGCCGTCTATATCAACGAGAAGGGCGAGATCGCTTCCGAGTCGATCACCGACGTCAACAGCTACATCAAGCTGGGCAGCGTGCTTCCCGACGCCAACATGGCATGGCGCAACGACTTCCGCTGGCGTAACTTCAACTTCGGCTTCATGGTTTCGGCCCGCCTGGGCGGCGTGGTATTCTCGCGTACGCAGGCCATGCTCGACTACTACGGTGTTTCCGAGGTTTCGGCCGCAGCGCGCGATGCCGGCGGCGTGATGATCAACGGCGGCGACCTGGTGGATGCCAACAAATGGTACACGGCCATCGGCAGCGGTAACTCCGTTCCGCAGTACTATACCTATTCTGCCACCAACGTGCGCCTGCAGGAGGCTTCGATCGGCTATACGATCCCGAAGAAAAAGCTGGGCGACATCTGCGAAATTACCTTGTCGCTCGTGGGGCGCAACCTGTGGATGATCTACAACAAGGCTCCCTACGATCCCGAGACCGTTGCGACGGTGAACAGCTACTACCAGGGCATCGACTATTTCATGTCGCCTTCGACGCGTAATATCGGGTTCAACCTCAGACTTAAATTCTAATCTGCACGATGACTATGAAATTCAATATATTAAAACCGGCTTTGGCTGCGTTGGTACTTGTCGGTACGGCCTGCACCGCCAACTACCTCGATATAAATACCAATCCTTACGAGCCCTCCGAGGACGACATGCAGACCGACGGCTATATCATCGGCTCGGCGCTGACCTCGCTCGCGAGCACCGTCGTATCGACCGACGTCAATACGGCGCAGTTTACCGATGTGCTGCTGGGCGGCCCCATGGGTGGGTATTATTCCACGACGGGTGGCTTTACCCGTACGATCATGAATTACAATCCGACGGACGACTGGACGAACGTTTTCATGTATAGCGACAGGACGATCCCGGTGCTTTACTCGAACCTGCGCGAGCTGAAGAAGGTGACCGACGACCCCATCGTACTGGCGATCGCCGACATCATCAAGGTAGCGGCCATGCACCGCGTGACCGACACCTACGGCCCGATCCCCTATTCGATGATCGGTGAGAACGGCCAGATTCAGGTGCCGTACGATTCGCAGGAGAAGGTTTACGACAAGTTTTTCGAAGAGCTGGATGCCGCGATCAAGGTGCTTACCGAGCACCGCACGGATGCTATTTCCGCAAAAGCCGACTATATCTACGGCGGCAGCGCCGAGAAGTGGTGCAAGCTCGCCAATTCGCTCAAACTGCGCCTGGCGATGCGTATCGTCTATGCGAACGAGGCTAAAGCCCGCGAGATGGCCGAATCGGCCGTGAACAGCGAGGTGGGCGTCATCACGTCGAATGCCGACAACGCCAGGCTGACGTCGTTCGGTGCCGACGGCAACCCCATTTACGTGGCAGTCAACTACAACAAGCCCGCAGACTGCATAACGGGCGGCGATACGCATGCCGCAGCCGACATCATCTGCTACATGAACGGTTATTCAGACCCCCGCCGCGAGAAATATTTCACGCAGTCGGAGTGGCCCGGTCAAACCTATGTCGGCATCCGCCGCGGAATCGTGATTCCGCCTCTGGCATCCGTTGGCCGCAAGTACTCCGGCGTCAATATCTCGATCTCCTCGCCCGTCACGTGGATGAATGCTGCCGAGGTGGCTTTCCTGAAGGCCGAGGCGAAGGGTGTCTTCGGGTTCAACATGGGCTCCGGCGAGGCCAAGGATTTCTATGACGAAGGCATCCGCCTCTCGTTCGAGGAGTGGGGTGTGTCGGGTGCCGACACTTACCTGGCCAATACCACGGGCAAACCGCAGCTCTATGCCGATCCTGCGAACTCGAATTCTTATGCGCAGGAGTTGTCCGATATTACGATCGCATGGGATGAAGGGGCTACTCCGGCCCAGATGCAGGAGCGCATCATCACGCAGAAGTGGATCGCCAACTGGCAGCTGGGCAACGAGGCATGGGCCGACTACCGCCGCACGGGTTATCCCCGTCTGATGCCTGCCACCGAGGATGGAAACAAGAGTCTCGGGGTCGTCGATTCCGAACTCGGGGCGCGCCGTATGCCTTATCCGGCAGACGAATACACGACCAACAACGTGAACGTCAACAATGCGGTTTCGTCGCTTCTGAAGGGTACCGACAACATGGCGACCCGTATGTGGTGGGATTGCAACCCCGCGATCAAATAATAACCAACCCGAACGCTAAACGATTATGAAACGAAATATCAAGAAATTTCTGTTCCCGGCCGTAGCCGTTGCAGTCCTCTCTTTTGCGGCGTGCAGCGACTGGACGGAGACCGAAAGCCTCGACATCAACTATCCTACGCTTGAGGAGCAGAATCCCGAGCTCTACAAGCAGTACCTGAAGGCGCTCCGGGATTACAAGGCGGGCGAGCACAAGGTCGTCCTCGTCTCGATGGACAATACCACCTCGGCTCCGGCCCAGCGCAACGAGCACCTGAGGACGATGCCCGACAGCGTGGACATCATCTGCCTGATGAATCCCGACAACCTGCATCCGACCCTGGCCGGTGAATTCGCCAAGGTACGCGAGAAGGGCACCCGGGTGATCTACAACATCGACTATAATGCGATCGAGAAACTCTGGGAGAAAGTCCTCGCGGATGAGGAGGCCAACAAACCCGAAGAACCCACGAATCCCAGCACCCCCGAGGCGACCCAGGACGAAGGCGGCGAAGGTGGCGGCGAGGGCGAACCGACCCCCGAGGAGGAGCTGGAGCTCCGTTTCCTGGAGTTCTGCAGGCAGCAGACCGTCAGTCAGCTGAACCTGTGTGCCAAATATGGTTACGACGGTGTCCAGGTGAACTATACCGGCCGTGCCCCGCAGGCTATGCAGGAAGAGGAAAAAGCGCAGTATGCCGCACGCCAGGAGGCGTTCTTCTCGAACGTGAAGACCTGGAACGAGGCCAACTCCGGCAAAGTGCTGGTCTTCCAGGGCAATCCGCAGAACCTCATCGACAAGTCCGTCCTGGGCGAATGCGATTATATCGTCATCCCCGCGCTGACCGCAACTTCGGCCGACAAGATGTCGTTCGCCGTGCTGATGGCCGCCGTGGAAGATGTCCCGACCGACCGGTTCGTCATCGGCGTGACGACCCCGTCGCTCACCGACCTGAGCGATGAGAGCGGTTATTTCTCCGGCTACGAGGCCGACGGCAAGACACGTGTGCGTGCCACCAAGGGTGCTGCCCAGTGGGTCGTAAGCCCGGCGTCGGGCTATGAGAAACTGGGTATCTCCATCGCCAACGCGCAGAACGACTATTTCAACCTGACTTTGGTTTATAAAAACATCCGGGAGGCGGTCGACATCCTGAATCCCGCACCTAAAAACTAATGCGACCTATGAAACTCAACAAGTTAAATATTGCTGTCGCGGCTCTTGCCGCCGTCGCTCTGGCAGGCTGCAAGAACGAGGATCTGTCCAGGCAGCATTACGACAATAAACTTTTCATCTCGGCGACGAATTTCACCGACGAGATGCTTATCAAGGCTGCGAATTCCTCCTATGAGCGCGAAATCACGGCCGGTATCGCCAAGCCCGTCGGGCAGGACATTTCGATCGAGTTCGCCGCGGCTCCCGAACTGTTCGACCACTACCGCCAGGCCTTCTACGACGAGGACGTGAAACTGCTTTCCGAGGAGTTCTACCAGTTCGATGAGACGAAGACCAGGATACAGGCCGGAAGCGTGGCGAGCGTTCCCGTGACGATCAGGTTCGTCGACGTGAACCTGCTGGACAAGAACGAGCGCTATGTACTGCCCGTGACGATCCGTTCGGTGTCGGGTATCGACGTGTTGCCGAGTGCCCGCAGTGTTTACTATATCTTCAAGGGTGCCGCGCTGATCAACGTCGTGGCCGGTATTACCGAGAACCGTGCTTGGCCCGACTGGAAGGATGCCTCGCCCGTAACCAACATGCGTACCTTCACGCTCGAGGCGCTGATCAACGGCAATGCGTTCAAGAACCAGATCTCCACGATCATGGGTATCGAGGGTAAGTTCCTGGTGCGTATCGGCGATTCGGGCGTGGATCCCAACCAGATTCAGATCGCTTCGTCGAGGAACCTGACCAATTCGGATCTCAAGCTCGATGCCGGCCGCTGGTACCATGTGGCCGTGACATTCGAGTCGGGAAGCGTGAAGGTATACCTCGACGGTGTGGAGAAGTGCAGCGGCAACGTCGGTACCTCGTCCGTGAATTTCGGCGTGAAGCATTCCGACGAGTCGGACGGCAAGCCCCGTTGCTTCTGGATCGGCTATTCGTATGCCAGCGACCGTTATTTCGACGGCCAGATCTCGGAAGTGCGTATCTGGAACAAGGCGCTGACCCCCGAGGAGATCAATGCCCCCGACCATTTCTACCAGGTGGCCGCGGCTTCCGACGGACTGGTGGCCTACTGGAAATTCGACGAGGGAGCCGGCAAGACCATCAAAGACCAGACCTCCTACGGGAACGATCTTACCGTCGAGAAGGAGTTGAAGTGGGTGAATGTATCGCTTCCCGAGCTGGGTAAATAATCTGCTAACCTTTAACCTGAAACGATTATGAACACCAAGAAATATCTGAAATACAGCTTCCTTCCGCTTGTGCTGATGTTGGGTGGCCTGGCATTCACGGCCTGCACCGACGACATCGAGGGCGGCAAGCCTGTCGACGAAGGGGCATACGACGCCGTGAAGCGCGTCGACGGCATGTTGCTCGACGTGACGTCGAACAAGAACGAGTCGGTGATCGAACTGCGCTCGGACAAATACCAGACCGAGGTCTTCTTCCGCCTTACGAAAGCGCCCCAGAAGGGTGTCGACGTGAAGATCGAGGTAGATCCCGCTTATCTGGAAACTTATAATGCCGAGCACGGGACGGAGTTCCAGCTCTTCCCCGCGGCCGATGTCACCATCGAACGCGAGGGCAAGCTGCTGCTGGCCCCGGACGAGATCCGTTCGGTCGGGGTGGGCATCACCCTGGCAGCAGCCAGCGAATTGCAGGAAGGGGTGACCTATCTGCTCCCGCTCAGGGCGACCTCCTCGACCGAGGGCATCACACTCTCGGAAAAGGCGCAGCATGCGGTCTATCTGGTGAAAGACCTGCGTGCCCAGGGCGACGCTTACAAGGGCCCCGACGCCGTGAGGAACGTGTGCTATTTCGAGGTCAACGACACCAACCCGCTCAATGCGCTGGAGTTCGTGCTCAAGGACAGCGGCAAGCTCTTCTTCGACGACATCATCCTTTTTTCGGCCAATATCAATTACAATGCGGAAACGGGACGGGTCTATGTGCTGAACAACCCCAACGTGCAGTTTCTGCTGGACAACAACGAGCAGTTCCTGCAGCCGTTGCGCAAGCGTGGCATGAAGGTGATCCTCGGTATCCTGGGCAACCACGATGCCGCCGGCGTGGCACAGCTGTCCGATATGGGCTGCCGTGAGTTCGCCAAGGAGCTGGCGGCTTATTGCGACGCCTATAATCTCGACGGCGTCGGTTTCGACGACGAGTATTCGACTTCTCCCGACCTGAGTAATCCCTGGTTTACGCAGTGGTCATACGATGCGGCAGCACGCCTTTGCTACGAAACTAAAAAGGCAATGCCTGATAAAACCGTCATGGTTTACTATCTGGGCGGTATCAATAGTTGGATGCCTTCTGTCGACGGGATCGAACCGGGTATGTTCGTCGACTATGCCGTTGCCGATTATGGCGGAACGGCAGCACCGATGCAGGGCATGACCGTCAAGCAGTGTTCCGGCATGTCGATCGAGCTGAACCGGGGGTCGGGCGATTCGAGCGAATCTACGGCTCGTTCGAAGAAAGAGGCCGGTTATGGTTACTATATGTTCTTCGCACTGGGGCATACCACTTCGCTGGTAAACGATTTCGATGACTATCGGTTCCAGGTGGGCCGGTGCCAGTCCGTTGCCCGGGGCCTCTATGACGAGGAGCTGCTGATGCCCGAGTATTATTACAAAAAGAACGACGCGACACGTTATAAACTGCCTTAATCCGATTGTGTGCTGTACTCCCCGCAGCACGACCGCTGCGGGGATGCAGTTCGATTGAGAACCTAAAACAACGTAGATTTTATGAAAAAGATATTTATAGCCTTTGTAGCGGTGGCCTGCGCGCTCAGCGCCTGTTCCGACGACGATACGGCGGACGACCTTTCCCGGGCCACGATATCCATTACCCCCGATGCCATCCCCGCCGGGCCTGACGGGACGACGACGCAGGTGACCGTAACCAGTTCGGGAGACTGGCGGCTCGCAGGTGTCTGCGACTGGGTGCATCCTTCGGCCGAAGCCGGGAAGAGCGGCGATGTGGTAACCTTCACGATCGATCCGAATACAAGCGAAGAGAGCCGTGAAGCGGCCTTCAAGTTCTTTACGGGATCGGCTGTCGCTCCCCTGAAAATCGTTTCGGAAGCGGGCTATTCGCTGACCCTTCTTTCCGAGGAGAATATGACCGTCGAAGCATTGAGCACCGATATCCAGGTCAAACTGCATACGAACATTCCGGAATTGGCCGTCGCGTTTTCCGACGGCGGCGGGGATTGGGTCACGTATGTCGGGCGCAACGACGTTTTCGGCAACACGGTCTTGAAGTTTACCGTTGCCAAGAACCCGGATTACGATGACCGTTCGACCGTGGTCACGGTCTCGGGCATGGGGCAGTCGGTCGATATTCCGCTGTCCCAGAACCGGATATATGCAATCAATATCGAGGATACGGCATTTGAGTTTGACCTTGCGGAGCGTTCTTTCTCCGTTGATGTGAATGCCAATGTAGATTACAAAGTAATGATTAGCGACGATTGGATCACGCAGGTGCCCGAAACCCGTGGGCTGGAAACGAAGACGCTTACATTCCATCTCGGAGCGGCAACTACCAGTCGCGGAGGTAAGATTACGATTGAGGGTGCTGGCATTACCAAAGAGTTGTCCGTTATCCAGAAAGATCCGAATGCGACACTGATTTCGTTTGTCGATAAGGATTTTGTAAAGTGGCTGCAACAACAGGGCTGGATCGTCGCATTGGGGTCTACTTCCGGAATCATTACGGAGAAAGGGTTGGCCGCCACCGAGTTGTCATATAACCCCAGCTATGGTACCCAATGGACATCGCTGGAGGGGATCGAAAACTTCACGAACCTGGAAAAGATCAATGTCATGAGTAATGATCTAAGTGAAATAGACCTTTCCGGTTTGACGAAGGTGAAAGAACTGAAGTGCACCCGGAATTTTAGGTTGGCCTTGATTAATCTTGGGGACAATCCGATCGAATCGTTGTCTCCGCTGGGAA
>OOCX01002163.1_pt1 | contig 10873 bp, 8 predicted proteins | sample 1671231 | NCBI WGS metagenome assembly OOCX01 (sample SAMN06348135, study PRJEB24527) | human gut metagenome | biome: human gut; feature: ankylosing spondylitis patient; material: feces | host: Homo sapiens | place: China | collected 2015-10 | reverse complement strand
TACAGTGACTTGTCGCCAGTTTCCTAACTTGACATTCGCTCCACGGAAAACCTGCAATGCTCTGCAGCAACCTCACGCTTCAACGCTATCAATGTCACAGCAATGCATAGTATACACGATGAAACCGCGAATTGCAAGGATTTTTTTCAGTTTTTTGCATTTTCGCGCCGCCCCATCCACTTGTCTACCAGATTGTATACAAGACTGATACCAAAGCAAAGGATGCCTCCGACAAAAAATCCCGCCGCCCGGAGCAGCACATTGTCGTAGCGGATGTCCACGAGCACCAGTTTTACAACGCACAGCAGCACCAGAACCAGTCCGCAGACCCGCAGCGCCTTATATTTTCTCTTCATCCGCATTTCCGCCAGAAATCCCGCCACGATACAGCAGAACGCAATCACAATGCCCGTCACATCGTTCACGAACACGGGCACCCCATAGGAGTGCAGTGCGACCGATGCAAACAGCAGCAGCTTTAACGCCACGTAAATTCCCCACCAGTCTCCGTCCTTTCTTATCAGCAGGCTGTAGGTATTGGTGCACACGAGCACCAGTCCCAAAAGCACATAGATAAGGTGAAGCACCGGCGCGTCCGGTTTTCCCATCAGAACCAGAACCGCTGCAATAAGGAGCGCCTGCACGGCCATCGTTACCGCCGCGAATGCTTTTTCTTCCTCTCCCGTCTTTGGATTTCTGCGAAACAGCGGAACTTTCGCCGCCAGAATATTGCAGAGCACAATCGGCATAAAACAGATCAGATCGCTCAGGTAAACATCTGCGACCGTTGCCAGATCCGTTCCCCACACCGCCGTTTCTGACAGGAATGCCAAAAACATCAGATAGCCACAGATCTTCATCCAGGTTTCATACTGTTCCCTGCAGAACCGGATCAGCAGCACCGCGCTGCAGAAAAATACCAGTCCCCAGACCGTTCTCATGCCCCCGTTCATCGGGATCAGCAACAGCAGGATGCCATAGCCGAGTGCCGCCGCCCGGTATGCTTTTCTTTTGCGCAGGAAACCGTACAGAAGGCACGCCTCCGCCAGAAGTCCCGTCGATATATACTCCCCGAAATACGGCGCGGCAGCTCCCGCAAAGAACATCTGCGCAAAAACAGCCACCTCCAGCAGAACCGTACCCGCGGACAGATCCCCGGGCCGCCGGAATTCCAGCAGCGCCAGAACAGCAATGCCAAATACCAGTAAGAGCAGCGCCGCTCCGGTAAACCGGTTCAAAAACAGTCCGCTGAAAATGATGATACACAGTGCCCCCACGATACCGCCAAGCAGTTTTCCATTCTCATCCATTTCTGCCAAGATGCAGCCAAGCAGTACCGGAACCGCCGCAAGCACAAGAAGCAATACCACTGATGCCGTACCCGCTGCGGAGCCTTCTGTATAGGAAGCAGCTGCTCCAAACACCAGAATGAGCAGCCCGATGCTCCACGACACAAGATTTACCGCATTGCGGTAATATTCCCTCCGCAGGTGGGACACGAAAAATACAGTCTGCGTTACCGCATAATATATGGAAAGAATCAGAAACCGCTCTGCATCCTCCGTCCAGTTACACATGAGCACGCCGAGAATCAATGAGATGCCCACACCAATCTGCCCTATGATAAGGAAGAGATTCGACCGCAGACGTGACAGCACACACAGAACCACCGCCCACACCAGCAGTCCCAGATAAAGTATGCCGTCGTTTATTGCATGGAAATAAAAATCACTTAAAAACAGCGAGAGATACCACGCTCCCATGCCGCAGCCCAGCAGCCCAAGAAATGCTTTATTCCTGCGGTCATGTGCCACAAGAATTCCTCCTGCCAGCGTGATCGCGGCACTGACGGTATACATCAGAACCATCTTTACTCCCTGGCTAAGATACGGCAGCACCAGCATCGCAAAAAACACCAGACTCAGGAAGATCAGTCCTGCAGCGCAGACCGGCAGAATCGCCCTGCCGATCGTTTTTTCCAGATCCTGCTTCCCGGATGCCTGCTGGTATCCCGACTGTGCTGCCACCGGCCGCGGCGGTGTCTGCTGATACGCCTGCTGCGGGTTTCCCGGCTCCCGCGCGGACTGTGACATTACGCCCGGCGCCGGCGGTATCGGATTTCCCGTCTCCGCTGTCTGCACTGCCGGCTGCGGCGGTGTCTGCTGATACGCCTGTTGCGGTTTTCCCGGCTCCGCTGTCTGCGCTGCCGGCCGCGGCATTGTCTGATTCCACGGCTGTGCCGCTGCCCCCGGCTGTCCATACGCCGGCCATCCATACGCCGCCTTCGGCATCGCCCCCTGGCGGTATCCCGCCCGTTCACGGTCTGCCTGTGCCGCGATCACTGTGCGCAGCGCCGTCAGCTGTCGTCCCAGCGCATCCACTTCCCTCTGCATCTGATCAATCTTCATCCGTGTAAGATCGTCCCCCAGATCCCCGGACCGCCAGGCAAGCAGTAACTCATTGAACCGTCTCTGTTCCTCTAAAAGCCGGTTCTCACACTCCACTAATTGTTCCAGCATAAACTCCTCTTTCCTCTCCTGTCATTTAGTTCTCTGTCACTCATTGTAACGTACCCTCATTTAAAACACAAGAACTGTCCACGCGGGCGTTTCCTCGAAAAAATTGTTTTTACCATTAAGATTTTGCCAATTTCTACGCTTTTTTTCCCAAAAACAATTTGTATATGCTATAATGTCTTTGATTATTCTTTAAGGAGATTTCTATGGACATTATTATCGTAGGCTGTGGAAAAGTTGGTTTTACGCTTGTCGAACAGCTCAGCAACGAAGATCACAATATTGTTGTCATTGATGAAAAGCCGGAAAAGGTTCAATATATTACCGACCGTCTGGATGTGATGGGCATCGTGGGGAACGGCATCAACCATAAGACACTGCTGGAGGCAGGCATCGCCACTGCCGATCTTTTAATCGCAGTTACCGGAGATGATGAGAAAAACCTTCTGTGCTGCGTGATTGCCAAGAAGACCGGCCACTGCCAGACCATCGCGCGCGTGCGCAATCCGATCTACAACGGCGAGATCGCCTTCCTGAAAAAGGAATTCGGGCTCGCCATGATTATCAATCCTGAGTTGACGGCAGCCAACGAGATTTCAAGAGTATTTCAGTTTCCTTCCGCCATCCGTGTGGATTCTTTTGCAAAGGGGCATGTAGAGCTGCTTCACTTTAAAGTCAGCGAGAATTCCCCGCTGATTCATTTAAAGCTGTTCAATCTGCACCAGACCCTGCACAGCAACGTGCTGGTGTGTACCGTCATCCGCGGCAGCGAGGTCATCATCCCGAACGGTGATTTTGAATTCCGCGCCGGAGATACCGTCGCAATCGCTTCCGAGCGCCGCAACGCCATTGACTTTTTCCGTAAGATCGGCATCGTCAAGAACCGCGTCGGCAATGCCATTCTCGCTGGCGGCGGTAAGGTTTCCTTTTACCTCGCAAAGATTCTCATCCAGTCGGGCATCCGTGTGACGATCATCGAGATCAATCCGTCCCGCTGCGACGTTTTAAGCGAGCTGCTTCCGGAGGCGACAATCATCTGCGGTGATGCCACCGATCAGGATCTGCTGTCCGAGGAGGGCTTAGAGCAGGCGCAGGGTTTTGCAGCTCTCACTGGTCTTGACGAGGAAAACATCCTGCTGTCGCTGTACGCCAACGATGTCTCCAATGCAAAAACGGTGACCAAGATCAACCGGAGCAGCTTTAACTCCGTCATCAACGAGATGAATCTGGGAAGTATTATTTATCCGCGTGTCATTACCGCTGATTACATTTTAAAATATGTGCGCTCCACAGTGAATTCCATCAACAGCAACGTGGAGACGCTTTACAAGCTTGCCGGCGGAAAAGCCGAGGCTCTGGAATTCATCATCAAGGAGAATTCTGCCGTCGCAGGCATTCCGCTGCAGGATCTGAATTTCCGGAAGAACACCTTAATCTGCTGCATCTACCGCAACGGTAAGGTCATTCTGCCGGGTGGACAGGATATGATGCTCGCCGGAGACTCCGTTCTGGTCGTCATTTCCGGATACCGCATCTCCGACATCAAAGAGATTCTGGAGGATTAACCTGCAATGAATTATTCCATGGTTTTATATATTCTGGGCTATATTTTAAAATTTGAGAGCGCGTTTCTGATGCTCCCGGCACTGGTATCGTTGATCTATCAAGAAAGGGCAGGCATTCCGTTTGTCATTACCGCTGCAATCTGTCTGGTTTTAGGGATTGTTTTCACACATAAAAAACCGTCTTCCTCGACCGTGTATACAAGGGAGGGGTTTGTTACTGTCGCCTTGAGCTGGATCGTTATGAGTATTTTCGGCGCTATCCCCTTCGTGTGGAACGGCGACATTCCATATTATGTAGACGCCCTGTTTGAAACGGTCTCCGGTTTTACCACGACCGGTTCAAGTATTCTCTCCGATGTCGAGTCCCTGTCGCATGCCAGCCTTTTCTGGCGCAGTTTCAGCCACTGGATCGGCGGCATGGGTGTGTTCGTCTTTATTATGTCGATCCTGCCTCTGATGGGCGGCTCTACGATCAACCTCATGAAGGCGGAGAGCCCGGGACCTTCCGTCAGCCGTCTGGTTCCGCACATCAAGGACACCGCGAAAATATTATACGGCATTTACCTTGCCATCACGCTCCTTGAGATTGTCATTCTCTGTGCGCTCGGCATGCCGCTGTTTGAGTCTCTTCTGACGAGTTTCGGCACAACCGGCACCGGCGGTTTCGGTTTCCGTAACGACAGCTTTGCAAGTTTTTCGCCTGCTATCCAGAACACGGTCACAACTTTTATGATCTTAAGCGGTATCAATTATACATTTTATTTTTGTATTTTATCGCGCAGAATCAAGGATGCATTCCGCATCGAGGAAGTGCGCTGGTATCTCTTTTTGATCTTTGCTTCTGTCGGAATGATTACCTATAATATACGTCCGCTTTACGCAAATACCAGGGACGCGCTGCGGAATGCCTTTTTCCAGGTCGGTGCGATCATCACCACCACCGGATATTCCACTGCCGACTTCGACATGTGGCCTGCGCTCTCCCAGACGATTCTTGTGACGCTGATGTTTGTCGGCGCATGTGCGGGAAGCACAGGAGGCGGTATGAAAGTATCCCGGCTGGTGATTTTATTTAAAACCATCCGTAAGGAGCTTTCCCTGATTATCCACCCCCGCGAGATCCGCAAGATCCGCATGGACGGACATGTCGTAGAACATAGCACCCTGCGCTCTACCAATGTTTTTCTGGTCATTTACTTTATTTTGCTCATGCTTTCAACGCTTATCATCAGCCTGGATGAGTTTGATTTTACCACGAATTTTACAGCAGTCGTCTCATGTCTGAACAACATTGGTCCCGGCTTAAACCGTGTCGGACCGGCGCAGAATTTCTCAATCTTCTCGCCGCTCTCCAAGATTGTGCTGATTTTTGACATGCTCGCCGGCAGACTGGAGCTTTTCCCGCTCATGATTCTGTTCATGCCGTCCACCTGGCGTAAAAAATAGCGCGCAGCCGGTAATTTTGACCGCGCAGCTTTGAACCGGTAGATATTTTCTACCGGTTTTTTATCGGCTTTTTATGGGCTTTTTCCTGCTCCGGATGCTGTATCCGCATCCGTTAATGCCTGCGCCGCGCCGTAGCGAAGACTTTTTTCCGCCCGCCGGCAGGCGTTTTTACTTTTTCCTTGCCCTCTGCGGGCTTGTGGTATATATTTGTTATAGTTTTAAATTAGACGTACACAGGAATGGAGATTGCTATGTGGATTGCAGATAACTGGAAAGATTACGAAGTCATTGACTGCTCAAAAGGAGAAAAGCTCGAGCGCTGGGGAGATTATCTTCTCGTCCGTCCCGACCCGCAGGTCATCTGGGACACGCCGAAGACCGAGCGCGGCTGGCGCAAAATGAACGGCCATTACCACCGCAGCGCCAAGGGCGGCGGGGAGTGGGAATTTTTTGATCTTCCCCAGCAGTGGACCATCCATTACGGCAAGCTGACTTTCAACTTAAAGCCGTTCAGTTTTAAGCACACCGGACTGTTTCCGGAGCAGGCTGCCAACTGGGACTGGTTTTCCGAAAAGATCCGCAGCGCCGGACGTCCGATCAAGGTGTTAAATCTGTTCGCCTACACTGGCGGTGCCACGATTGCCGCCGCTGCTGCCGGTGCCAGCGTCACGCATGTGGATGCCTCCAAGGGAATGGTGACCTGGGCGAAGGAAAACGCCGTCTCTTCCGGTCTTGGTGATGCCCCGATCCGCTGGATTGTGGACGACTGCGTAAAGTTTGTTGAGCGCGAGATCCGCCGCGGCAACCACTATGATGCGATCATTATGGACCCGCCTTCCTACGGAAGAGGACCCAAGGGTGAGATCTGGAAAATCGAGGACGCCATCTATCCGCTGGTGCAGCTCTGTGAGCAGTTGCTGTCGGACGATCCTCTGTTTTTCCTGATCAACTCCTACACCACTGGTCTTCAGCCGGCAGTGCTCAGCTATATGATGAATACCGTCTTAAAAAAACACGGTGGTCATATCGCCGCAGATGAAATCGGTCTGCCGGTTTCCAGCAACGGTCTGGTGCTTCCGTGCGGGGCAAGCGGCAGATTTGAGCGCTAAGGGCGGGAACGATTTTGTCCTGTTTTTGCACAATTTTTGTAAATAGTTGTTTTCCTGCATACACAATACAATTTTTGTGGTACGCTGTTTTTATGCAAAGGTGATACGGGGATCCGGATCACCGGCAAATAAAAACGAACAGGAGAATGATTTCTATGGCACAGTTTGTAAAATTAGTTCCCGAGAATTTAAAGGCGCTGCGCGAAGTAAATCCGCGCCTGATGTCTTATAATGTAGAATTCGCCGAGGTAACCGGCGGCACCTTCTGGAAAGCGTACACACCGGAGCAGGTTGCAGGAACCGAGGAATTCCATGTCGCTCCGAGCGAAGACGGCATTGCTGCAATGTACAAGGATCTGATGCAGGTATACGCACCGATCGATCTGTACAACGAGAAGCTCCGCTCCCTCGCAAAGGAGCTCGGAACCGCATGGGTGCGTGTGTCCGGCACCTGGGCAACCAAGACTTACTATGATTTTGACAATGCAACAGGCGGTATTGCTCCGGAGGGCTACTTAAATGTCCTGACAAAGGAGCAGTGGATTGGTGTGCTCGACTTCGTAAAAGCGATCGATGCGAAACTGATGATTTCCGTTGCGAACTGCCCGGGTCTGCATTCCGCAGAGGAACCGTGGAATCCGAGTGAGGCGGAGAAGATTTTTCGTCTGAGCAAAGAACACGGCGTACCGATCGACGGCGCCGAGTTCGCAAACGAACCGAACATGATGGAGGATACCGGCTTCCCGGCTGGTTATACACCGGCTGATTACCACCGCGATCAGGATCTGTTTTTCGCGTGGGTACGCGCCAACTATCCGGAATGTATCTGTATCGGACCGAGCAGTGTTGGCGAGGGTCTTACCATCAATGGCGGTGATGACAACAGCAAGAGTGGTGGTATCGAGCAGCTTGTAAGAGAGAACTGCTCCACAACCGACACTGGCTGGCAGATACCGCCCATACCGAGGCGTATCTGGACGTTGCATTAAACTGTGCGCGCACCTATGCTCCACTCCGCGACAAATACTGCCCGGGCGGCGAGATGTGGGTAACGGAGTCCGGCGACGCAGGCGGTGGCGGTGATACATGGGCTTCCACGTATCTGGATGTTTTCCGTACCTTAAACGAGCTCGCTGGATTCGCAGCGATCACAGACGGCGTTATTTTCCACAATACACTGGCTTCTTCCGACTACGGCTTCCTGGCCCGCGAAGTATTTGATCCGCGCCCGAACTATTTTGCCGTATTGTTGTGGAACCGCCTGATGGGTACGACCGTTTACGATACCGCAGAGCCAATCCGCGAGGGCGCACATGTCTTCGCACATTCCCGCAAAGATGGAAAAGAGGGCATTGTATATCTTGTGATCAACAACTCGCTGACAGAGGCAACCACCGTAGAGCTTCCGAAGAGCGCAGAGCGCTACACACTCGCCGGCGAGGGCGGCAACGTGCGTGCCGCTGTCATGACTTTAAATGGCAAGCCACTTGTTCTGGGTGCCGGCAATTCGCTTCCGGAACTCACTCCGGCAGCACAGGAAGCCGGAACAGTGACTCTTGCACCGGCAACCTGTACATTCTTCGTACTGTAAGCAGCGCGGGGAAGCAATCTGCACCGATGAGTAAGCCGTATAAGCTGGCTAGTAAGTTGCATTACTGGCTACAGTGGGGCTTAAGTAAGTTGCAACGGGATGTGCGTTAATACTTGTATCGGCTGGCTGGCAATATACCGGTATGTAATCTGTAATGACTGGCTGCATGGATAGGTACGTTGCATACGCTGGCTGGGCTGCAACGTTGTGTGACCTGCAACGACTGGGTAAATTTGTAAGTTACATCGACTGGCAAGCTGCAGGGCTGAGCCTTACATGCACCCACAGGAGCTTTCTTGGTCAATCATTGTTTGCTGATGTTGTGCATAAGATCAAAACGGGTCTACAGAGGACTTTTTCTCTCTGTAGACCCGTTTTTGCGTACAATCTTCTATTTTTTTGACTTACATGGCTGCATTTTGGCTTCCGCCGGGTCTGGCGACACTCTTTTTCTCTCCCAGACCCGAAACTAATCTCTTTTCGGGTCTCACGGGCTGGTTTTTCATTCCCAGACCCGCGAACAGCCCTTTTTTCTTCCCACGCGCATAATAACAAGGTCCCGGCGGGGCTGGAGAGACGTTTTTTCTCTCTCAGACCCGCCGGAACCTTGCACAAGACCATTTTTCTTCTTAATATCCGGTCGGACGGTCTTTTTTCCCGACCTTGAGGCGCGACATCGCGCGCGCCAGCGATGCTTTGGAACGATAATACTCCTGAATGCTCTGTTTCTGGCGGAGCTGCTCCTGTGCACGCTCTTTTGCCTCCTCGGCACGCCGCATATCGATCTCCTCCGGGGACTCACAGGTGTCAACAATCACCATTGCACGGTTATTGATGATCTGTGCAAATCCGGTGCCTGTCACACCCACGATCTCCTCGCCTGTTTCGTCCGTGATGCGGATCTCGCCGATCTCAACGGCAAACACCATATTTTCGTGATGCGCCTGGATTGCTTTCTCTCCGTCATGCAGCGGCAGAACGACCTGCTCACATCTTCCGTCAAAAAAGACACGGTCACAGGCAATCACTTTCAGACTAAATGTATTCATGCCCCCATCTCCTTCGCACGCTCGATCACATCATCGATCGTACCTACATTGAAGAACGCTGCTTCCGGATACTCATCCATCTCACCGTCAATAATTGCCTTGAATCCTCTTACCGTCTCCTTAAGCGGCACATACTTGCCCGGCACGCCGGTAAAGTTCTCTGCCACGTGGAACGGCTGGGATAAGAACTTCTGGATCTTTCTTGCACGGTATACCACGAGCTTATCCTCCTCGGACAGCTCCTCCATACCGAGAATTGCAATGATATCCTGCAGTTCTGTGTACTTCTGTAAAATCTCCTGTACTCTTCTGGCGGTCTCATAGTGCTCTTTTCCAACGACGTCCTCCTCAAGGATACGGGAGTTGGACTCAAGCGGATCCACCGCCGGATAAATACCCTGCTCTACGATCTTTCTGGAAAGTACCGTGGTGGCATCCAGATGTGCAAATGTCGTCGCCGGAGCCGGGTCTGTCAGGTCATCTGCCGGCACGTAAACAGCCTGTACCGAAGTAACAGATCCGTTCTTCGTGGAGGCAATCCGCTCCTGCAGTTCGCCCATCTCCGTCGCCAGGGTCGGCTGATAACCTACTGCGGACGGCATACGTCCGAGCAGTGCAGACACCTCAGATCCTGCCTGTGTAAAACGGAAAATATTATCGATGAACAGAAGTACATTCTGATGCTCCTCATCGCGGAAATATTCTGCCATCGTAAGTCCCGTCTCAGCAACTCTCATACGTGCTCCCGGCGGCTCGTTCATCTGTCCGAACACTAACGCCGTCTTATCCAGTACGCCGGATTCCTTCATCTCAGACCACAGGTCATTTCCCTCTCTGGAACGCTCTCCGACGCCGGTAAAAATGGAATATCCGCCATGCTCTGTCGCAATGTTGCGGATCAGTTCCTGAATCAATACCGTCTTACCGACTCCGGCACCTCCGAAGAGACCGATCTTACCGCCCTTTGCATACGGTGCCAAAAGATCGATGACCTTAATACCGGTCTCAAGCACCTCAACGACCGGGCTCTGGTCTTCAAAAGATGGCGGATCTCTGTGAATCACCCAGTGTTCCTCACCGTCAAGGCTTTCGCCTCCGTCGAGTGTATCTCCGAGCACGTTAAACAGTCTGCCCAGGGTCTTATTTCCAACCGGAACCTTGATACCGCCGCCCTCGGCAATAACCTCCATATCCTTGCATAAGCCCTCGCTTGCCGCGAGCATGATGCAGCGGACGGTATTATTGCCGATGTGCTGTGCAACCTCCATCACGCAGCGCTTTCCGTTGTTGTCCACTTCAAGCGCATCTTTAATATATGGAAGGTCATTATCTTCAAATTCTACGTCAACGACAGGTCCCATGACCTGTACAATTTTCCCTTTCTTCATACAAGCTCCCTTCCGCTTTATTTCTTTTTCTTGTTCTTCTGCGCTTTCGCACCGCCGCTCACCTCTGTGATCTGCTGTGTGATCGCCGCCTGCCGTACCCGGTTGTACTCGATCGACAGTGTCTGTATCATGTCCTTTGCGCTGTCCGTTGCCGCCTGCATTGCCATCATTCTGGAATTATGCTCGCTGGCAAACGACTCTACCAGCGC
>OOCX01002161.1_pt1 | contig 10882 bp, 11 predicted proteins | sample 1671231 | NCBI WGS metagenome assembly OOCX01 (sample SAMN06348135, study PRJEB24527) | human gut metagenome | biome: human gut; feature: ankylosing spondylitis patient; material: feces | host: Homo sapiens | place: China | collected 2015-10 | reverse complement strand
TTCTGGGCAATATGACGGAAAATCTGCAAGCAGATTGCGTGCAAAGCCGTCAGGCAGGCTTTATGCAGTGCTTCCATAGGGTAACAATAAAATAAAACGACCGCAAGCCGGAAAGCCGCGGTCGTCTGGGGATTTTCTGTGGTGAATGGAGTCCATTTTTTGAAATGGTCTACTCATTCCGATAATCGTCCAGAAAGCTATGCACCACGTGATCTTTCTGGTACGAAATGATTTTGTTCAGGTTGATATTCTCCACGCTGCGGAAAATGTTCTTTTCGATCTGCGGATTTTCCTCTGCCAGCTTGGCGATCAGCTGCTTCACCACCATACGCTTGGAAACCGTCTGTTCGTCAGGATCACAGGTAGTGCAGGTGTCCGTGAAGTGGCAGGCACACTGGATAAACTGCAAGTCGTGATACCGGCACCAGTGCTTGATGTCGGCTTCCCGAATCAGGTACATGGGGCGAATCAGCTGCATGCCCTCGAAATTGGCACTGTGCAGCTTCGGCATCATGGTTTCCACCTGTCCGCCGTAGATCATGCTCATGAGAATCGTTTCAATGACATCGTCAAAATGGTGTCCCAGAGCGATCTTATTACAGCCCAGTTCCTTTGCCTTGTTATACAAATGTCCACGCCGCATACGGGCACAGAGATAGCAGGGGTTGTTCTGCACGTGATACACCGAATCAAAAATATTAGTTTCGAACACAGTAATGGGAATTTGCAGCAGCTTGGCATTGGATTCGATGATCTGCCGGTTCTCGGCACTGTAACCGGGATCCATGACCAGAAAGACCAGTTCAAAGGGAAATTTCCCGTGCCGCTGAATCTCCTGAAACAGCTTCGCCATGAGCATCGAGTCCTTGCCGCCGGAAATGCACACGGCAATGCGGTCGTTGGGCTGAATCAGATCATAGGTCTTGATCGCCTTGGCAAACCGGCTGAAGATCACCCGATGAAACTTTTTCCGCAGTCCCTGTTCCACTTCGGCAGCCTTTTCGTTTTTGGTTTCCCGCCGGATCTTCTCCTGAAGCCACTTGACATAGCCGCCCACCAGATTCACTGCCGCATAGCCTTCTTCCCGCAGCTGTTCCGCCACATCAGCACTCAGGATCCCGCTGCGGCAGTAGATCACCAGTGTTTTATCCTTGGGCAGATTTTCGTGAGAGGCTTCCAGTTCCTTTTGCGGGATCAGCACTGCTCCGTCGATATGCCCCAGAGCAAACGCCGTGCTGTCCCGCATGTCGATGATCTGACAGGCAGACGGCTCCATGGCTGCCAGTTCCTGTATTGTGATTTCTTCTATCATGTACTTACCTCACCAAACCGCGGTGATACGCGGCGTTTAACTCTGAAATTTCTTTTTCTCCGTCGATATACGGCTGGAAATAGCTGTCCACCAGACCGCCGCCCAGATTGTCACAGCCGTTGCAAAATTCACAGGTCTGTCCGCAGACTTGCAGCGACTGGTTCACAATACGGATTCGTTCTTCCCGTGTGGTATCTTTGATCAATATGGATTGCATGATGATTCCTCCCATAGAAAAACCTGCTTTCAGTGGCGTTCCACGAAAACAGGTTCTCAGACAGCACATGTGCATGTACTTTAGGAAACACTGCATAAAGCCCGCCTGACGGCTTTGCACGCAATCTGCTTGCAGATTTTCCGCACAAGCTTTATTCATTGTTTCCTTTACGCTTCGCTGTCCAGCTTTTCAATGGCTTCCCGCAGGGTACGCCAGCCCAGCACGGCACACTTTACCCGTGCCGGCATATGGGAAATATCCTGTAGTGCAGAAGCTTCTTCCAGTTCCTCCACTTCCGCATCAGTTGCCGTGCCCTTGATCATTTTCAGGAACAGGTCTGACAGATGCAGTGCCTCTGCCTTGGTCTTGCCGATGATCATGCCGATCATAATATCCGCAGATGCCTGTGAAATGGCACAGCCGTCCCCGTTGAAAGATGCGTCCTGAATCACGCCGTCCTTCATGACCAGATTCAGCCAGATGTCATCGCCGCAGTTGGGGTTGACACCCTCCAGCTGAATGGTCGGACATTCCAGATCATATTTGAATTCCGGACGGACGTTGTGTTCCGTCAGGATCTCGTTATAAAAATTATTCATTGCCAAAGCCCATCCTTCTCCGAATATTGGAAACGCTCTCTAAGAACCGGTCGATCTCCTCTTTGGTGTTATAGAACATCAGGCTTGCACGGGCAGTGGAATGGATTCCCAGATGATCGTGCAGCGGCTGTGCACAGTGGTGACCGGCACGAATATCCATGCCGTCGCTGCTGAGCACTTCGCTGATGTCGTGCGGGTGCACCTGATCGACGGTAAAGGAAACGATACCGGTATGGTTGTCCTCCCGCTGTGACCCCAGCACATGTACATGGGGAATGGCATTCATGCCGCGGAACAGATAGGCTGTCAGTTCCTGCTCCACAGCATGGAGAGTGTCCATACCGTAGGATTCCAGATAATCGATTGCCGCAGCCAGTCCCACGGCTCCGCCGGCATTGACCGTGCCAGCTTCGAATTTGTGGGGCAGTTCCGCATAGACTGCATCATAGCGGGAAACGGTTTCGATCATTTCCCCGCCGGTGAGGAACGGCGGCATTTTTTCCAGCAGTTCCTGCTTGCCGTACAGCACGCCGATCCCCATGGGAGCCAGCATCTTGTGACCGGAAAATGCCACAAAATCCACGTCCAGTTTCTGCACGTCAATGGGCATATGAGGGGCACTCTGTGCCGCGTCCATCAGGATTACTGCACCGCAGGCTCTGGCACGCTTCACCAGTTCCGGAATATCGTTGACACAGCCCAGCACGTTGGAAACCTGTGTCACTGCCACCAGCTTGGTGTGTTCCGAGAAAGCCTCGTCCATTTTTTCCTTGGGGATGGTGCCGTCCGGTTCGCATTCCAGAAAGACCAGCTTGGCACCGGTGGCACGGGAAACCATCTGCCACGGCAGAATATTGCTGTGGTGTTCCAGAATGGAAACCAGAATCTCGTCACCGGCTTTCAGGTTTGCCATGCCATAGCTGTACGCCACCAGATTCATGCTCTCTGTAGCATTTCGGGTAAAGATGATCTCCTCAGGACAGGCAGCATGAATAAACCGCTGCACGGTCTTTCTGGCGTTTTCATAGCGTTCCGTAGCTTCTACGCTCAAGGGGTACAGTCCGCGGAGCACATTGGCGTTATACTTTTCATAAAATTCCTGCACCGCATCGATCACACACTTCGGCTTCTGAGAAGTCGCCGCGTTGTCAAAATAGACCCGATCGGTGTTCTGGAGCAGCACAAAGTCCTGCCGCACTTTTTCCGGATTCCACGCTGTCACGTCAGATCACCTCCTCGATTTTCTGGTGCATATACTCTGCTGCTTTCTCGTCAGCAGTTTCCTGACAAAGCTTTTCCAACCGAGCCTTTGCCACGATCTTTTCCGCTTCGCTCTTGCTGATGCCGCGGGCTTCAAAGTAGAACAGCATGCCCTGTTCCAGTTCGCCGATAGAAGCACCGTGGCTGCCCTTGACATCTTCTTCGGTGCAGAGGATCAGCGGAATGGTCTTATTGACAACGTCATCTCCCAGCAGGAGCACGTTTTCTTCTTCCTTACCCTCCGAGCCGGCACAGCCACGCTTCAGGTCAATGGTGCCGCGGAATGCCTTTTCAGCTCCGTCGTACAGGGTGCCGTCTGCCTGAATGTCACTCTGGGTGTTCTTGCCGATATGGTTGGCAATCACGTTCATATCCAGCTTTTTGGACGGCTTTACCAGATAGCCGGATTTGCAGGTGAAGCTACTGCCGTTTCCTGCCAGATCGGTACGGATACCGGAAATCACATTGCCCTGTGCCAGATACAGCCGGATCACCTCGAAAGAAGCCTTTTCGCCGGTGACACAGCCAACATCATTGATGCACTCTGCACTGGCATCGGCAAGGATCTGCACCAGCCGAACAGTTGCTCCGGCCTCTGCACGAATCACAGTCCGCAGTGCCGTATGGGAAGCGTCTGCTTTCCAGATCTGCACCAGTGTCAGTTCGCTGCCGGCTTCTGCCTGTACATGGACAAATGCCGCACAGTCACCGCCGTCCTCGCTGCCGATTTCCATACGCAGGGTGTCGCTTCCGTTTTCCGGAACGGTCACGGTCATGCCCCACCGAAACAGGTTGTCCACATTCCTGCCCACGCCGGTTTCCACGGCACCGCAGTCGGTACAGGGTTCCAGTGCAGAAACTGCTGCAACACCGTTTTCGGAAACGGTCTGCACGGTGCAGGGCTTCACCGGTGTATAGGGTTCTGTTTTGCAGGCATTGACATGCAGTCTGTGCCATGTCAGTGTCGGAAGTGCATTTACTCGAATTGTATTATTTTCCATCATGCTCACCTCACCCAATGCTGCCTTTCATTTCCAGACGAATCAGATTGTTCATTTCGATCGCATATTCCAGCGGCAGTTCCTTGGAAACGTTGTCTGCAAAGCCGCTGACGATGCATGCCCGGGCATCTTCTTCGCTCAGACCTCTGGACATCAGGTAGAAAATTGCTTCGTTGCTGATCTTGCCGATCTGTGCTTCGTGTCCCACGTCTGCCTTGCGGGTGCGGACATCGATCGCCGGAATGGTATCCGACTGGGACTGTGCGTCCAGCATCAGGGATTCGCAGGAAACCGAGGACTTCGAGCCCTCTGCGTCCTTATTGACCACAACGGAACTGCGGAACGTGCTGATACCGCCGTCCTTGGAAATCGACTTGGTGTTGATATAGGAACTGGTGTCCGGAGCCGCATGAACGACCTTGGCACCGGTGTCCAGATTCTGTCCCTTTCCGGCAAAAGTAATGCCGGTGAACTCCATTTTTGCCCCCTTGCCCTTGAGGATACTCATGGGATACAGATAGGACACATGAGAGCCAAACGAACCGGAAACCCATTCCACCTTGCCGCCCTCTTCGACCAGTGCACGTTTGGTGTTCAGGTTGTACATGTTCTTCGACCAGTTTTCAATGGTGGAGTACCGCAGTGTGGCATTCTTGCCCACGAACAGTTCGACACAGCCGGCGTGAAGATTTGCCACGTTGTATTTCGGGGCGGAGCAGCCCTCGATAAAGTGCAGGTATGCTCCCTCTTCCACGATGATCAGCGTATGTTCAAACTGTCCTGCTCCCGGTGCATTCAGACGGAAATAGGATTGCAGCGGAATCTCCACGGACACGCCCTTCGGCACGTACACAAAAGAGCCGCCGGACCAGACTGCACCGTGCAGAGCCGCAAACTTATGGTCTGTCGGCGGCACCAGCTTCATGAAGTGCTTGCGGATCATATCCGCATATTCGCCGTGCATAGCACTCTCCAGATCGGTATACACTACACCCAGATCGGCAACTTCCTGCCGCACATTGTGGTACACCAGTTCGGAGTCATACTGTGCTCCCACGCCGGCAAGGGACTTTCGCTCTGCCTGCGGAATGCCCAGACGTTCGAAGGTATTCTTGATGTCCTCCGGCACGTCCTTCCAGTCGTTGCGCATCTTGGTGTTCGGGCGAACGTAGGTCGCGATATGATCCATATCAAGGCCCTCAATTGACGGGCCCCAGTTGGGGATCTTCATTTCATTGTAGATCTGGAGGGATTCGAGCCGGAACTGCTGCATCCACACGGGATCGTCCTTCTCCTTGGAGAGCTTTTCGACGATCTCCGGCGTCAGGCCGGATTCCATTCGGTACGCATCGTTTTCCGTGTCCCGAATGTCGTAGACACTGCGATCCACATCCTCCACATAGGTCTTTTCTTTCAAATCTGCCATGTCAAGAGCCTCCCGATTCAGTCTTCCTTCAGGCTGCCGAATCCCTTTTCGTTGATTTCATCCACCAGCTCAGCGCCGCCGTTGCGGACGATGACGCCGTCTTCCATCACGTGGGCAGCATCCACATGGAGCGCCTCTAAAATGCGGGTGGAATGGGTGATGATGAGAAGCGAGCCGTGCGTCCGCTCGCGGAACAGGCGCACGCCCTCGCTGACGGTGCGGACCGCGTCGACGTCGAGGCCGGAGTCGGTCTCATCGAGGATCGCGAGCTTGGGTTCAAGCATGAGCATCTGCAAAATTTCGGCCTTTTTCTTCTCGCCGCCGGAAAAGCCCACGTTCAGGTCGCGCTCGGCGTAGCTCTCGTCCATGTTCAAAAGCGCCATGGTCTCCTTGAACTTTTTCTTGAAGTCCCACAGGCGCAGGCGGTCGCCGGTCTTCTGCTCCAGCGCGTTGCGGATGAACGCGCTCAGCGTCACGCCGGGGACCTCCAGCGGGTTCTGGAAGGACAGGAAAATGCCCTTTTTCGCGCGCTCGTTGACGGGGAGCTCCGTGATGTCCTCGCCGTTAAAAATGATCGAACCGCCGGTTACGCTGTAGGCCGGATTGCCGGTGATGGCATAGCCCAGCGTCGACTTGCCGGTGCCGTTGGGGCCCATCAGCACATGGGTCTCATCCTGTCCCACGGTCAGATCCACACCGTGGAGAATTTCCTTTTCCTCGACCCGCACGTGCAGGTTTTGAATCTCTAAAAGTGCCTTACTCATATTGAACCACCTTATCTTCTTTCCGTGCCGCTCAAAACGGCCGGTGTTTTTTCATTGACTCGCATGAATTGCGCCAGCGTATGATTGTCGACATAGCTGTTGATCTGGTCTTCCAGCCCTTGCCAGAAAAGGCGCGCGTCGCAGTCGCAGGAAGCGCCGCAGCCGGAGCCGTCCTCAGACTGGCACGCGATCGGCGACAGGTTTCCCTCCACCGCCCGCAGAATTTCACCTACGGGGTAATCCTCGGGGGAGCGGGTCAGGCGGTAGCCGCCCGATTTGCCCACGGCGCTCTCGACCAGATTCGCACGGCTCAGCGCGGCCATGATGCTCTCCAGATATTTTTTGGAGAGCTGCTGGCGCTGTGCGACGTCGCTCAAACGATGCCACTCGCCGCCTCCGTGCTCGGCCATATCCAGCATGACCCGCAAAGCGTAGCGCCCTTTTGTTGAGATCATCATGCGGCATGCCTCCTTGCTCATAATTGCCTACCTTGCAGATAGGAATTTTAACGCTTAATTCCTACTGTGTCAATAGGTGTTTACAAAAAATTTGATTTATGATGATAAAAAGCACTGTGCAGCTGTGACAAATGCCTGCCGCGCAGCGCTTGGACGAGGTCTTCGGCCTGCCGGAGGGCTCGGAGGTGTATGTGCTGAATGACTTTAAGTCCTCTGCCTATGACGCGGTACGCCTTTTTGAAACGTTGGGCCTCAACCAGTTCCGCTATATCCCGTTTTATCCCGGTGCGAGGGATGAAGGTGTTGCGCGCCCGCTTATCACGTTTGGCGAATACGACGATCAATGTCACTATTTGCCGCGGTGCATTGAAAAGATCATCGATGTCGGCATCCGCACTATCGATATCAGCACGATCGTCGAGATCATGCTGCGTCTCGGCCTGCCGGACGAGAAAATGCATCAGGTCACGGCGAAGTATGTGAAGGATCTGATCGCACTCACGCGGGAGATCAACTACCTCAACCACAACAACGAATCCATGCGCCGCGAGATGGAGACGGTCGTGCAGACGGTGGACGAGGGGATCATTACGCTGGATGCCCACGACAATGTCCTCGTCTTCAACGCGGCAGCGGACTCTACGATTATTATGGAAAGAGGCTTGCGATCTCGCTTTCCGAGGTCAGATTGAATGAGGAACACGCGGAAAAGGTCTATATGATCCGCGAGGCCACAGCGATCCAAAAGCTGAACATGGACGTGAGGCGGCGAGCGACCGCCTCGCCACGATCGAAAGCGGCGACATCCTTGTGACCGCGGCGACCGCGACCGAGCCGATCATCCACGGCGCGGAGATCAAAAAGGGCGTTTACGTTGCGCACCTTGGCGACAACGAGGTCGACGAAGAGCTGATCCTGCGCGCGGACAAGGTCGTCATCGACGATTGGAAGACCGACAAGCACCGCATGGGGGACACGATGGCCTACATGTTCCGCGACGGCAAGATCGACGATTCCCGCATCGCCGCGCGCGTCTCCGACCTGGTGGCGGGGCGGAAGTCCGGCCGCGACAACGACGACCAGCTCACCTACACCTGCAACGTCGGCCTCGGCCTTTACGACGTGGCGATCGCCGCGCGCGTCTACCAGTATGCCAAGGAAAACGGCATCGGCCAGAATCTCAAGCTCTGGGACGAGCCTATCATGGTGTGATCGATCCAAACTTGATAGGTACGACCTCTCTTTACCAACCTTTTGGACAGGTCCGCTTTTTAGCGGGCCTGTCCACATTTTTTCGCGGCAGAGCAGCAGGGGAGATGCACCTGCAAGGGGATTTTGCCTTTACAGAGGACGATTCCGTGAATATAATGGATACAGATAAAATTTGGCAGCGCTGCGAAAAAGCGGCGCTGCGGCGAAATTAACAGGAAAAGGAGATGCTACTATGCCATGCACCACTGTACTGGCCGGTAAGCTGGCGACGAATGACCGCTCGACAATGATCGCCCGCACGGACGACGGCCATTTTGATGAGAAAAAGCTGATCGTGGTCGAGCCCGACCAGCAGCCGAAGATTTATAAAAGCGTAGAGTCCCACGTGGAGATCACACTGCCGGAGAACCCCATGCGCTACACGTCCTGCCCGAGCGTGGACCCGAAGCACGGCATTTGGGCCGCGACCGGCATCAACGCCGCGAACGTCGGCATGACGGCGACGGAAACCACGACCTCGAACCCGCGCGTGCTCGCGGCCGACCCGATGGTCGAGCTGCGCGAGGCGAAAGATGGGGAGGAGGAGCGCTGCGGCGGCATCGGCGAGGAGGACATCGTTGTCCTCGTCCTGCCCTACATCCGCTCCGCGCGCGAGGGCGTGCTGCGCCTCGGTGCGCTTCTGGAGCAATACGGCACCTATGAGTCGAACGGCATCGCCTTCAACGACGGAAACGAGGTCTGGTGGCTGGAGACCATCGGCGGGCACCACTGGATCGCGAAGAAAATTCCCGAGGATCGCGTCATCATCAACCCGAACCAGTTCGGTATGGACTCGTTCGACCTTGAGGACGCCTTCGGTGCCCGGGAATCGCATCTCTGCTCGGCAGACCTCAGAGAATTCATCTCGGAAAACCATCTGGATCTGAATCAGGATGGCAAGTTCAACCCGCGGGACGTTTTCGGTTCGCATCGAGACATGGACCACATCTACAACACGCCGCGCGCGTGGTTCATGGGCCGCTGCCTTGCACCGCATACCTACCGCTGGGACGGCGAAAACGCGGACTTCACGCCCGAAAGCGATGACATTCCGTGGTCCTACGTTCCCGAGCGCAAGGTTGCCGCGGAGGATATCCAATACCTGCTCTCGTCCCACTATCAGGGTACACCCTACGATCCCTATGCGGGCCATGCGGAAAAAGGCGGCATTTACCGTCCTATCGGCATCAACCGCACGGGCGTGACGACGATCTGTCAAATTAGAAGCGACGTCCCCGATGCCATTAAGGGTATCGAGTGGGTGTGCTTCGGCTCCACGACATTTTCCGCGTGGCTGCCGGTGTACACAAATGTCCCGCAGATGCCGGACTATTTGAGCAATGTGACGCTCGACGCCGAGACCGACAATCTCTACTGGGTCAGCCGCTTTGTCGGCGCGCTGGCCGACAAGTGCTACGGCTCGTGCATCCAGAATGTCTGGGGCTATCAGGACACGGTGAATATCCGCGGCAGACAGATCGTCCTTAAATACGACAGGCTGATGCGCGAGAGCGGCGACTTCACGCTCACCGCGCAGGCGAACGACGAGCTCTGCGCGATGGCGAAAGAGGAGAGCACGCAGATTCTCAACAAGGTCCTGCGCACTGCCAGCGAGCAAATGAAAAACGGCTTCAGCTTTGCTGATACCTGCGTCAACAAGTGAATCGGAAAAGCGGCTTTCTCCCAAGCGGGAGAGAGCCGCTTTTTTGCTGTCTGAGGGAAGAGAGAAAAGAAGTTCGATCAATAAAAATCCTGTTTGCAATCGATGAAAATACCGCTGCGGCCTGAAAACGCACTGTAATTTCATCAAAAAATCGCGGTACGACAGTGCATTTTTGTTCATCCTCGACCAAAATAAAGAGAATGTGAAAAAAACGTTGCGATGGCGCGAAAAAGATGGTACTCTGAGGCAGAAAATTGAACGAGGATAGAGGCGCGGCGCGCAAGAGTACCTTTGGAGCGAACAGGATGTTCCGGAGCGAAAGGGCAAGCCGCCGAAGGGTCGCTTTTTCCTGGCCTGCAGGAGGGCGATGACCTGGGTCGTCGGAGAAGATCCGCCGGACTGCCACAATGTGGAGCGCTATCGAATCATAAAGCGGAGTGTTTATTCCGCTCCCTGTTTCCGCTATGATCTCCACGAGATCATAGCTTTTTTGTTATCCTTTTTCAATTTGACCCAGCCAAAACGAGAAAGGACGACAATCATGGAAGAAAAAAGAATCGTTAAGCCCTGGCAGGCAGGGCTGATGCTGCTCGTCGGCATCGCCGTTATCATCGTGGGGCTTCTTGTGATGAAGCTCAACAACCGCATCGTGCTGGCGCTCGACGGCGTCATCATGTGTCTGATGGCGTGGGGCTTCGGCATCCCGTATGCAGAGCTGCAGCAGGGCATCAAGGAGACGGTCTCGTCGATGATCGTGGCCATTTTGATCCTGCTGGCCGTCGGCGTGCTCGTCGGCACGTGGATGGCGAGCGGCACGGTGCCGGTCATGATCTACTACGGCATGAAGGTGTTGACGCCGGGGTTATTCCTGCCAGTCGTCTGCATCCTCTGCACGCTGATGTCGACCATGGCGGGCACGTCGTGGGGCACG
>OOCX01002160.1_pt1 | contig 10883 bp, 11 predicted proteins | sample 1671231 | NCBI WGS metagenome assembly OOCX01 (sample SAMN06348135, study PRJEB24527) | human gut metagenome | biome: human gut; feature: ankylosing spondylitis patient; material: feces | host: Homo sapiens | place: China | collected 2015-10 | reverse complement strand
CAGTGAATCGTGTTCATCCTGAAACCGGCTATATCAATTGCCTTCCGTGGAGCAAGGCAAAACTCAGTCGTGCATGCCGTGAACTTGAACTTAAGCACGGATTCGTGCCTGATAATGGCTGCTTTGTGCATGCACCCGGCAACCGTATTGTGCGCAAAACAGCGCTGGTACGTGAGCGCCGTAATGCCTGGCGACGCGGGAAAAAGCAGACGTTCAGGGAATATATTGCGCAGATGTCGATTGCCGGGCTGCGTGAAGAGCCCGCACAAGACTGGTTGTCTTTGCATAAACGGCTGGCCAGTGATGGTCTGTATATCACGATGCAGGAAGGGGAACTGGTGGTGAAGGATGGCAGGGACAGAGCGCGGGAAGGTGTTGCACTCAGTTCGTTCGGACTGTCATGGACAGCTGAAAAACTGGGGTGGAAACTGGGGGAATATCAGCCTGTACCGACAGATATTTTCAGTCAGGTGGGGACACCCGGTCGTTATGATCCGGAAGCCATAAACGTTGATATCCGGCCGGAAAAAGTGGCAGAAACGGAGAGTCTGAAACAGTACGCCTGCCGTCATTTTGCCGAATGCTTACCGGAAATGGCGAGAAATGGTGAGCTGGAAAGTTGCCTGGATGTGCACAGAACTCTGGCAAAGGCTGGATTATGGATGGGGATCCAGCACGGGCATCTGGTACTGCATGATGGATTTGATAAACAACAGACACCAGTACGTGCAGACAGTGTGTGGCCGTTAATGACGCTGGATTATATGCAGGATCTGGATGGTGGATGGCAGCCTGTACCGAAGGATATTTTTACCCAGGTCGTCCCCGGAGAACGATTCCGGGGACGTAATCTTGGTACTCAGGCTGTCAGTGATTACGGGTGGTATCGTATGCGGATGGGGACAGGTCCACAGGGAGCAATAAAGCGCGAACTGTTTTCTGATAAGGAAAGTCTGTGGGGGTACACGACTGTTCAGTGTGAGTCGTTGATTGAAGATATGATCGCGGGCGGGAATTTCAGCTGGCAGGCGTGCCATGAGATGTTTGCGCGTAAAGGGCTTATGTTGCAGAAACAGCATCATGGTCTTGTGATTGTGGATGCGTTTAATCATGAGCTCACACCAGTGAAGGCCAGCAGTATCCACCCGGATTTGACGTTATCCAGGGCTGAGCCGCAGGCAGGGCCATTTGAGATTGCAGGTGCAGATATATTTGAACGGGTGAAGCCTGAATGTCGCTACAATTCGGAACTTGCTGCCAGCGATGAAGTGGAGCCCGGCTTCCGGCGCGATTCTGTACTGCGTCGTGAACGCCGTGAAGCCCGTGCAGCTGCGCGGGAAGATTTGCGCGCGCGTTATCTTGCATGGAAGGAGCACTGGCGTAAACCCGACTTACGTTACGGAGAACGGTTACGGGAAATTCATGCTGCCTGCCGTCGGCGCAAGGCGTATATCCGTGTGCAGTTCCGGGATCCACAATTGCGTAAGCTGCATTACCATATTGCGGAAGTGCAGCGTATGCAGGCGCTGATCAGGCTGAAGGAGAGTGTGAAGGAAGAGCGGTTGTCACTGATTGCGGAGGGTAAGTGGTATCCTTTGTCCTACCGGCAGTGGGTGGAGCAACAGGCGGTACAGGGAGACAGAGCTGCATTATCACAGTTACGTGGCTGGGATTATCGTGATCGTCGCAAAGACAAGAGACGAACAACGAATGCCGACCGCTGCGTGATTATCTGTGAACCGGGAGGAACTCCACTTTATGAAGACACTGGCGTTCTCGAAGCCCGTCTGCAGAAAGATGGCAGTGTGCGTTTTTGTGATCGGAGGAATGGCGAGTTAGTCTGTGTGGATTATGGGGACCGTGTGGTGTTCTACCATCATCAGGACAGAAATGAACTGGTGGATAAGCTGAATCTGATTGCTCCTGTATTGTTTGATCGTGAGCCAGGAATGGGTTTTGAACCGGAAGGCTCATATCAACAGTTTAATGATGTATTTGCGGAAATGGTGGCCTGGCATAATGCAGCTGGAATAACCGGAAATGGACACTTTGTAATTAGCCGCCCGGATGTGGATTTACATCGTCAGCGTAGTGAACAGTACTACCACGAATATATCAGGCAACAGAAAAGCATATCCGGGGGGCATGGCGCATCTTATGCTCCAGTTCAGGATAATGAGTGGACGCCACCATCACCTGGAATGTAGGGATGAGGAGTGGATATTAAAAATCTTAACTTGTATTAGTTAAGAGTTTCTTTGCTCTGACAGAGCTATGGTACTGAGATCTATATGGATTGAGGAGCAATATATGGGGGTAAAGAAAATCGTTATGCTGGCTATTTTAGTCAGCTTTGTGGCGGGATGTGCGCCATTACATCCTTCAAATTGCCATAAAACTACAGCCCTGGGTAGTTGCAGTTCAGGACGTTGGGATGATCAGGATGAATGGGGGGAGCAAGCACGGGGAATCAGGGATGCAATTAATGCTAAACTTGATGATCCGCAAAAATGGAAAAGGAAAAAATGCAGGTTGCATATGGAATTCTCCCGGGATGGCACGGCGTTAAAAATATCAACCAGTAATGGCGATAAAGCCTATTGCGAAGCGATAAAGTCAGCAGCCCATAAAGCTAAATTCCCGGCCTTCAACAATCCGGAAGTTTATAGAGATTTTCAAAAATCCGGCTTTGACATGCGCGGTTAGCTCCACGACAAGGGCTAACAGAAGACTGTCAGGTTGGCTGATTACTACACTGGAACCTGAGGTACTTTGCCTCAGGTTATGTTGACATACTCAAAAATAGATTCTTACATTATCCCGGTAACGGCGTCCTTCATCGGCCTGCCAGTTACCATCAATGGTATTGGTACCCTCGTTCTTTCTGTCTGTGGGTAATGACTCCAACTTACTGATAGTGTTTTATGTTCAGATAATGCCCGATGACTTTGTCATGCAGCTCCACCGATTTTGAGAACGACAGTGACTTCCGTCCCAGCCTTGCCAGATGTTGTCTCAGATTCAGATTATGTCGCTCAATGCGCTGAGTGTAACGCTTGCTGATTACGTGCAGCTTTCCCTTCAGGCGGGATTCATACAGCGGCCAGCCATCCGTCATCCATATCACCACGTCAAAGGCCGACAGCAGGCTCAGAAGACGCTCCAGTGTGGCCAGAGTGCGTTCACCGAAGACGTGCGCCACAACCGTCCTCCGTATCCTGTCATACGCGTAAAACAGCCAGCGCTGACGTGATTTAGCACCTACGTAGCCCCACTGTTCGTCCATTTCAGCGCAGACAATCACATCGCTGCCCGGTTGTATGCGCGAGGTTACCGACTGCGGCCTGAGTTTTTTAAGTGACGTAAAATCGTGTTGAGGCCAACGCCCATAATGCGGGCAGTTGCCCGGCATCCAACGCCATTCATGGCCATATCAATGATTTTCTGGTGCGTACCGGGTTGAGAAGCGGTGTAAGTGAACTGCAGTTGCCATGTTTTACGGCAGTGAGAGCAGAGATAGCGCTGATGTCCGGCAGTGCTTTTGCCGTTACGCACCACGCCTTCAGTAGCGGAGCAGGAAGGACATCTGATGGAAATGGAAGCCACGCAAGCACCTTAAAATCACCATCATACACTAAATCAGTAAGTTGGCAGCATTACTTGCAGATGTGACCAGAGATACACCAAGAGATGAGTCTCCGTATATTTTACTGATCCCTAATAATTTCCCCATTACCTGAGAAATATCTAATGTGGTGCCCCCGAGGTCTATAATTAATAAAGAATCTAACTCATCCAGTTCTTGTAGAACTTCATAACCTGCTGGTATAGATTCAGGCATGACTTTTACATCTTTTATTGTGAATGTATCCCCACCATTTAATGGTAAGCGTCAACGGAGCACCGTATTGACGCTTATTTATTGGTGAGTACTACGTTCCATGGCAGGAGTTCATCAACTCGGTTGGAAGGCCATTCCGGCAGTACGCTCAGGATATGGCGCAGATACGCTTCCGGATCGATACCGTTCAGACGGCAGGTGCCGATCAGCCCGTACAACAGTGCTCCACGCTCGCCGCCGTGATCGCTGCCAAAGAACATAAAGTTTTTCTTTCCGAGACAGACTGCACGAAGCGCTCTTTCCGCAGCATTATTATCCGCCTCCGCCAGACCGTCATCACTGTAATAACAGAGGGCATCCCACTGATTCAGTACATAGCTGAACGCTTCGCCCAGTCTGGATTTTTTCGACAGCGTACCATTCTTCTCCACCATCCATTCATGCAGCGACGTCAGTAACACTTTGCTTCGCTGCTGCCTGACGGCAAGACGCTCTAACTCCGGTAATCCCCGTATTTCATCCTCGATGGCGTACAGTTCACTGATTCGCTTCAGGGCTTCTTCTGCCGTCGCACTTTTGCTGCTGATGTATACATCGTGGATTTTTCGCCGGGCATGGGCCCAGCACGCAACTTCTGTCAGTGCACCACCTTCACGTTCTGCACTGAACAACCTGTCGTAACCTGTGAACGCATCCGCCTGCAGGATACCCCGGAAGGGGCGGAGGTGTTGCTCCGGGTGTTTCCCCTGCCGGTTCGGCGAGTACGCGAACCAGACCGCTGGAGGAGATGACGAACCCACATTGCGATCATCCCGGACATACGTCCAGATACGCCCTGTTTTCGCCTTTTTCTGACCCGGTGCCAGTACCTTTACCGGTGTGTCATCAGTGTGAACCTTGCGGGTGTTCATTACATAACGGTACAGGGCATCATTCACCGGTGTCATTAACTGGCAGCACGCGTCAACCCAGTTGGAGAGTAAGGCCCGGCTCAGTTCGACACCCTGGCGGGCAAAGATTTCACTCTGACGATACAGTGGCAGATGTTCGCAGTATTTTCCCGTTAACACGCGGGCAAGTAATCCGGGGCCCGCGATACCACGCTCTATCGGGCGGGACGGCGCCGGTGCTTCAACAATACAGTCACATTTTGTACAGGCTTTTTTTACCCGTTCTGTGCGGATCACTTTCAGGGCACTGCTCACCAGTTCCAGCTGTTCAGCGCTGACTTCCCCCAGATAATCCAGCTCACCGCCACACTCCGGGCAACAGCTTTCTTCTGGCTCCAGGCGGTGTATTTCACGGGGAAGGTGTGCCGGTAACGGACGACGATGGCGCGACTGTCGCAACTGGCGGGGAACCTGAGGATCGTCTTCCCGCCCACTGTAACGATCGCTGTCCTGTTCACGTTGTTTCAGCAGAGCCTCAGCCAGTTCAACTTCACGACGCAGTTTTTCAGAACGGGTACCGAACAGCATCCGGCGCAGTTTTTCTATCTGAGCCCGCAGATGTTCTATTTCCCGTTCATCTTCTTCGATCTTTTCTTCGGCACGTGTCAGTGCAGAGCGCAGGAAGGCTTCCGTCTCTTCAACCAGACTCAGTTGCTGGTCTTTCTGACGGAGGGCTTCAGCCTGCTCAGAGAGCAACCTTTCCAGCTCTGCGATGCGAATGAGGTATTTCTGACTCATGACCGTTTTTATAATGCGGTCAGGAGTTTTTTACAACATTGTCAGTGAGTTAAGGAGGGATGTTTTTGGCTGACGCCAGTCCAGCTTATCGAGGAGCATTGCCAGTTGCGAGCGGGTAATGGATACCTTGCCGTCACGTACCGCAGGCCAGATAAACTGGCCTTCCTCCAGGCGTTTGGTGAACAGGCACAGACCATCAGCATCAGCCCAAAGAATTTTGACGGTGTCACCCCGTCGGCCACGGAAGATAAACAGGTGACCGGAGAAGGGATTATCATTCAGCACATGTTGTACCTGTTCTCCCAGTCCGTTGAAGGATTTACGCATATCGGTAACGCCGGCAACGAGCCAGATACGGGTACCTGATGGGAGTGAGATCATCTTCCCCTCCCGGTCAGTTCACGGATCAACACCGTGAGCAGCTCTGGCGATGGATTTTCCAGCGTCATGTTACCGTGACGGAATTCCACCTTGCAGGAACTGGCACTGACTCTGGTCTGAGTGGAAGTGGATAAAGACGGCGCAATGGCCGCCACAGGTTCTTTCTGCTCATCCGGCGTTATTTCTACAGGTAATAATTCAACGCCAGTGTCAGAAGAGGTCGTTACCGGAAGACGCCGCGAAACACGCCCTTCGTTCTGCCAGAGCCTGAGCCATTTGAAAATAACATTATCATTGACGCCATTTTCACGTGCAATCTGTGCAACACAAGCTCCAGGTTGTGATGCCAGTTCCACCATACGAAGTTTGAATTCATTCGAATAGTTTTTACGAGGTTCTTTTCGCCAGTCCTGTAATTCCATACTTAGATGTCCGTCTATATCAGATGGGCGTCTAAGTTACCAATTCTCGTCTGATGGCTACATACGGCGGTCAGTTTACGCTTACGTTATTACAGACACTTATCCGCGAAATAAAAGGGAGCAGCCACTGATGATATCTCTCCCTGCAGGTTCGCGTATCTGGCTGGTTGCAGGTATCACCGATATGCGAAATGGCTTTAACGGCCTGGCATCAAAAGTTCAGAACGTCCTGAAGGATGACCCGTTCTCCGGACACCTGTTCATCTTCCGCGGACGCCGGGGTGACCAGATAAAAGTGTTGTGGGCTGACAGTGACGGACTGTGCCTCTTCACCAAACGCCTGGAGCGGGGCCGCTTCGTCTGGCCAGTCACCCGTGACGGCAAGGTGCACCTTACTCCGGCTCAGTTATCCATGCTTCTTGAAGGTATCAACTGGAAGCACCCGAAACGAACGGAACGCGCTGGAATCCGCATATAACCCGTTGTAAAGTGAGGATATGGACACCTCACTTGCTCATGAGAACGCCCGCCTGCGGGCACTGTTGCAGACGCAACAGGACACCATCCGCCAGATGGCTGAATACAACCGCCTGCTCTCACAGCGGGTGGCGGCTTATGCTTCCGAAATCAACCGGCTGAAGGCGCTGGTTGCGAAACTGCAACGTATGCAGTTCGGTAAAAGCTCAGAAAAACTTCGTGCAAAAACCGAACGGCAGATACAGGAAGCACAGGAGCGAATCAGCGCACTTCAGGAAGAAATGGCGGAAACGCTGGGTGAGCAATATGACCCGGTACTGCCATCCGCCCTGCGCCAGTCTTCAGCCCGTAAACCGTTACCGGCCTCACTTCCCCGTGAAACCCGGGTTATCCGGCCGGAAGAGGAATGCTGTCCTGCCTGTGGTGGTGAACTCAGTTCTCTGGGATGTGATGTGTCAGAGCAACTGGAGCTTATCAGCAGCGCCTTTAAGGTTATCGAAACACAACGTCCGAAACAGGCCTGTTGCCGGTGCGACCATATCGTGCAGGCACCAGTACCTTCAAAACCCATTGCACGCAGTTATGCCGGAGCGGGGCTTCTGGCCCATGTTGTCACCGGGAAATATGCAGACCATCTGCCGTTATACCGCCAGTCAGAAATATACCGTCGTCAGGGAGTGGAGCTGAGCCGTGCCACACTGGGGCGCTGGACAGGTGCTGTTGCTGAACTGCTGGAGCCGCTGTATGACGTCCTGCGCCAGTATGTGCTGATGCCCGGTAAAGTCCATGCTGATGATATCCCCGTCCCGGTCCAGGAGCCGGGCAGCGGTAAAACCCGGACAGCCCGGCTGTGGGTCTACGTCCGTGATGACCGTAACGCCGGTTCACAGATGCCCCCGGCGGTCTGGTTCGCGTACAGTCCGGACCGGAAAGGTATCCATCCACAAAATCACCTGGCCGGTTACAGCGGTGTGCTTCAGGCCGATGCTTACGGTGGTTACCGGGCGTTATACGAATCCGGCAGAATAACGGAAGCCGCGTGTATGGCTCATGCCCGGAGAAAAATCCACGATGTGCATGCAAGAGCGCCCACCTACATCACCACGGAAGCCCTGCAGCGTATCGGTGAACTGTATGCCATCGAGGCAGAGGTCCGGGGCTGTTCAGCAGAACAGCGTCTGGCGGCAAGAAAAGCCAGAGCCGCGCCACTGATGCAGTCACTGTATGACTGGATACAGCAACAGATGAAAACACTGTCGCGTCACTCAGATACGGCAAAAGCGTTCGCATACCTGCTGAAACAGTGGGATGCACTGAACGTGTACTGCAGTAATGGCTGGGTGGAAATCGACAACAACATCGCAGAGAACGCCTTACGGGGAGTGGCCGTAGGCCGGAAAAACTGGATGTTCGCGGGTTCCGACAGCGGTGGTGAACATGCGGCGGTGTTGTACTCGCTGATCGGCACATGCCGTCTGAACAATGTGGAGCCAGAAAAGTGGCTGCGTTACGTCATTGAACATATCCAGGACTGGCCGGCAAACCGGGTACGCGATCTGTTGCCCTGGAAAGTTGATCTGAGCTCTCAGTAAATATCAATACGGTTCTGACGAGTCGCTTACATTTTATTCGGGTCTGTTATGGTTCTTTCTGATTGTTATTCATGGGCTAACGAGCAGTCGTAAGCGTGCAGCAAGAACCGTATTGACGGGGATGTGTTATTCAGTCGGCAGTGCTACGCGCCAGGGGAGCAGTTCGCCGACCCGGTTTATCGGCCAGTCGGCTATGACGTCAAGGACATAGCGTAGGTAGCTTTCTGGCTCCACTCCGTTCAGTTTGCACGTCCCGATCAGGCTGTACAGCAGCGCTCCCCGCTCTCCTCCATGATCCGAACCGAAGAACAGGTAGTTTTTGCGGCCCAGACTGACCATCCGCAACGCATTTTCAGCGATGTTATTGTCCGCCTCAGCCCAGCCATCATCTGCATAGTACGTCAGCGCCGGCCACTGGTTCAGGGCGTATGCGAACGCTTTCGCCAGTTCTGAGTGTCGCGACAGGGTTTTCATCTTTTCACGCAGCCAGCTTTCCAGGAATTTCAGCAGCGGTTTCGTTTTCAACTGACGTTCGGCAAGGCGCTGTTCCGCCGTCATTCCCCTTATCTCTGCCTCGATGGCGTACAGTTCGCCGATCCGTTTCAGCGCTTCCTCCGTCAGGGCTGACGGGGTGCGAACGTGCACATCGTGGATTTTACGGCGGGCGTGAGCCCAACAGGCGGCTTCCGTTATCCGGCCATCCCGGTACAGCTCGTTGAACCCGGCGTATGCATCCGCCTGCAGTACACCACTGAACCCCGCAAGATGGGTCTGCGGATGGATGCCTTTTCTGTCCGGGCTGTAAGCGAACCACACCGCCGGCGCCAGCGTTGACCCGGCGTTACGGTCGTCACGAACATACGCCCACAACCGCCCGGTCTTCGTTTTCTTATTGCCTGGCAACAGCACCGGGACAGGCGTGTCATCAACATGGAGCTTACCGTCAGTCAGCACATAGCCATGAAGCGCCTCTTCCAGCGGAGACAGAAGCCGGCAGCATGCATCCACCCAGCCCGACAGCAGTGAACGGCTCAGCTCCACACCTTGCCGGCCGTATATTTCTGACTGGCGATACAGCGGGGTGTGCTCTGCATACTTCGAGGTCAGCACGCGGGCCAGCAGCCCCGGTCCGGCGATACCCCACTCGATGGGCCGCGAAGGTGCAGGTGCCTGCACGATGGCATCGCACTGAGTACAGGCATGTTTTTCCCGTACCGTCCGGATAACCCGGAAGGCGCTACGCATCAACTCCAGCTGTTCGGCGGTATCCTCGCCCAGATAGCTCAGTGAACCGCCGCAGTTCGGGCAGCATGGCGCCGCAGGCAACAGTCGCTTTTCGTCACGGGGTAGTGATTCAGGGAACGGCTTACGGGTGCGGGTCTGACGCAACGGACGCTGTACTGCCGGGTCATACACCCTACCAGTCAGCGTATCGCTCTCTTTCTGAAGCCGGTTCAGATCGGCTTCCATTTGTGCGATACGGCGGGAGACTTTTTCGGAACGACTGCCGAAGTTCATCCGGCGGAGTTTATCCAGCTGCGCCTGCAGATGGTCTATTTCGCGCTCCCGGTTGCTCAGCTTTTCCTGCAGGGCGTGGATCAGCGCTTCCTGTTCGGCCAGGCGCTGTTTCAGCAGGAAGATGTCGTCAGAAGAGATGTCGTTCATAAGCCCGTATTTTACCGGGCTTATTCTGTGACAACCAGGATAAAGAGATTTACAGCATGGTCAGGGAGGTCAGCAGCCGCTTGGGCTGTCGCCAGTCGATACCTTCCAGCAGCATCGCCAGCTGCGCCTGTGTAAGGAACACTTTGCCATCACGGGCTGACGGCCAGGCGAAGCGCCCACGCTCCAGCCGTTTGGTCAGGAGGCACAGTCCGTCACCGGTGGACCACAGCAGTTTAACCTGACTGCCGCTGCGGCCCCGGAAAATGAAAACATGGCCGGACATGGGATCGTCTTTCAGCGCCGTCTGTACTTTCGCAGCCAGGCCGTTGAAGCCATTTCTCATATCGGTGATACCGGCAACCAGCCAAATTTTGGTCCCGGAAGGTAACGGGATCATCGCTTCAGTTCCTGTATCAGCAGAGTCAGGAGCTTTTCGCTGACATTGCCATTGAAGCGGAGCGTCCCGTGCCGGAACGTTACCTCACAGCTGATACTGAGGGTTTTCGGGTCCTCTGCGAGCGATTCTGGCTGTTCGGCAGCTGCATCGAGAGTCACAGGAAGTAGCTGGGGGCTCTCTGAAGAAGGTAATAGCAGCTTTCCCTCGCGCCATTGTTGTCGCCATTTGAACAACAGATTGGCGTTAATGCCATTTTCAAGAGCAAGTTTTGAGATGGATATCCCGGGTTCACAGGAGGCAGCAACGAGCTGCTGTTTAAATTCGGGAGGATAATTAGAGCAGCCTTTTCGCCTGCCGGGAGTCACATTTTTCTGCATATCTGACACTTTGGTTCCCACTACTTATTTGGTGGACACCACT
>OOCX01002149.1_pt1 | contig 10936 bp, 7 predicted proteins | sample 1671231 | NCBI WGS metagenome assembly OOCX01 (sample SAMN06348135, study PRJEB24527) | human gut metagenome | biome: human gut; feature: ankylosing spondylitis patient; material: feces | host: Homo sapiens | place: China | collected 2015-10 | reverse complement strand
AAGAAAGATTTTGAATGACCGTAAAGAGCGGGTAATGAAGGAGCAAAAAGAGGCGAAGGAGAGTCGGGAACAGGCAATTCGTTTTAAGGATGAGTATGATACGAAGCTGAAACGGATTGATAAAGAGGCGGAACAGATTTTAAGTGATGCCAGAAAGAAGGCCATGCAGCGGGAGAATGAGATTATCGCAGACGCACGAGCGGAGGCAGCCCGTATCATGGAGAATGCAAAGAGTGAGGCAGAGCTTGAGAAGAAGCGTGTTAAAGATGAAGTAAAACAGGAGATTATTTCTGTTGCCGCGCTTATGTCAGAGAAGATTATTGCCGCATCTGTTGATGAGCAGACACAGAATGCTCTGTTTGAGCAGACATTAAAAGAGATGGGAGATAAAACATGGCTAAACGAGTAAGCAGTATTTACGGCAATGCTTTGTTTGAGCTGGCAGTCGAGGAGAAGAAGGTGGATGCCCTTTTATCAGAGGTGCAGACATTGCAGCAGATTCTTCTTGAGAATGCGGACTTACTCTCTCTTTTAAATCATCCGGAAGTAAGCAAGATAGAGAAGTTAGACTTGCTGAAGAATATATTTTCCGGACGGGCATCGGATGAGGTGCTGGGATTTCTCAGCATTATTGTGGAGAAGGACAGACAGAAAGACATTCCAAAGATTTTTGAATTTTTCGTAGACAAGGCGAAGGAATATAAGGGAATTGGTAAGGTAAAGGTTGTTTCTGCCACAGAACTTTCTGCCCGCCAGAAGGAAAAACTTACAAAGCGTCTTTTAGAGACGACGAAATACACTTCCTTTGAAGTAGATTATCAGATAGACCCGGCATTGCTTGGAGGTCTGATCATCCGAATAGAAGACAGAGTGTTAGACAGCAGTCTTAAAACGCAGATTGAGAAGCTCAGCAAGGGATTATCAAAGTTGAGTTTGGAGAAAGAAGGTGTAGTTGGGGTTGGTTAATTTAAGACCGGAAGAAATCAGTTCCGTAATCAAGGAACAGATTAAGAATTATACGGCGAAGCTGGAAACCACCGATGTTGGTACTGTTATTCAGGTGGCGGATGGTATTGCGCGTATTCATGGTCTGGAGAATGCAATGCAGGGTGAACTTCTGGAATTCCCGGGAGAAGTATACGGCATGGTCATGAACTTAGAGGAAGACAACGTTGGTGTTGTACTTTTAGGTGATTCCCGTGCAGTTAACGAGGGAGACGTGGTAAAGACTACTGGAAGAGTAGTAGAAGTTCCTGTTGGAGATGCACTTACCGGCCGTGTTGTGAACGCATTAGGACAGCCGATTGACGAAAAAGGACCAATTGATACAGATAAATATCGTCCTGTAGAGAGAGTTGCCTACGGTGTTATTGACCGTCAGGCAGTAGATACTCCGGTACAGACCGGAATTAAGGCGATTGACTCCATGGTTCCAATTGGACGTGGACAGCGTGAGTTGATCATTGGTGACCGTCAGACAGGTAAGACGGCCATTGCAGTTGACACGATCATCAACCAGAAGGGTCAGAATATGCACTGTATTTATGTAGCCATCGGACAGAAGGCTTCTACAGTTGCAGGTATTGTAAAGACATTAAAAGAACATGATGCGATGGAATACACAACCGTTGTCGCTTCCACTGCCAGCGAGTTAGCACCATTACAATATATCGCACCATATGCAGGATGTGCAATCGGTGAAGAGTGGATGGAGCGTGGAGAGGATGTACTTATCATTTATGATGACCTTTCTAAGCATGCGGTTGCTTACAGAGCCATATCACTTCTGCTTGAGCGTTCTCCAGGACGTGAGGCTTATCCGGGTGATGTATTCTATCTTCATTCAAGACTTCTTGAAAGGTCAAGCCGTCTTTCACCAGAAGCAGGTGGAGGTTCAATAACAGCACTTCCAATCATAGAGACACAGGCAGGCGATCTTTCAGCATATATACCTACTAATGTAATATCTATTACAGATGGTCAGATATTCCTTGAAAGTGAGTTATTCTTCTCAGGTCAGAGACCAGCCGTTAATGTAGGTCTTTCTGTATCCCGTGTTGGTGGTGCAGCACAGACTAAGGCTATGAAGAAGGCAGCCGGAAGTATACGTATTGACCTTGCGCAGTACCGTGAGATGGAAGTATTTACACAGTTCTCATCAGACCTTGATGAGGGTACTATGAAACAGTTACAACATGGACGTGCACTTATGGAGCTTCTTAAGCAGCCTATGAGCCATCCGTTCAGCATGGCAGAGCAGGTTATTATACTTGTAGCAGCTAACGCACATATATTCAGTGATATTGAGCTTTCTAAGATCAAGGGATTCAGGGCAGATATGCTTGAATTCTTCCATAGCCAGCATTCAGAGATAGTAAATACTATCGAATCAACTAAGGATCTTACAGATGAGACTAAGGAAGCTATTATTGCAGCAGCTAACGAATTCAAGAGTGAAAGATAAGGGGGATTGCTATGGCGAATACTAAAGAAATTCAGGCGAGAATAAGTAGTATTCAGGATACGATGAAAATCACCAAAGCCATGTATATGATGTCCTCAGTCAAGCTTAGAAAGGCAAAGCAGAAGCTTGAGGATACAGAACCTTACTTTTATGGATTACAGGATCAGATAAAAAGTATATTATTTCATTTTCCTACTATGCAGCATCTTTTCTTTGATAACAGAAATGTAGATATACACGAAGATGTTAAAAGAAAAGCATTTATAGTGATAAGTGGTGATAAAGGTATGGCAGGAGCATATAACCACAATGTTTTAAAGGAAGCTAAAAGGCTGTGCGATGAGGCAGAGCAGTATAAGATATTTGCAATCGGAGAAACAGGAAGAGCTTACTTTACTTCACTTGGTTATAATGTTGAGGAGTCTTTCAGATTTTCTGCCAATAATCCATCTGTACACAGAGCCAGAGTTATAACGGAAGAGATAGTCGAACGTTATAAGAAGGAAGAGATAGATGAGGTATATATCGTGTTTACAAGAATGGAACATGGTATGAAAGAAGAGGTTCAGGTAGAACAGCTTCTTCCACTTAAGACTAATGAATTCATAAAGGAAGAGTTAGCAGAGAATGCAAGACAGGGAAAGAGTAATGGTACACTTGAGGACTTTGAGGGTAATGATGATTACTTTGTAATATATCCGTCTCCAAAGGTGGTACTTAATGATCTTGTATACAATTATGTTACGGGATTCGTATATGGAGCACTTGTTGAGGGTTTTGCGACAGAGGAAAATGCACGTATGGTTGCCATGCAGGCAGCTACTGACAATGCAGAGGCTATGCTTAAGGAGTTATCTATTGAGTATAACCGTGTAAGACAGGCAGCCATAACTCAGGAGATAACTGAGGTTATAGGCGGTGCGAAAGCCCTTAAGAAGAAAAAGATGAAGAAAAAAGCCCGGTCAAAATAATAAATGGGCTTTATACTAGGCAGAAAGAGGTGTAATTCACGTGGAAGAGATGAAAGGAAAGATAGTACAGGTTTCAGGACCTGTAATAGATGTCGAGTTTGAAGGCAGTTATCTTCCAGCTATCAAGGATGCACTTTATGTAATACAGGATGGTAAAAAGAAGGTTATGGAGGTTTCACAGCATACAGGTAATAATGTGGTCCGCTGCATTATGCTTGCTGCGAGTGAAGGTCTTTGTAAGGATATGGAGGTTATAGCTACAGGAAGCGGTATATCAGTTCCTGTCGGCGAAAAGACTCTTGGACGACTTTTTAACGTTCTTGGTGATACCCTTGATGATGGAGCTAAACTTGATGATGAGGAACACTGGAGTATTCACAGAAATCCTCCATCATTTGCAGAACAGAGTCCTGTAGTAGAAATGTTACAGACTGGTATCAAGGTAATTGACTTACTTGCACCATACGCAAAGGGTGGTAAGATAGGTCTTTTCGGTGGTGCTGGTGTTGGTAAGACAGTCCTTATTCAGGAACTTATAAGAAATATAGCTGCCGAGAGTGGTGGTTATTCGATATTTACAGGTGTAGGAGAGCGTAGCCGTGAAGGTAACGACTTATGGACAGAAATGAAGGAATCAGGCGTTCTTGAAAAGACAGCGCTGGTATTCGGTCAGATGAATGAACCACCTGGAGCAAGAATGAGAGTTGCAGAAACAGGTCTTACTATGGCTGAGTATTTCAGAGATGTAAAGAGACAGGATGTGCTGTTATTCATTGATAACATATTCCGTTTCGTTCAGGCTGGTTCAGAAGTTTCAGCGCTTCTTGGACGTATGCCATCAGCCGTTGGTTATCAGCCAACTCTTGCAACTGATTTAGGCGAACTTCAGGAGAGAATCGCTTCAACAACAAAGGGTTCCATCACATCAGTACAGGCTGTATATGTACCTGCTGATGACCTTACTGACCCAGCTCCTGCAACAACATTCTCACATCTGGATGCGACAACAGTTCTTTCAAGAAAGATTGTTGAACAGGGTATATATCCTGCTGTTGATCCACTTGAATCAACATCAAGAATCCTTGAGCCTGACGTAGTAGGTGAGGAACATTATAATGTTGCAAGACGTGTCCAGGAGGTACTTCAGAAGTACAAGGAGTTACAAGATATTATCGCAATTCTTGGTATGGAGGAGCTTTCAGAGGATGATAAGCTTACTGTATACAGAGCAAGAAAGATCCAGAGATTTTTATCTCAGCCATTCCATGTAGCTGAGAACTTCACAGGTACTCCTGGTAAGTATGTTCCAGTTGAGGATACTGTTAAGGGCTTTAAGGCTATACTTGATGGCGAAATGGATGAATATCCGGAAGCGGCATTCTTTAATGTAGGTACTATTGAGGACGTTAAGGCAAAGGCAGAGACATTGAAGTAATATCGCATTTTGCTTCGCAAAACAAGGAGGTAAATACCTCTGCTCGCCAGAGGGCTCGCATTTTTACTTCGTAAAAACAAGGAGGTATGGGTTGAATACATTTTCATTGAAATTAATAGCCTGCGATAAGGTGTTTTACGATGGACCTTGTGAAATTCTTATATTTGATGGTTTTGATGGTGAGATGGCTATTATGGCTAATCACGAACCTATGACCTGCAGTGTTGAAACAGGAGAATTAAGGTTCAGGGTGCCGGGTGAAACTACATGGCAGGAAGCTATAGTTTCTACAGGACTTCTTAAAGTTGAACACAACAAAGTTGATATAATAGTGTATTCAGCTGAAAGACCTGAGGAAATAGATAAGTTCAGAGCTGAGGCGGCGCTTGAAAGAGCGAAGGAACAGCTTGCACAGAAACAAAGCATTATGGAATACCATGTTTCAACAGCATCTATGGCAAGAGCCATGGCAAGACTGCGTGGGGTTAAGAACCATGATGTGTAGATAATATAACAGCCGTGCTGTACAGGACAGCTTTACATTTTAACATAATTAAATAATAGGATGTGGGGACACAAGGTCATTCAACCACTTATGAGTAAGCTCATGTGGGTTTAGACCTTTTGACACTGGTATCATAATAGATTATGTTTAGTGTAGTAGCTCTGTCGGCATGGCTGTTTGTTATATTATAATTGATATAAATAACTAATTCTTATTTATCCGACTTCTTAGGCTTATATTTTTTCCTGAATTCTGAAGGTGAAATTCCATTTACAAGCTTAAAAGTATCACCAAAATAGTTAGAGTTACAGAAGCCACATTCATCAGCCACATCAGAAAGACTTAAGTCGGTTTCAATCAGGTACCATTCTGCATGGTTTATTCTTGCATTTCTTAGGTATTCTGCAAAGCCAATTCCATGAAAAGCCTTGAACTTGCTTGAAAAGTAAGTTGGGTTAAGGTTTAAAAATTCAGCTACATCTTTAAGTGATATATTATTCTTAAAGTTTTCTGCGATATAGCGGGAGGCACTTATCATATCAGAGTCAATCTTTTTGTGTGACTTGTTTATGTAGTCTTTAACATCTTTATTATTACGGTCAGAGCGTATGAGCATAATAAGCAGATACTGGAAAAGCTGTCTTATACAGCAGTCCGAATAATGGTCGATAATGTTGTATTCATCGATAATCTTATCGAACAGTGAGTTGATATAAGGCCGTTTTTCTGTCTCAATATAAAGAATATGTTCCCACAGGTTTTTGGCTGCCCAGTTGTTTCCAAGCACAGAGCCAATAGTATTGATATAGTCCGAAGAGAATTCTATATATATTCGTTCGGGTGCAGTATCACCTATATAACTTGTCCTGTGGATTGAGTTGGCAGGAATAAATATAACGTTACCGGCGGAAAGAGTGTATAACTTATCGTCTATTGATATAGTACAGTTGCCGTTTATGAGGTAAAAAAGTTCATAGTAAGTGTGGCTGTGTGCAGAATGCATGGCGTAATGTGGTTTGTGGATACTGCGTTCAATTCTGAATCTTGAAATGTTAGGTATTGTCTGTTTCATATGTCTATATATTCCTTTGTGTATAATTAAGAGGTGTTAGCGGATTGTGCAGGGACAATTCATGGACACCATCAAGTATATAATATAACACGTTGTGCATTATTACTAAAAAATATATCATAATTTATTAAAAATGCAACAAAATGTATTATAATACTGAAAATATCTGTATTTGATAGTCAAAATATAAAAATATAAGTTGTTATTTCTGGCGCATTAAGATATAGTTGTTAACATCTTAGCGGTTAATCCGCAATATCACAGGAGGTATTTTATGAAGATTAGCAGAAAAGCTAGAAAGCTTTTATCAGTCGTTCTTACGGTTGTTTTAGCGATTGGAACATTCCAGTTCGCACCAGGAGTAAGAACTATTGCAAAGGCAGCAGATGCGCCAGAAGCAGGTCAGAGTTATACTTTGAATTTCGCTAAAGCATTCAGCGAAAAGACACAGCTTAACGGTTACACATCTGAGGACGGGGTATTTAAGGTAATATCAGAAAATGATAAGGCATACTGGCATGATGGACAGCATGGAGCAGCACTTTATAACGGAGATAAGATTGAAGTTAAGGTTGCTGGAGGTGCAGATATTTCATTAGGTCTTTGCAAGTATGGTCATGCAACATCATTCAAGATTACAGATGCAGAAGGTAAGGAAATAGGTTCTACATCAGGTAAGGCAACAACAGATGGTGATGTTGAAAAGGTATCTTACAGCGGAGAAGCAGCAACACTTACAATAACATGTGTTGGAGATGGTGAGGCATATCTTCATTCAGTTACAGTTGAGAATTATGCAAAGGCTGGTGAGGCAGAAAGCTTTACTATGATGCTTGATGATATCGCTAAGGACGGCGTTGTTGCTACAGGCGATTATAAGTATGGTGAAAGCACACTTACATTAGTTGGTCAGGGTGAAACACAGTATACAGTAAAGTCAGGAAAGAAAGTTACAGTTGATGGAAAGGAATATGACAGTTATACAGCTGGTAAAAGACATGCAGACAGTAACAATATTCCTACTATTCCAGTTGCAGGAGATGGTACATTAACAATATTCACTCCAGCAGCTAAGGGTACACTTACTGTTTACTTTAATTCATCATCATTCTTAAGAGTTCATGACTATAACACAGCAGATGGCTCTAAGAATGGTTATACAGATACAGACACAGGAATTACTTCATACACATTTGCAGTAATACCAGGACATACATATGTAATGTCTACAACAGGCAAGACTAACAATATGTTCTATGCTGGTTATCAGTATATAGTAGACAAGGAAGTAAGTGTTCCAGTTAAGTTTAATAATGTAGATGCAAAGGTATCAGACAGTTTAGAGGTAAGCGTAGTAGATGCTAATCTTGGTGGCAGTGAGATTAAGCTTACAGATGGCGCTAATGCAGACCTTCTTGAAGGACATACATACAAGTTATCTACTAATGATGGCGGTGTAAGAGCTGCTGTTGGTGACAGTGATACATTTACAGTTACAGGCGAAGCAATAGTTGTTTCTCTTTATGATGTACCAGATGTAACAGTTGAAGGTAAGATTACAGGTACTCCAGAAGGAACAGTTACAGAGCTTTCACTTGTAAATATGGTTAATGGACGTGAGTATAAGGCTACAGTATCAGGTGATACATACACTTGTACATTAAAGCCTGGTGAATATAATACAAATGTTGTAACAACTAATGGTGGTGTTACACACGACAGAGTTTCAGTTAAGACTGAGGGAACAACAGTTAATGAAGTATATGTAGAACTTCCAGCTAAGGAAGCAGAACCAGCAGCTTTCAAGAGCGAGATTAACGTGCCTGAAGATTATGCTACATTAAATGAAGCTTCAGACGCAATTCTTAATATGCAGGACAGACCTGAGGGAGAAGCAGGCAGAGTTACAATTAATCTTAATACAGACATATTCGAGCAGACAGTTATGGCAGCTCCATATGTAACACTTAAGGGTAATAACCATACTATCTCATGGTATTATGGTGTTGGTACTAACTATTATTCAGTAGACCCAGTTACAGGTCTTTATAATGAAGTACTTGCAAGAGATAAGTATTCATATGCAGAAGGTAACGGAAGTCTCTGGGGTGGTGTATTCATTGTAAGAGGTAATAACTTCATCGCAGAAGACACAACATTTAAGAATACTTATAACTATGAAGTAACAGAAGCAGAGAAGACAGATATCGCAGGTTCAACACTTGCAGTAGACAGACTTGCAGAAAATGCAGATGTTACAGCATATGTATATAAGGAAAGGTCAAATGCTTTCTATATTGATGCAGACAATATTGAGTGCTACAACTGTAAAATTCTTTCTTCACAGGATACACTTGGAAGAAATGGTTCAACTAATTACAACTATCATACATACTTCCGTGACTGCGTAATCGGTGGTAATGTAGATTACATTTGTGGTGAATTCGCAGCAGTATTTGATAACTGTGAATTACAGTGGAAGACATATAAGGATGATGAGAAAGATGCTGCTAAAAATAATGCAAAGCTTGGTTATATCACAGCAGCTAAGACAAGCCCATATGTTTTCAGAGATTGTAAGGTAACAACAGATGGTGTAAGCACAGGTACAGTAACAGGATACTATGGAAGAACATGGGGTGCTTCATCTAATGTTACATTTATCAGAACACAGACTAATGGTTATGTATTAGAAGCCGGATGGGGTGAAATGAGCACAGGAGATGGTGCAACAGCTATCTTTAAAGAATATGCTAACTTATCAGGCGAAAATGCTTTCGTATCTAATGGTGAATTCAGTAAGGCTGATAACCAGACAGAAGCAGCAGTTGCTGATTATATTGAAACAGACAAGGTCTCAGCAGTTAATACAGTACTTGGATGGATACCAGTCCACTATGCTTATGATATTAAGCCAGTAGAGGTAGTTACTCCAGCAGAGAGTGATGTAAAGGCAGTTGAAGTATCAGATGACGTTAAGTTTGTTGATGAGAATAATAATGGAGTAGCTACAGGTTCAGTAAGCATAGCTAAGGAAACAGCAAGTGAAGAACAGGTGGCAGCAGTTAAGGAAGCAGCAGCTAGTGCAGAGAATGTAAATATTACAGACAAGGCAGAGATTGTTGATATTTCATTAAAGAATGAAGAGGGTAATGTTATTAAGCTTTCTAATGGTACACTTAAGATAAGCCTTAAGAAAGATGCAGATGTTGATTATACAAAGTATACAGTTGTTGTATATCATCTTAAGGATGACAACACACTTGAGAAGCTTGATGTAACAGTATCAGATGATGCAATATCATTTGTAACAGGCGGATTAAGTCCATTTGTTATTGACTATGTAGAAGTTCAGTCAGGTGATGATAACACACCATCAAAGCCAGACTCAGGCAACACAGGTGATAACACACCATCAAAGCCAGATTCAGGTAACACAGGTGATAACACATCATCGACACCAGATGCAGGCAATACAACTGAAACTCCTTCTACAGCAGAGACAACAGGCAGCACAACTGATACAACAGCTACAGCTCCTAAGACAGCAGATACAGCTCCAGTTGCTCTCTACTTATTACTTGTTTTCGCAGCTATGATGGCTTGCACAACAGTAGTTACAAAGAAGCGTGTAAGATAATAAAAAGTCTGGGAATAGTGTATTGATTTTCGCAGAATTATAGAAAAATAAAGGCTGCACCTTAACGGATTATGTTCGTTAGGGTGTGGTCTTTTTTTCTGAATTAATTAATGGATAAAATATTAGCCATTATTGACATAAATAATAAAAATGACTAAAATATTATCTATGAATAATATTTTAGATTTAATGAAAACTCCCAAAGATGTCAATAATGATATTGTAAAAAGAATGAGGGCAAGAAGAAAGGAGAAGAAGCTGACACAGGTAGAGCTTAGCAGACTTGCAGGTGTAAGTCTGGGTTCATTAAAGAGATTTGAGCAGACTGGTAATATATCGCTCAATTCGCTTATTAAGATTGCTTTCGTACTTGATTGTCAGGAAGATTTTGACAGTCTTTTTGCAAAAAAAGGATATTCGTCTATTCAGGAGGTTATAGATGAACAGCGTTAAGAAGCTTGATGTTATAATTGATGATATTAAGATAGGGACACTTGCGGTTGCAGATAATCATTTGTGCGCTTTTGAGTATAGTGATGAGTGGCTTGCAAAAGGATATTCAATAAGTCCTTTTTCACTGCCACTTGAGAAGAAGGTCTTTATACCTAAAGCATATACTCCATTTGAGGGTATTTTTGGAATATTTGCTGATAGTCTGCCAGACGGCTGGGGAAGACTTCTGGTTGACAGACTTCTTATGAAAAATAAGATTAATCCATACGAGGTTGATGCTATAAACAGGCTTGCTATAGTAGGAAAGAGTGGGATGGGGGCACTTGAATATTATCCAGAAAACAGGTTTATGCAGGAAGAAGAGAAAATGTCACTTGACGAGATAGCTGCTGAATG
>OOCX01002142.1_pt1 | contig 10951 bp, 9 predicted proteins | sample 1671231 | NCBI WGS metagenome assembly OOCX01 (sample SAMN06348135, study PRJEB24527) | human gut metagenome | biome: human gut; feature: ankylosing spondylitis patient; material: feces | host: Homo sapiens | place: China | collected 2015-10 | reverse complement strand
AATTGTACAATCTGGTAGCCGGGTATGGATGAATACTCTATGGGATAGTCTATGCGGTGGACATGATGACGAAAACGCCCTATTAGAAGGTAAAGATAAGCATTGGGGATGGATACTGGAACATAAGGCAACTATGATACAAACTGATCGTCCCCAAGAATTAATCAAATACTTAGAAGATAAAGGTTTAAGGAAACTATAAAATACCAACAGCAACTTAACACATTTGCAAAAGAAAAAGGCCAATTCACCCCCATGAATTGACCTTTATTTTTTCTATCTGTCTCTGTTATAATCTTTCATTCCTGTTATTCAGCCTTGAATTTGATCTTCAGAATCTTACTGATAGCCGGTTTATACTTCTTCAACATTCGGTCGAATCCCAAGTCATTCGGATGGGTCCCATCTACAGTCCCCTCATGGTCTGTTCCCAAGAATTGATCTTCTTTTATGAAATACAGGTTCTTGACATTCTTCTTTCGCAATACTTCTACCTGTTCAGCGATGGCCTCGTTCTGTCGTTTTACATTCTCACGAGCTTTCTGGTTGAAATTACCTGTTTCACGTATCAATGTCTGTATCACAATAATAGGCGTATCCGGATGCTTCTGGCGCAACGTCATTACAAAATCAACAGTCCGGTCGGTTATCTCTTTGGGAGAAGGATTAGGAATACAATCGAGAATGAAAGCATCCGCATCAATATCCGCCAACATCTCGGCAACTTCTTTCTCCATCTTGCCGTTTCCGCTCAATCCTAAATTGATAAAATTATATCCGCTGCTACGGGACAAACGAGCCGGATAAGCCATCCCGGGACGACTGGCAGATGCTCCCTGCAAAATACTGGACCCGTATACCACTATCTTTTCTTTGAACGGATTTTCTCCTTTACGTATGTGTGCATCAGAAGAAACACCTATTTCCAGACTTTTCAGTTCATCATATAAAGGCAGATATAACAAACATTCTTTCTCTTCCGTACCCATATTATCAACAAGCACTTTTTCCGTAGTCACACCACCCGGTATCCCTACTCCGGCAAATTGCCATTTTCCATCCCGTTTGATATATAAATCCAGACCTTTCTGAGCAACTCTGGTCAAATTGGGTAACTGGTAATTATCAGGAACCATCCATTTGGCTTTTATGACGGGGCTATTCGTTGTAAAAGAGATAGCCAGACCGGCAGAGTTTGTGAATAGTTTCTTCACTGTGGGAGGCATTGTACGATACTTGGCTGTATCTACCCGATGGAAGTATTCGCCTTCGGTAGTTGCTTTGCCTACCAGTAAAAGCTCTTGAGCCGGCACATAGGTAATGTTATCCTTTTGTTGTCCGGAGGCTGTGAAGGGAAGCACCATCAGCCCCAAGCAAACCCAGACATTTCGTATTAAGTTTTTCATAATCAATTTTATATTAAATTTCTTTCGCTACCATCCAGCGCTCTACATTTCGTTTCTCTGCGCTAAACTCTACACCAACTTTTATCACTTGTTGATCCTCTGCCGTATAAGGAAAAGCATAACCTTTTTCTTCAATCTGCTCCATGGCCTGCTCAACAGTCCCATTCAGCTTGAATTCGAAAATATAGATGAACTTCGGGGTTCGTACAACCGCATCTGCACGTCCCCGTGAGCTATGTACTTCTGCCTGCGTGAATTGTCCCATCAGTTTGAATATTAAATATATGATGACTTGATAATGACGTTCAGTCTGGTCATTCAACTCGTAAGGAAAATCTGCAAAGAAAGCTTCAAAGCGGTGCATGAAAGCGTCAACATTGCCTGTACGTAGTTCTTGAACAAACTTACCTATATAAAAGCTTCGTTCTTCATCCGTGACTGCCGTATAAAATGGGAGTAAAAAGTTAAGAAAGCCATAACGTACTTCGTCGTTAGGGAAGCCTAAACGATAAAGTCTAAACTCTCTGTCATAATCTTTAATAGTCAGATAACCACTCTGATAAATCAATGGAATAGGATTTTTCCTATCAGCACGATATTCAGTGAAAGCGGAAGCAGCTGTCTCTATACCATCCATCAGCAAGCGAAGATCATAATCGCTCTCTTTCAATAACTCCACAAGGAAAGTAGGAGTTCCGGTCTGAAACCAGTAATTGCCGAACTCTTTACTAAAAAACGCATTCAGCACACTGAACGGATTGAACACTCCTTCTCCATTAGGATGAAAATGATAGCCGTCATACTGTCGGGTCATTGTTTCTACAACTTCTTCCGTACTCATATCATTCGCTTGTGATAAAGCCGCAATCTCCGGTTCAAAATTAGCTAGAAGTTCTTCGCGGGTGATTCCACAAAGAGTAGAGAAGTCATAATTCAGACTGATGTCATTCAATTGGTTCAGATCGCTAAACACACTTACTTGCGAAAATTTGGTGACACCTGTCAGAAAAGCAAAACGAAGATAGCGGTCTGCACTCTTCAACACACCGTAGAAAGCTTTCAAGGTAGAACGGTAAGAATCGAGAAGCTGTACATTCTGAATAGCCTGTAGCAATGGTTTATCATACTCATCCACCAGGACTACAACACCCCTGCCTGCTTGTTCGGAGGCACGGCGAATAACACCCAGAAAACGGGAAGACAAAGTGGTTTCATCCTCTCCCTTACCATATATAACTTCCCATTGAGTTAACTGATTGCTTAAAATAGCATCCAATCTGTCCGGTGAATCATATTTCTCGGCATTCAAATCCAGATGCAGTACGGGATATTCTTCCCACTTCTTTTCTAATTGTTCCACGGCAAGTCCCGTGAAAAGGTCACGCCGTCCCTTGAAATAGGCTTCAAACGTAGAAATTAACAAACTCTTTCCGAATCGGCGCGGACGGCTTAAAAAAAAAGGTTTACCGATGTTTGCTATAGTCCACATCAATGCGGTCTTATCTACATACAAGTATCCGTCATTGCGGATATCTTCGAAAGTCTGAATCCCGATAGGGAGTTTTCTGCCCGTCACCAACATACAATTTCTACTATTAGATTGTTATCACATACGTATCTGCTACAAAAATACGAATTCTGGCAATGAAAGCAAATCTGTCAATCAATTATTTATAAATCAATGTGGATAAATATTCCTCTGCAAACATCTCATTGGCAACTTCCAACAACATCTCTGCTGTTAGCTCTTCTATACGCTTAAAAACAAGCTCGGACGATTCATACTTATGATAATGAAGGAATGTTTTCGCCATCCCTAACGCATTATTCTCAAAGTTATCGGACGCTACTCCGATTTGCCCGATCAACTGCTTTTTCGCTGCCGCCAACTGGGAGGTAGTCATCTTTGTATCACGCATCCGCTTCAATTCCTTATAGGTCAATTTCAGGCAAGTATCCATGTCATCCACATCCGTCCCGAAATAAATACAGAAAGCTCCCGTATCCGTATAGGAAGTCAGATTGGATTCGACATTATAGACCAATCCTCTGCGTTCGCGAAGGGACACATTCAGTTTACTATTCATTCCGGGACCTCCAAGGACATTATTCAGCAGATAGAGTGCAGTACGTTTGTCATCATACGCATTATAGCCACGGCTACCGATCATAACATGCGCCTGATGTGTATCTCTGGCCACTGTCAAATGTTCCGGCACATACAGAGGCGGAGGTGTACGGCGATTCTCTACCTTCACATCAGGAATATCCAACAGGTATTTTTCTACCAGACGGATGATTCTCTTGAACTCGTATTGCCCCTGAACAAAAAACACCATATTTCCCGGTTGGTAAAAACGGCGGGTAAACGATAGAACATCTTCCGTGCGAAAACTCCGCAGAAGTTCCGGTTTACCAAGAATGTTTCTTCCCAATGGATGATTGCGGAAGATCATGTCTTCAAAATCGTCAAATATCAGTTCCGACGGAGTATCTTCATACGACTGGATTTCATCGATAATGACCTCTGTTTCTTTTTCTATCTCATGCTGCGGAAAGGTTGAATGAAATACAATATCCCCCAACAACTCAAGCGCACGTTCCAGATGTTCTTTCAGGAAAGCGGCATAGACGACAGTTTCTTCCTTATTTGTGTAAGCATTCAGGTCACCACCTACATTCTCCATCCGGTTGAGGATATGCCAGGCTTTCCGCTTCTCCGTTCCCTTAAAAATCAGATGTTCTACAAAATGGGCCATTCCCTGCTCATTCTCCGCTTCATCACGAGTTCCGGCATCAATCGCAAAACCACAATAAGCTACTTTTGAGAGGGTTGGTTCATGGATAATACGTAGGCCATTTGGCAATGTATATTCGTTACCTTGCATCGTTTTATACTTCCTTATTGAATTAATGCCACAAAAATACAATAAAACTTATTGCTGTTTATAGAAAATTGCAGATATTTGTGGACTATAACAGCAACAACGTATATGGAAAAGATAGGAATATTCTGTTCCGCCTCCGATAACATTGACAAAATGTACTTCGAAAGCGCCAGCCAAATAGGCAAATGGATGGGGCAGACAGGCAAAACCTTGATATATGGAGGAGCCAGCCTCGGATTAATGGAATGCATAGCTCGTGCCGTGAAAGAAAATGGTGGTAAGGTTATTGGAGTAGTTCCTGCCAAACTGGAAGAGAATGGCAAGGTAAGCACTCTGTTAGATGAAGAAATTCATACCCGTAACTTGAGTGACCGCAAAGATATCATAACGGAGAAGTCGGAGGTATTGGTTGCACTCCCCGGAGGCGTCGGTACTCTTGATGAGATTTTCCACGTAATAGCCGCTGCCTCTATCGGATATCACCAAAAGAAGGTCATTTTCTACAATGAACATGGTTTTTACGACGAGCTATTAAAAGCGCTCCACACCCTGGAGGACAAAGGTTTTGCACGACAGCCTTTCTCAACCTATTACGAAGTAGCAAACACATTAAATGAATTAAAAGAAAAAATAAACTGATCCTATATGATAGACTCCATCAAACAACTTTTGCAACAGGAAGCACAAGCTGTGCTCAACATCCCCGTAACAGACGCTTATGAAAAAGCGGTGAAACTGATTGTAGAACAAATACATCAGAAAAAGGGAAAACTGGTAACTTCCGGTATGGGAAAAGCCGGGCAGATTGCTATGAACATTGCTACGACTTTCTGTTCCACCGGTATTCCATCCGTCTTTCTGCATCCCAGCGAGGCGCAACACGGGGATTTGGGTATCTTACAAAAAAACGATCTACTCCTGCTGATCTCTAACTCTGGCAAGACACGTGAGATTGTGGAATTAACCCGCTTAGCCCATAATCTGGACCCGGATCTGAAGTTTATCGTTATCACCGGTAATCCTGACAGCCCGCTGGCACATGAATCGGACGTCTGTCTGAGTACCGGCAAACCTGCCGAAGTGTGTACGCTGGGGATGACCCCCACTACTTCGACTACCGCCATGACCGTTATCGGTGATATACTGGTAGTACAAACCATGAAGGAAACAGGATTTACTATCGCTGAATATTCAAAACGTCACCACGGCGGTTATCTGGGAGAAAAATCAAGATCACTATGCGAAAAGTAATCGGTATCGGAGAGACCATCCTCGATATCATCTTTCGAGGTGACCAGCCTTCTGCCGCCGTACCGGGAGGTTCTGTATTCAACGGTATTGTCTCATTGGGACGAATGGGAATAAACGTCGGCTTCATCAGTGAAACCGGGAATGACCGTGTAGGCAATATTATCCTGCAGTTTATGCGTGAGAATCATATCCCAACCGATCATGTAAATGTATTCCCGGATGGAAAATCACCCGTATCTTTAGCTTTCCTGAACGAGCAGAGTGATGCTGAATATATCTTCTACAAAGACTACCCGAAGCAACGTCTGGATGTTCTGTTTCCGAAACTAGAGGAAGACGACATTGTCATGGTGGGTTCTTATTACGCACTGAATCCGGTTCTGAGGGAGAAGATTCTCGAATTACTAGATCAGGCACGTGAAAAGAAAGCCATTATCTATTATGACCCGAATTTCCGTTCTTCACACAAGAATGAAGCCATGAAACTGGCTCCGACCATTATTGAAAATCTGGAATATGCGGATATTGTACGCGGTTCTTTAGAGGATTTTCTATATATGTATAACATGCAGGATATAGACAAGATTTACAAGGATAAAATCAAATTCTACTGTCCCCGGTTCATCTGTACTGCAGGTGCGGAAAAGGTAGCGTTACGCACTAATCTGGTCAATAAAGATTATCCGATAGAACCATTACAAGCAGTCAGTACTATTGGAGCTGGTGATAACTTCAATGCAGGGCTGATCTACGGATTACTCAAATACGATGTCCGATACCGCGATCTAAATAACTTGAATGAAGAGATCTGGGATAAAATAATCCAATGCGGGAAAGACTTCGCAGCTGAAGTTTGCCGAAGTTTCAGCAATTCGGTTTCGGTGGAGTTTGCACAAAAATACAAGTGATATTACAAATAAGGATTTGGATATAAGTAATTCATCCAGCGAAATCCCTATTAATCTGTCAACCTTAACTTAATATGGATTTCCTTATCTTTGCAAACAACCATATTCAATAAGCAATCTTACTTAATATATGAAAAGATTTATTTTACCTCTATTGATAATCTTTATCTTCATCAGTTTACCAGCAAAAGCAAACGATGAAGTAAAAACATTGTTAAAAGTATTAGATAAATCTCTACAAAACAAAGCTAGTTATACCCAACAAAAGCAAAGACAGATAGACAGCCTGAAAATAATATTAAGACAATCCAGGGATATTCGAAAGAAAGTTGGGACAGCACAGTCTCTTTGTTTTGAGTATTCATCTTTCCAAAAAGATTCCGCTTTAGCCTATGCCATCCACATGAACAGGTTCGCTCAAGAAAGTAATGACAAAGAACTTTTAATTGAAGCTAAACTGGATTATTCAAGAATATTATCTTCGATGGGCTTTTTCAAAGAAGCTCTGGCGATTACCAATTCGATGCAACAAGAGCAACTATCTCCTAAACTCAAAGCTGAATATTTTCTCGGACAAGTCACGATCTACAATCACCAGAAAGCTTTTGCTTCCAACGAGGACGATTCACAAGAAAATGATCTGATAGCACAAATATATCGCGATTCGCTGCTCCAATGCAAAGAAGTCCCATCAAACGTACGAGCTTTTATAACCGCACCAACTCTTCTTTTCCATAAAAAGTATGATGATGCTATTCATATACTGGACAGCACTTATCAAAGTTATACACCCTATTCAAGAAATGCCGGAATCATAGCATATTCTCTGGCATCTGCCTATCAAGGTAAAAATGATCATGAGAATACGATTAAGTATTTCGCAATATCCGCCATTTCTGATGTATTAAATGGAGCTAGAGAAAACCTCTCTTTAAAAATATTAGCCAAACTAATCTTTGAGAGTGGGGACATAGACCGGGCATCTAAATATATGAAAAATGCAATGGAGGACGCTATCCTATGTAATGCGAGAATTAACACCATCGAAGCCTCAGATATGTATCTTTTCATAGATAAGGCATTTCAAGAAAAGGAGAAACATAAATTTATCATCATAAGGGCATTGCTCATTGCATTATGCATTGTCTGCATTCTGCTATTCATCCTGTCCGTACAACTGAAAAAACAAAAAGGTAAAGTGGAACAAGCTAATGAGAGTTTGTCTTATCATCTTTACGAAATACAACAAATGAACTCAATATTGGCAGATAACAATAAAATCAAAGAAGAATATGTAGGGCTGTATATGGAACAATATACCAGTTATATCAGTAAAATTGCCAATTTTAAGAAAAGAGCACTCAAAATAGCCAAAAGTGAAGATATAAAGAAAGTAACCTCTTTCCTCCACTCCTCTCTCAATACAGAAGAAGATCTGGCTGAATTTTATAATAACTTCGACAAAGCAATCCTGAATCTCTTTCCGAATTTCGTCGAAGATTTTAACGCATTGCTTTTACCGGAAAATGCAATCATTCCAGGACCCGGCAAACTCTTAACACCCGAATTACGGATCTTCGCACTTATCCGACTGGGAATTACAGACAGTGTGAAAATAGCTCATTTCTTACAGTACTCATTATCGACCATCTATAATTACCGCTCAAAAATGCGGATCAAAGCAAATGGAGACCGGAATGAATTTGAAGAAAAAGTAGCTCGAATCGGACAACAAATCCGGGAATAACAGTGTATTAATCATACAGCATCATTTACATTTATCAGAGACTCTCCGATCAAAAATTCTCTGATTATCAACAACATACCCCAAACAATCATTTACAATCTGCTCACTCCCCATTTAAAAAGTAACCGAAATAAGGTATTTTTGTAGAGTCACAATAAAACCTGCGAACTCATTCAAATTACTATTTATATAAACACCACTTAAATAAAAAATTATGAACGGCCTATTACTTAATGTTATTTGTGCTTTCACCATTGCAAACGCAAATCCTAACATAGAAAAAGCACAGCAAACTTTGGATGCTCTTTACCAAAACTATGCAGCACCCAACACTTGTCTGTTACGTGAGAATTATCCTTTTGACCAAGACAATAAGGCAACTTATCTGGCATCAGAAGAACAAGCAAAAAGACGCAATGAATATTCCTACCTTTGGCCGTATTCGGGCACGTTCTCTGCGGTAAATGCACTACTGGAGAGCACTGAAAATAAGAAGTATAAAAAACTTTTGGAAAACAAAGTACTACCCGGATTAGAAGAGTATTTCGACACACGAAGGGAACCATGCGCTTACTCATCTTATATCAGCAGCCAACCTCTCTCCGATCGTTTTTATGATGATAACGTCTGGTTAGGTATCGATTTTACCGATTCTTATCGAATGACAGGAAAACAAGCTTATCTGGAGAAAGCTAAACTAATATGGAAGTTTATCCTTAGTGGTAAAGATGACGTACTCGGCGGAGGAGTCTACTGGTGCGAACAAAAGAAGGAATCTAAAAATACTTGTTCTAATGCACCGGGAGCCGTATTCGCTCTCAAACTATTTCAAGCTACTCAAGATGATGCCTAAGGAAAAGAGTTATACGAATGGACTAAAAAGAACCTGGAAGACTCAAAAGATCATCTATACTTTGACAACATCTCACTCAACAAGAAAATCGGTCGTGCCAAATTTGCCTATAACAGTGGACAAATGATGCAGGCAGCTGCCCTACTCTATCAAATTACCAAACAGAAAAGTTATCTGGAAGATGCACAAAATATAGCAGAAGCGTGTCACAAGCACTTCTTCACTCAGTTCACCTCTCCAGACGGACAAACATTCCAATTACTGAAAAAAGGAAATATTTGGTTCACAGCCGTTATGCTTAGAGGCTTTATTGAACTTTATCAGATAGACCATAACAAGACTTATCTAACCGATTTCCAGAGAAGTCTTGATTACGCATGGCATCATGCCAGAGATGAACGAGGCTTGTTCCAGACAGATTGGAGCGGCACAGATAAAAACGAGAAAAAATGGCTCTTGACACAAGCTGCTTTCATAGAAATGTATGGAAGACTAGGCGGAATCAATTTGCAATAATCACTTTTAATAACCCTCTTAAAAACAATAGAGATATGAAGAAAAGAAATATCGGAATATGTATCATCACGACCACCCTATTAATGGGAGGTCCTGCCAAAGCTACAGAACTTATCCTGGCTAAGGATCATACCAATGTGGTCAATCAAGCAGCTGAAATTGCCGCTTATAAAAGTAATCGTCCACCCGTAAACAAGCGTCTTTTTACATCAAAAGCCGTGGAAGCAGAAATCATCAGGGTGAAAAAGTTACTTACTAATCAAAAATTGGCATGGATGTTCGAGAATTGTTTTCCAAATACCCTTGAGACAACAGTTCATTACCGTACAACAGACGGTAAGCCTGATACTTTCGTCTACACAGGAGATATCCATGCCATGTGGTTACGTGACTCAGGAGCACAGGTTTGGCCTTATATACAATTAGCGAATAAAGACCCGGAATTGAAGAAAATGCTCGAAGGAGTGATACGCAGACAATTTAAATGTATAAATATCGATCCATACGCCAATGCTTTCAATGATGGGGCTGTGGGAGGAGATTGGATGTCCGACCTGACCGATATGAAACCGGAACTGCACGAACGTAAATGGGAAATAGATTCTTTATGTTATCCATTACGTCTGGCCTATCAATATTGGAAAGAAACCGGTGATGCAAGCATCTTTGATAATGAATGGATACAGGCCATCGCCAACATACTGACAACTTTCAAGGAACAACAGCGCAAAGAGGGAGTGGGTCCCTATAAATTCCAGCGTAAGACAGAACGCGCACTCGACACATTAAACAATAACGGTCTAGGTACTCCTGTAAATCCTGTCGGACTCATTGTTTCAGCTTTCCGTCCGTCTGACGATGCAACCACTTTACAGTTCCTCGTACCGTCTAATTTCTTCGCTGTTTCTTCTCTAAAGAAAGCTGCGGAAATTCTGAATGTTGTAAACAAAAACACCAGTCTGGCGAAACAGTGCACAGATTTGGCACAAGAAGTAGAAACCGCATTAAAAGAATATGCAACTTACAATCATCCTAAATATGGTACAATCTATGCTTTTGAAGTAGACGGATTCGGAAATCATCTCTTAATGGACGACGCCAACGTACCAAGCCTGCTGGCAATGCCTTATCTGGGAGATGTAGACATCAACGATCCTATTTATCAAAACACACGTCGTTTTGTATGGAGCAAAGACAACCCCTACTTCTTCAAAGGAAAGGCAGGAGAAGGTATTGGAGGACCTCACATCGGTTATGATATGATATGGCCTATGAGTATCATGATGAAGGCATTCACCAGTCAGGACGACCAGAAAATTAAGTCTTGCATAAAAATGCTGATGGATACAGATGCAGGAACAGGATTCATGCACGAATCTTTC
>OOCX01002141.1_pt1 | contig 10954 bp, 11 predicted proteins | sample 1671231 | NCBI WGS metagenome assembly OOCX01 (sample SAMN06348135, study PRJEB24527) | human gut metagenome | biome: human gut; feature: ankylosing spondylitis patient; material: feces | host: Homo sapiens | place: China | collected 2015-10 | reverse complement strand
TGCCTCTCCCGGATTGTCTGAGATACGATTCTCATCACCTGATGCAGGCAGCACTTCAAAATCCACGCCAGCCCGTTCCAACAGTTCTTTTCGTCTGGGTGAAGCAGATGCCAAAATAATTTTTCTCATAATAACCTCTTCTTTCCTGTCATAGTATACCTTGTATCTTTTTGGTATGCAACTGCTTTCATTAACTCTTTCCATAAAATTTCGCTTTCCTTTTTATCTGAAAAGTATTAAAATAACAATAACCTATAGCTGAATAAAATGGTGTCAGGAGTAAAAGATATTTTTATCCTGACTCGCTGTCAAAAATAGGAGAATATCAGAAAGGAGTTTATGATTATCATGGCTAAAATTAATAAATACTGGGGATATGTTGCAATAGGTGCCCTTACCGCAGCTGCTGCCGGTGTCGTTGCCGCTATTATCGCAAAGAAAGGATCCTGCAAAGAGGATTTTGATTTTGAAGATGACTTTGATGATTTTGATCTGACAGACGAAGAAGAGAAAACTGAGGAAAAAGCTGACGAAGAAGCTGAAACTGCAGAAGATTTCCAGTCCTGGGAACATACAGGCGAACAGTCTGCAACAGATGACACCGAAAGCGAAGAAGCTGAAGAAGCTGCTGATACAGACGATTCTGAGAAGTCTTCCGATAAAGCTGCTGAAGTTGAGATTAAAGATGCAGAAGAGGAAGAAGATGCCGATGAACCCGAGAATTTTGAAGAGACTATGGACGCTGCATCTGAATCTGAAGAATAAACGTTACCGTTCACAGTAACGTAACCAAAAAGGAATGTTACTTCACGATTATACAATCGTAGAAGCAACATTCCCTTTTTATTCTGATTATATTACTATTTCAGTCTCATTATGCTTTCGGAAGTTTAAATGAGCTCTTCAGAGACACGATACGGTTGAATACCGGTGCACCCTCTTTAGAATCATGGATATCTGCACAGAAAAATCCTGTTCTTACGAACTGGAAGCTGTCATAGCCTTTTGCTTCCATAAGTGCTGGTTCTACATATGCAGTAACTTTTGTCAGAGAGTTCGGATTTACATTCAGAGAACCATCTTCTTTGTTGTATACACCCTTCTCCTCGTCTACGATATTCTCATAGAGACGTACTTCTGCTTTTCCTGCCTGACTTGCTTCTACCCAGTGAATGGTTCCTTTTACTTTTCTGCCATCCGGCGCATTGCCACCCTTTGTTGCAGGATCATAAGTACAGTGTACAACACGTACAGTTCCATCTTCATCAGCTTCATATCCTGTACAGGTTACAAAATATGCGTTCATAAGACGAACCTCTGTGCCCGGGAACATTCTCTTATATTTCTTAGGCGGATCTACCATGAAGTCTTCTCTCTCAATATATAATTCTTTTGTAAATGGAACTTTTCTTGTTCCCATCTCAGGATTTTCCTGATTATTAGATACTTCCATATACTCTGTCTGACCTTCCGGATAGTTATCTATCACAAGCTTGACAGGGTCAAGTATTGCCATCATACGCTTAACCTTAAGCTTAAGGTCTTCTCTTATGCAGTATTCAAGCATAGGATATTCTACTGAGCCCTGTGCCTTTGTGACACCTACAAGCTCAACAAACATCTTGATAGCCTCTGGTGTGAAGCCTCTTCTTCTAAGAGCTGCTATAGATACAAGTCTTGGGTCATCCCAACCATCAACTATGCCATCCTCAACAAGCTTCTTGATATATCTCTTACCTGTTACAACATTAGTAAGATATAACTTTGCGAATTCTATCTGCTTAGGATTTTCTTCTGGTGATGTCTTATATCCGGTTTCAATAACAACCCAGTCATATAATGGTCTGTGGTCTTCAAACTCAAGTGTACAGATAGAGTGTGTTATTCCCTCGACTGCATCCTCGATAGGATGTGCAAAGTCATACATAGGGTAAATGCACCATTCATCACCTGTTCTGTGGTGTGTCATATGTGCAACCCTGTATATAATAGGGTCTCTCATATTGATATTAGGAGAAGCCATATCTATCTTTGCTCTTAATACCTTCTCGCCATCTGCATACTTACCTTCCTTCATCTCTTCAAAAAACTTGAGATTTTCCTCAACAGAACGCTCTCTGTAAGGGCTTTCCTTTCCCGGCTCTGTAAGAGTTCCTCTATACTGTCTTATCTCATCTGCTGAAAGGTCATCTACGTAAGCCTTTCCCTTCTTGATAAGTCTGATAGCTGCTTCATACATCTGTGGAAAATAATCTGAGGCAAAAAGCACCTCTCCGTTCCACTTGGCACCAAGCCACTCAACGTCCTTCTTAATAGAGTCTACGAATTCAACCTTTTCCTTTGTTGGGTTAGTATCATCAAATCTCATATTGAACTGTCCATTATATTCCTTGGCAAGTCCATAGTTAAGTAATATGGACTTGGCATGTCCAATATGAAGATATCCGTTAGGTTCTGGTGGAAATCTTGTGATTACTTTTTCACAGTGTCCTTCCTTAATATCTTTATCAATAATCTGCTCAATAAAATTCTTTGAAACAGTCTCGTTATCCATCAGTATATTCCTCCTAAACAAGTCAATATATCAATAATACAGCATATTCAGTGTAAATTCAATACTGTAACTACTTTGCTTTTTCTAACATATCTTTAAGCTCATCAATACTAAACTTATAATGGCTGTTGCAGAAGTGGCAGTTGACCTCAATAGGCTCACCATCATCTATCATCTTCTGGAGCTCCTGCTTTCCAACACTGATAACAGCGGCACTTACACGCTCCTTAGAGCAGTTGCAGTAAAACTCTGTAGGAATTGTGTCTAATATCTGAAGGTCCATTCCCTCAAATATATGCTCAAGTATCTCCTCTGGTGTCATACCATGCTCAAGCATTTCTGTAACAGACTTAATCTCTTTAATTCTGTTTTCAAGCTGGTCGATAAATTCATCAGATGCATTTGGCATAAGCTGTATAATAAAGCCGCCTGCCTCTCTTACTGTATTGTCCTTATTCATAAGAACACCAAGTCCTACAGAAGATGGTACCTGCTCACTTGTAGCAAAATAATAAGTAAGGTCATCTGCAATCTCACTTGTTATAAGAATAGTATCTCCAACATATGGCTCTCTTAATCCGATATCCTTGATAACACTGAGCACACCGATACCAACAGCACCGGCGATATCCATATGTCCGTCCTTTAAAGGAAGCATTGCCTGTGGATTAGCCACACAGCCCTTTACATGTCCATCAGTCTCTGCTGTAACTGTCATCGCACCTAATGGTCCATTTCCCTTAATCTGTATAGTAAGCACATCTGTATCATTCTTCATCATAGTTCCCATCATGGCGCCGCCTGTAAGAAGTCTTCCAAGCGCCACAGTTGCTATAGGGCTCATATTATGGTCTTTTCTCGCTGTTTCAACCACATCCTTAGTTGTTGCTGCAAATGCACGTACCTGTCCGTTTGCCGCTGTTGCCCTGACTATATAATCTTTCATAATATCAATATCCTCCATTCCCTATGCACATTTTTTGCGCATAATTATTTTTCTAATATATAATACAATCTCTCAGAAGCAGCATCTGGCGGATTATGTGTAAATGCATCATATACATTACGAATCTTAAGTCCCGCCTTTTTAACAGCCTCCCTTACTTCATCCTCTGTGAAGCCGTGCTGATAATGCTGCTCCTCAAATCTTTCAAATGTTCCATCTTCATTTTTTACAAATACTGCAAGCTCATACTCATTGTTTGCACTCTCATCATCATAGTAGTTGTCCCATATAAATGCTGACTCCTCTCTATTTTCAGCATAGGTATTATCTGCAAGTATATCCCTGAAAAAATGCACTGTCTTAAGGTCAAATATGAACACTCCACCATCTTCAAGTCCATTTTTAACACACTTAAACACATCACACAGGTCATCATTAGTCGTTATATAATTCATTGAGTCGCCTATACTGACAAATGCGTCAACCATATATGGAAGCGTAAAATCCCTCATATCCTGACAACTGTATATAATCTGCTGTTCTGCTTCATAAGTCTTCTCACTTGCGATTGAAAGCATATCCTCTGAAAGGTCTATGCCAAGAATATCATACCCCTCTTTATCAAGCATTCTTGTAACCGTACCGGTACCACATCCAAGGTCTGCTATCGTGCAGTCTGTACCTATATTATTCTCCTTTAAAAGCCCATAAAGATACTTTTCCCACTCTTCATATGGAATATTATCCATATACTCATCATATACATATGCAAAGCCTGTATAAGCCTCCATAATACACCTCTCCTTTATTAGACAAAAGACCTGCGGGCAGTCTGATTAAACGACTACCTGCAGGTTTTACTCAACATTCTATCAATTACATACAATAGTGAAGCTTAAGATTAAGCATTCTTACCGCAGCACTGCTTATACTTCTTTCCACTTCCGCAAGGACATGGGTCATTACGTCCAATCTTCTTGCCCTTTACAACTGTACCTGATAACTTCTGTTTCTTGTATAATGCCTTTCTTGTCTCTTCGTCAAGAAGGTTGTCCCACTGTGGAAGCTCATATAACCAGTCAGCCTTGCAGCCAACCATGTTGTAGTAAAGCTTTTCCTTATCGAAGTCAAGGCTTACTTCTGTATCCTCTTCCATAGTTTCTATTGGGTTTGGTGTCTTCAGGCTGTCATTAATTCCATCAAGAAATCCTGTCATAAGAAGAACTTCTACACCATACTTATCTGCAAGTTCCTTAACGCTGCCCTTAACTACTGTATCAGGATCTGAAAGAATCTGCTCATAGATTGCCTTCTCCTGTGTAAAATAACTGCCCCAGAACTCGTTTGCTGTCTTCTGGTCCATCTCTGTCTGGTATGCAAGATTTCTCCATGTATCTAATAATGCCATTATAATTAACCTCTCTTTTTAAGTAAACTGATTGTAGAGTGATCCAGCTGAATAATAATTGTATGAACCACCCGAATTGTACAGATTCTGTGTCTGTAACTTAGAAAGCTGTGCTGCTGAACTGCTGTATATTGATGAAGCACTTGCAGCAACTGACTGTCCATATGATGCTGAACTTCCAAATACAGACTTAGCTACTGCCATATCTGAATTCTTGAAAGTATCCTTATCAATAGATAACTTGTTCTTACTGTCAATAGTGATACCAAGCTTCTTTAAAAGTGCTGAATTCTGCTTAGTATTATTAACAACATTAGAAGTTGTTCTTAATACTGAATTATCATCAGAATCACCGGCTGCATCTATCATTGAATTATAGTCATTGACAAATGCTGATACAGCCTTATATATAGCATCTGTATCATACTGCTCGCTTGTTGTTCCATCTTCATTCTTTACGGACTTCTTATTCCAGAGTGATGTCTTCTTTAAATCCTGTGCATCACTTACAACAGCTGAAGCTGCATCCTTTGTCTTTGTTGCATTAATCTTCTGTGATGATATTGTTGTCGTACTACTGCTGCTATCTGTCTTAGAAGAATTGCTGACAGGATTTTTCGCATAATAAGACTTAAGAAGCTGCTTATAAGAACCTGTCCTTATGGAATTATATGTGCCAAGATCAATGCTTCCAAAGCCAGAAGATGAACTGCTGCCTGAATTAAAGCTTGAAAACAAAGCAGATATACTACTTGAATTATAACCTGAAATTGTTGCCATAACCATTCCTCCTTATATATTCCTCTGTTACAAAATAATTAGCCCGCTAAACCAAACGCTGTATCCAGAATTCATCCAGATACATATATAGCCTGTGCCTTTAAGATTAGTTATCAGAAAGACGCTGAATCATATCCCACATAGCCTCAGCAGAATTGAAGTTCTCTGGTACTATGTCTACAGGAGTAATATCTATATCAAATGTATCATTGAGCTCACCAACGATTGATACAATATCGAAAGAATCTAAAATTCCATCATCTACAAGTGTATCACATGTTTCGTAGTCTACATCTGAATTAACCTCTGTCAAAATATCCATTAACTGATCCATTATTAATAACCTAACCTTTCTTATAAAAATATCGTCATGAATAGCCTAATTGTTTATATCTATTCCGGCTTTTCTTATATCTAAGGTCTGCTAAAACAGCCACCCGGTTAAAGCAGCCATACATATATGTTTATATATTTCATATTAAGACCTCTCAACAGATATAAGATTCTGTCAGATAAAAAATATAACATATATTAATGTTAGTCAAGCATATTTTATATAATTATGCTCAAAGACTTTATTACCTTACGTTAATTCTTGAATTAATCTCATCTGAGGCAACCACATCCCTGTATAATTCCACGCTGCCATCCTTATTATACGCCGTTATTACAGGCATTTTTCTGCTTAAGAACAGATATATGCCCTCTGTTATTGAATATGCTCCTATATTATAGAATATAATCTTATCGCCCTTCTGTGGCCTTCCTATAGGAAGATTTTTTACTATAAGGTCTGCCACTGTACAAAGTGAACCGCATATAGTCCATTTTTCTTCATCCGCACCTGTGAGTGTGTCTGATACATTTCTGTCCTTTACAACTATTCCATCTGACTTTACATAAGAATATGCAGGAACCTTCATCGCCATAGTCTGTCCATAATAATTCACATGGTTGATACCACCATCGACTATTACATACTGCTGTCCCTTATTAGTCTTTATATCAGCTATTCCTGTGACATACACTCCACAGTCTGCCGCTAAGTATCTTCCCATCTCAAGTGTTATGTGATACTTGTCCTTGTAGCCCTTAAGAAGTTCTGCAAGCTCATAAAGCATATCAAAGTTATTCTCATAGGCTGCATCACCAAAGTATGCTACAGGAAGTCCCGGGCCATACTCAAGCTCCTCTGCCTTAAAGCCATATTCGCTGTATAATATATCACACAGTCCGTCAAGCCATTCTATCTCACCCTTTATTATATCAAACTTTTTCTTCTGTGTTCCTGTATAACACTGAAGTCCAAGTATATGTATATATGGATGTGACTCTCTATGCTTTATAATAAGCTTAATATCTTCTTCATCTAGTCCGAACTGGTTCCCACTTGTCACTCTTAACAGTACATTTATCTTAAGCTCTCTTTCGGCGGCACAGTCAGATAACAGCTCATACTGTTCAAGCGATTCCACTGTATACACACCCACTCCGCCACATTCATCCATAACATGGCATATATCTGCTTTTTCCTTGTTGACACCTGAAAGCACTATGTCCTTCATATCAACTTTTTCTCTTTCGCATATGGCAAACTCTCCCGGTGAGCATACCTCATATTTTGTATCAAGCGACTTGAAAGCATCTACTAAAAATGGATTGGCCTTCATCGCATAACATAAGGTTATCCCATCTCCTAATATATTCTTTATACTTCCTATTCTGTCTGTAAGATGTTCTTTGTCAAGTATATAAAGCGGTGTTCCATACTGGCCTGCAATCTCAACAATCTTTTCTGTACTAAGCATTATGTTCCTCCATTAAAGCTTTTCTGTCTATCTTTCCATTCTTTGTAAGCGGCATAGCTTCAACATTAACAAGCACCTCTGGTATCATAAACTTTGGAAGCTTTGATACAAGATAGTGTGTAAGTGACTTGTTATCTGCCTCACCTTCATAGAAGGCATATATCTTATTCTCATCCTGCTGATATATGCAGCACGCTCTCTGTATGCCATCCATTGAATTGATAGCCATTTCTATCTCGCCAAGCTCTATCCTGTGTCCGTTGTGCTTTATCTGGAAATCTTTTCTTGAAGAGAAGCACATTTCGCCTCTCTCGTTGTAGTAACCAAGGTCGCCTGTCCTGTATATTATCTCGTTATAATATGGGTTAAGCGGATTTTGTACAAATGCGCTGTCAGTCTTTTCCCTGTTATTAAAATATCCCATAGTTACGGCTGTTCCTGATACACATATCTCACCAGTCTTTTTAGGTTCACCCTCATCAATTATTCTGTTCTTATCATCTAACAGGAATACTCTCTCATTAGGAAATGCGCTGCCCATTGGAAGCACATCATCAAGCTCAAATTCCCTGTCAACTATATAATAAGTGCAGTTACATGTAATCTCTGTAGGACCATATACATTGACAAACATAGCATCCGGATATGTTTCTCTCCACTTATTAAGGTGCTTTATAGGCATAACCTCTCCTGAGAATATAACCTTGTTAATACTTCCCGGAACCTTATATTCAAAGCCCTTAAGTGTTGTAACTATGCACAGCGCCGAAACTGCCCATATAAGCGTTGTAACCTTATTATCATCAAGATAATCCAGAAGTCTTGTAGGGAATGAAAACATAGACTTAGGGATAATCTGTAATGTAGCACCACATTTAAGACTTGAATATATATCCTTAACTGATACATCAAAGTCGAATGGTGCCTGATTACCTATAACATCATTTTCTGATATTCCAAATGTATCTGTAAAGCAGTCAATAAAGTCGATAACCGAACGGTGATTGACAACAACACCCTTTGGAACACCTGTTGAACCTGATGTAAATATCGCATATAAAGGGTCAATATCAAGTGTATTTTTCTTTATGTTATCAAGCTTCTTAACTGTATCCTGTGTAACCTCTGTTAAAAGAAGGTCCTCAACATATATGATTGTTCCATCAAACTCAAGCTTTGCGGCCTTTTTCTCATATTTTCTGCTTGTAACAATTATATCCGCCTCAAGAGTATTGAGTATGCCGTGTAATCTTTCTGCCGGATGTCCCGGTTCTAACAGTACATAGAAGTTATCTGTCATAACTACACCCATAAATGCAGCAAGTGCCACGCAGCTCTTATCCATATATACAGGAACTGCCTTTCTTAAGCCTGTATATTCAAGCAGACCTGCTGCGATTGCTGTGGCATTATCCACAAGCTCTGTGTATGTCATAGCTGACTTATCATCTGCTACCGCTGTTTTTAGTGGATACTTCTCTTTGGAATTGTACAAGTAATCCAATACATTCTTTATCATCTCTACTACCTTTCTTTATCAAAGCTTATTTATGCACAAAAAATCTTTTCTATATAGCTAAAATATGATACCATTTTTATTATTAAAAATCTATATGATGTAAGTGTCAAATCTTAAAAAGTTATTTCTTCATATATGGCACTTCATAAAACAATAACAGAAATGAGGATTATATAACTATGAAAAAATTCAAAAGAATAGCTGCACTCACTATTGTCATACTGTGGGCTGCCCTTATTATCGTCACTCTCATAACCGCATTTATTGATAATGAAACTGATCATACATTAGGCAAGTGTCTTATATTCACTGATATAGTGCTTCCTGTTGTAGCCTACGCCATGATGCTTGTATACAAGTACTTATCAGGCCGTTCAGACCGCTCATAATATCTTAATGTGCTTAATTATTATTATAGCGATGATTAAAAAGCCTGTTGTATAAGCTTTTTAAACATCGCTAATCTTTATTTTATACAGTTATTAATAAAACATCTTACTTTCCGTATGAGCTTACTCTGTGGATAATCTCATGTCTTCCCGGTCCGTTAGATACCATAGTAATAGGTGCTTCTATCTCTTTTTCTATAGTTTCTACATAGTTACGGCATGCTTCTGGAAGGTCTTCATAGTTCTTGATTCCCCTTATATCACACTTCCAGCCTGGAAGTACCTTAAGTACTGGCTTAGCCTTCTCAAGTTCTGAAGTTGTTGGGAAGTCCTTAGTAACCTTTCCATCTATCTCATAACCTACGCAGATAGGTATCTCATCAAGATAACCTAATACATCTACTACTGTGAGGGCAACTTCTGTTGTTCCCTGCATACGCACACCATAACGTGTTGCAACTGCATCGAACCAGCCCATTCTTCTTGGACGGCCTGTTGTAGCACCGAACTCGCCGCCGTCACCGCCGCGCTTTCTTAATTCATCTGCTTCATCACCGAATATCTCACTTACAAATGCGCCAGCTCCTACTGCTGATGAGTAAGCCTTAACTACTGTAACTACATCCTGAATAGATGCTGCTGGAATACCAGCACCGATAGCACCGTAAGGAGCAAGTGTTGAAGATGATGTAACCATTGGATATATTCCGTGGTCTGGGTCCTTAAGTGAACCTAACTGGCCTTCAAGAAGTATCTTCTTTCCATCCTTAAGAGCCTGATGAAGAAATGCTGAAGTATCACATACAAATGGCTTAACCATTTCCTTGTATTCCATAAGTGTGTTGAATATATCCTCTTCCTTAAGAAGTGGCTTATGATAGAGATGTTCAAGCATAACATTCTTTAATGTACATACATTCGCAATCTTTTCCTTAAGCGCTTCTTCATCTCCGAATAACTCACTAACCTGAAAACCAATCTTTGCATATTTATCTGAATAGAATGGAGCAATTCCTGACTTAGTAGAACCAAATGACTTACCTGCAAGTCTTGCTTCTTCGTATGTATCAAAATCAATATGATAAGGCATCATAATCTGCGCTCTGTCTGATACAAGAATTTTAGGCATTGGAACATTTCTGTCTGTAATACTCTTAATCTCCTTTATAAGATAAGGGATGTTAAGGGCAACACCATTACCAATAACACTTGTAATATGGTTGTAGAATACACCTGATGGAAGAAGATGCAGCGCGAACTTACCGTAATCGTTTATGATTGTATGTCCGGCATTACTTCCTCCCTGAAATCTTACAATTATGTCAGACTCCTCAGCAAGCATATCAGTAACCTTACCCTTACCTTCATCACCCCAGTTAGCGCCAACGATAGCTTTTACCATAGTAAACCTCCATTCCACTGTCATATTAACAGCATCTATAAACGTGTATTCGTATGTATTTGTGATTATTTAATCTCAGACCATACTTATCTATAATAACACATTATATCCATTGCAATCAATCCTAAAAACATATATAATTCAAAAT
>OOCX01002139.1_pt1 | contig 10962 bp, 8 predicted proteins | sample 1671231 | NCBI WGS metagenome assembly OOCX01 (sample SAMN06348135, study PRJEB24527) | human gut metagenome | biome: human gut; feature: ankylosing spondylitis patient; material: feces | host: Homo sapiens | place: China | collected 2015-10 | reverse complement strand
AAGCACTGAATGAAGAACTTAAGCATAACATCAAGTCGACAGTAAAAGAAAAAGTGAATGTAAAAGTAAAAACATCTTCACCGGAAGAACTGGACGAGCTTTTGGATAAGATGACTCCGGAACAGAGGGCATTGTTGAAACAGAGAATTGATGAGATGGAGAAAAAACAGGAAGAATTTGAAGCTGCAGAGACGGTAGAAGATGTGGCAGACGAATCCGTATGCGAAGATGCGGCAGAGAAAGCAGCGGAAGAAGAGACAGCTGAGAACGAAGATATTTAAAGAGGAACAGGTTCATGAGTAAGGGAGAATCCAAAGAATACCGTACCAGGTTAAAGGAGATTACATCCGTACTTCATAAATATGGAATCACTAGGGGAATTACGCCTCAGAAACTCCGGATGATACTGGAGGATCTGGGGCCTACTTATATTAAAATCGGTCAGATTATGTCACTGCATTCAGACATTTTACCGAAAAGATATTGTGATGAACTGATGTGTCTGCGTTCAGAAGTAACTCCGATGGAATTTCCGGAAGTAAAAGAAGTGATCGAACAGGCATATGGTTGTCCGTGGAATGAAATATTTGCATTTATTTCCGATACACCACTGGGATCAGCATCCATTGCACAGGTCCACAGAGCAGAACTGCTCAGCGGTGAACAGGAAGAGGTCAATAACCTGTTCGGCGGCGGAACAGGCGGCAGCTTTTGTGCGGCATCAGGGGCAGAAATTGGCAGAAACCAAAGCCCGACAGCACCGCCAAAAGGAGGCTGCTGCCCGCGCCCACGCCGCCAATGAGCGCGGTGTCAGCCCGAAACAAGCCGAGTGCGGCACGCTGCCCGATGCGGCGCAACGCCCGCGCCGTGGGGCGGATTTGCCCCGGCAGCGAGCAAAAGAAAAAGCCATCACCGCCAAGACCGCACCACGAGATATTCGTGGTGTGACCCAAGGTCAGCGCCAACTGCGAACCGCCGCAAATGAAACTGTGCGGAGCATAACAACCCAAGCACAAATGCAGACCCGTACCCGTCAAGTGCAGCTTGCTATCCAGAAAGCCACCAGCAGCACCCGCAAGACGGCTGTGGCGGTGCGCTCGGCAATACGGCATTTCCTTGTCGGCCTGCACAGTCTTGTCGCGGCCATTGCTGCAGGGATTAGCGTGGCACTCAGCATTATTATTGTCATCAGCCTTGTGGCCTTTGTGTCCGGCTCGGCCTATGGCATCTTTTTTGCCGCCAATGCCCCCAACGCCGACACAATTACCGTGCAACAGGCAGTGGAAACACTGACAGCAGAATACCGCGACAGGCTGGAAGAAATCTCTGATACTGTACAACATGACCGCCAAGACATTACCGCCAACGATGATGTATACTACATCCGCTGGCAAGATGTCTTGGCGGTCTTTTCTTCGTATGTATCAGGAAATGAACAAGGCGCACCTGTTGCGGCGCTGACAGAGGAACAGGTGGATAAACTGCGGGAAACTATGTGGGCAATGAACGCAGTGGACTACGCTACCCGTGCGGAAACCGCTGTTATAGAAACTACTGACGAGGAAGGCAATCCTACCACCACGGAGATAACCGAAACCGTCCTCGTAATCGAACTGACCCACAAAACACCCGACGAGATGGCGGCAGATTATCATTTCACCACCCGCCAGAACTCCTATCTGCAACTCCTGCAAGACCCGCAGTATGAGGAACTGTGGACAGAATTGCTCGGCGGTTTTGCACAGGGCGGTGGAGAACTTATGAACCCGGACAGCACTCGCACCCCCACAGGCACCCTGCAGTGGCCGCTGCCGGTTGCGGGTACGATTACCTCGCAGTTCGGTCACCGTGTAGACCCAATCACTGGAGAGGTCAGTTCCCACACTGGCACCGACATTGCCTGTGCCGAGGGCACACCCATCCTTGCCGCCGCAGATGGCACCGTCACTGTTGCCAACAGTCTTGACAGCTGGGGCGGCAGTTACGGCTACTACATCCAAATCGACCACGGCGGCGGACTGGAAACACTATATGCACACTGCTCCAGCATTTGTGTCACCACCGACCAACAAGTGCAGGCCGGGCAGGTCATCGGTTATGTCGGCCACACTGGGCGAGCCACAGGCAGCCATTTGCACTTAGAGGTACATGTAAACGGAAGCAGGACAGACGCAATGAGGTATTTCGGAATGTAAATTGTAAAGAAAAACATGTGAATTTTTGAACGAGTGTCCATGCTGCGGTTGAATCACCGGATTGGTATGCAACAATGCCTTGATAAATTTCCGGGGCCATTTTCTTCTATCACCCCGAAGGGTAAGGAGAAAACAGCGGACGGTTTGTAAACGTAAGAAAAAAGAAATTAAATTATAGCAGTAAGACTTTGAAAATCGCCATTTGAAAAGCATCCACACAACGCCGCTATAATGCCAAGTAGAATGATTCGGCGATGCTGCTACTGCTTTGCTTATTGCTGCTCGGAAAAATAGAGTCCCAGGTTTTCCTCGATGCGCTGGACGGCGGTGTCCAGGTCGATCTCGTTGCCGTAGTAGTCAAACGCAGCCTCATGCGTTACATCATAAATCGTGGCAGAGCTGACGGACGGCGCGCCCAGCTCTTCGATCAGGGAATCCCAATCGCAGGTCAGCGGGTCGGCGGCGTAGGTCTGCTCCCCGTCCGCGATGGTCTGCGCCAGATAGGCGTTTTCCACATCCCGCTGTACCGAGAAGCCCTTGTAGAGGGAATTCAACTGCACAACGGGGTCTGTCAGCATGATTTGGACAAAAGCTTTTGCCAGTGTGGGGTTGGCGGCGTTAGCCGGGATGGAAACGATCTCTTTGGCCTCAAAGCCGCTGCCGGGCAGCGGCCGGATGGCAACGGCGGGGTAGCTCCAAAACAGCTTCAGCGCGTCGGAACGGCTGCTTACAACGCCGGTACCGCAGGGGTAACTCCCCTCGGCCACCTTGATCAGGCTCATGGCAAACTCCGACTGGGCCACGCTCTGTCCGTTGCCGCTGGCCATCACATACTCGTTGGTTTGGGCGGTGATCTGCTGGCCATCGATCATCTCTCTGGTGGATTGCAGGAATGCGCGCAGCGCGTCCTCGTCAATGCGCTTCTCCTCCGGGAAGAGCCCGGCGCTGGAGGCAATATAGAAGGAATCAAAAATATCCTCGTAGGAGGTGTTAAAAATCAGGCTTTGCTCCTGATAGAGCGCGGCCAGCGACGCCAGCGAGGCGTAGTCATCCACGTTGATCTCGCTGCTGCCGCTTACAAAAACCGGCACGCGGAACACCGACGGATAGGCGTAGGGCCTGCCGTCCAGCGAGTAGGCGGTCAGGATGTTTTCATAGTATCCGTCCATCGAAACAACACCATCCAGCGACGCCAGCACACCTTTCTCCATCAGCGAACGGATGGGCAGGCCGTCCAGAAAAAGCACGTCGGGCGCTTCACCGGCCAGCAGACGGGTGTTTAGATTCTTGATGATATCCTCGTCGGAAAGGGCTTGGCTGGTGGCATCGCGGCCAAATTCCAACTGAACGTCACAATCCGGGTACTGGTTGGCAAAGACCGCGGCGGCGCTGCGGATGACATCGCTGTCCTCCAGCGCCCAAATATACAGGCTTTGCGCTGCCTGTGTGGGCAGGGTGGCGTCCAACCGGATCAGGACAGTCAGCGGCGCGCCGTTCTGCAGGCAGGACACCAGGAAGGCGGTATCCCCCAGCGGGAGAATCTCATAGTCGGTGGTCTGCGGTGCGGCGTAGACAAAGCCTTTTTCCTGCACCATGGCCTGCTTGACCGAGGAACCAAAGCCCGCCTGAAAAACTCCGTCCATGGTGAGGAAAACGATCTGCTGGTTCTCGCCGTCCACCGCATAGGCGGCCACCTCCTGTGCCTCAGGAACAATCGCAAAGGAATCGGCCTTTTCACCGGAAGGAAGCGCATAGACATCCATCGTTCCGGCATTCCGGTTGCGCAGATACAGCCGGTTGCCCGATACCGCAAAGGTATAATCCACAACGCTGGGACGGATCGTGGCGGAAATATCCCCGCTCTGCCCGTCCACAATCTGCAGAACACAGCTTCCTGCGCCGTCCGCCAGGCAGACGACCGCATACCCCGGGGCGGCGGCAAAGTCGGTGATGTAGGGCGCGGTGCCGCCGGCAGGCGGCGTATCCGTCAACACTGTGCGGACGCTTCCCTGCGAATCGACGCGGTAGAGCGTCAACGCGCCGCCGGTCTCGGCGGCGGCCACCCACCACCGGCCGCTGCCGCCGTAACAGGCGGTCAGCGTTTCCACCTGCGTTTTGTCCAGCCCGTCCAGAAAGGCTTGTACGGTGGAGGGATCGATGGTTTCCCAGCCATCCCCCGTCCAGGAAAACGCCGCTGCGGTGTTTTGGGCGTCATTATACAGCGATAACGTGGGAACGCCGTCCAGCATCTGTAGCTTGGCGGGAGCGAAGCCGCTGTCCACCGCGGGGGTGACCTCCGTCTGGGTGTATTTTCCCGTGGCGTACTTCGTTTGGGAGGCCGTTCCCGGCTCCTCGGTTGAAGGAGCGGCGGAACACCCTGCCAGCGCCAGCAGCAAAGCCATGAGGGCGGCCAGCGGCGCAAGCCGTGATCGAATTCGGTTCATACAAATTCCTCCTGACGGGGCGGCGGCGCAGGCGGCCGCTGCCCTGGCAATTTTGGTAATACCACTGTACCACACAAAACCTGAAAAAATCCTGAATGCGCCTGCGGCTCTTTCCGGCCTTGGTTGCGCTCCGGGAGAATTTGTGCTATAAATTAAATAATCTGCCGCTTTTGATACGGCCTGCGAGATATGCCCCGGGAGGTAGAATACATGAACTTGCTAGTGATCGAAGATGACCGGAAACTGAACCGGATGCTGTGCGAAATCCTTGAAAAAGAGGGCTACACGGTGAAAGCCTGCACCGACGGGGAGGAAGGCGCTTACTATCTGCAGCAGAACGCCTACGACCTGGCGCTGGTGGACTGGATGCTCCCCGGCGGAAGCGGGCCGGACATCCTGCGGGAAAGCCGCCGCAAGGGGATCATGACGCCGGTGGTGATGCTGACGGCGCTGACCGCCGTGGAAAACAAGGTGACCTGCCTGGATGCCGGCGCCGACGACTATCTGGGTAAACCCTTTGACAGCCGGGAGCTGTTGGCCCGTGTCCGGGCCAACCTGCGGCGGCAGGCCCCCATCGAGGAGCTGGTGGTGCTGCGGTACGGGGATCTGGTGTACGACACCAAGGCGCTGCTGCTGGCCTGTGGCCGGGAGGAGATCGCGGTCTCCAAAAAGCTGGGCCTTATGATTGAACTGTTTATGAAAAGCAAGGGTCAGGCGCTGGCACGAGCCACCCTGTTTGCCCGCGTATGGGGCGCGGACGCCGACGTGGAGGAGGCCATTCTGGACAATTACATCGGCTTTTTCCGCCGGCGGCTGGCCCAGATCCACTCCAAGATGAGCCTGCGGACCGTTCGAGGTGTTGGGTATGCCCTTGTGGAAGAAAAAGAAGGCCGCTGAACCGGCCGCGCCGTTGGACGTTCTGCGGTGGAAGATCGTAGCGGTGAACATCCTGTTTGCCGCCATGGTGGTGGCTACCCTCTGTTTCGTGGCCGCCCGGCAGGGAAAGAACGCCCTGGAGGAGAAGCATAGGCTGGCCTTCGCCTCCCTCTGTTCCGCCCTGGAACAGCCGATCCTGGAGACACAGACCATCGACCATAAGGCGATCTACAGCAGCGCGGTGGAAAACCGCCTGGTGCCCGCCTTATTCGAGAAGGGAGCCCCCATCGAGAATCCCTACCTGCAGGGCGATGATGCCGCACCGCTGCTCACTCTCAGCGAACCAATGCTGGAAGAGGCGCGGCAAAGCGTGGATGGGCAGAACGGCCTGTGGGCCAAAACGGTTGTCCGGCAGGCATACACCCTGCGGGACGGGAGTGCCCTCTGGTTTGCGGAATACTGTGCAATCCCCACGGCCAGTGGGAATTGGATCGAGATGTACCTGTTTCAGGATGCCGCGACCTTCCGGCAGGAATGGGGCAGGATGCAACTGTTGTACGTAGTGCTGGCTTTGGGGGCGCTGGCCTTTGCGCTGACCGGCTGGGCCATGCAGCCCGCCCGGCGGGCCGAGCGGATGGAGCGGGAGTTTTTGGCGGCGGCCAGCCACGAGTTGAAAAGCCCGCTGGCAGTGATCATCACCAGCGCCGAACTGCTGCCTTCCGGCGGCGAGGAGGCAAAATACCGCGCCAACATTCTGTCAGAAGCGCACCGGATGGCGCAGCTGGTGCAGGAGCTTCTATCCCTTTCCCGTCTGGAGACCGCTGCCCGTCAGATCATGCCGGCAAAGCTGGACACCGAGGCCTTTCTCTGGGAAGTTTACGAGACATGGCAGCCGGTGGCGGCAAAGGCCGGTGACCGGCTGACCCTCCGCCTGCCGGACGGCGCGCTGCCGCCCATTCGGGCAGACGAGGACGCGCTGAAGCAGGTGATGGCCATTCTGTTGTCCAACGCCGTTCAGCACACCCCCAGCGGTACGCAGATCGAACTTTCCGCCGTGGCGGCGGGGCGAACGGTCTGCCTGTCGGTGGCCGATACGGGGCCGGGCATTGCGGATAAGGAACGGGCTTTCCAAAAGTTTTATCGCGCAGACCCGCAAACCGGCGATGCCAGCCTGGGTCTGGGCCTGAGCATCGCGCAGAAGCTTGTGGCGCTGCATCACGGCAGCATCACGATCCGGGATACGCCGGGCGGCGGCGCTACGCTGCAGGTCACGATCCCACAGGCGTGATATTGGCAGAATCCACAACCGTTTGTCGCATCATTGTAAAAAGTGCTGTGAGAGCCTTTTGGTTTTCTCACAGCACTTTTTGTGTACATACCGAACAAGAAATCACTCGTCGGCATCGTCGATTTTCGATGAAAGAAACGCGCGTTTTCGCTCGAATGAGCACTTTGATATGAAATCCGTGCTATAACAAGGGCAATTTACGGAATAGGATGTGAATCGCCAATATGCAGATTAGTCGAATCCGGTTCCCATCAGGAACTGCAGAAAGCTGGGAAGTATTATTCAGAATTAATCAAAGCGCAGATCGAACCAATCGACCATTTGGCGCAATTGGATGAGACCTAAAAGCTGTTTTGGCAGAAAGGTATTCAGGTTTTTTTCAGGTTCCCTGTGCTACAGTGTAGGCAGGGAGGTGAAGGCGATGAAACGGCCAAAGGTCACTGGCCTGCGCCGGAGGGAGAGCTGGCAGGCACTGCCTTTTCTGCTGCCCAGCCTGTTGGGGCTGTGCCTGTTCTATCTGTTCCCACTGGCCGAAACGGTTCGGGCCAGCTTTATGGACCCGCTGCGCAGCCGGGCCGTCGGGTGGGGGAACTACCGGGCGCTCTTTCAAAATACTGCGTTCCGTCTGGCTGTCCGCAACACCTGCCGCTTTCTCTGCATCTGCATCCCGGCGCTGCTGGCCGTCAGCCTGCTCTGTGCGGTGCTGCTTGGCGCGGCAAAACGGCGGGCGGTCTTTTTCAAAAGCGTCCTCCTGCTCCCCTATGCGATCCCTGTTGCCAGCATCGTTGTGTTATGGAGGGCGCTTTTCTCAGGCAAGGGGCTGGTCAACGGCTTGCTGGTGGGGCTGGGGTGCCGGCCCGTGGACTTTATGGGCAGCAGCGCGGCCTTTTGGGTGCTGATTTTCACCTACCTTTGGCGAAACAACGGGTACGATATGCTGCTGTGGCTGGCGGGTCTGGAGACCATCCCCCGGCCCTTGTATGAAGCGGCAGCGGTGGATGGAGCCACCCCTTTTCAGACCTTTGTCTTTATCACGCTGCCCAATCTGCTGCCAACGGTGGTGCTGACCACCATACTGAGCCTGGTCAACTCCTTTAAGGTCTTTCGGGAGGCCTACTTGGTGGCAGGCAACTACCCGCAGGAAAGCATATATCTGCTGCAGCACCTCTTCAACAACTGGTTCCTGTCGCTGGACATCGGCAAGCTGTCTGCCGCCGCCGTGCTGCTGGCGCTGGGGCTTGGCTGCGTCGTGTATCTACTGTATCACTTTTGGGGTGGTGGGCAGGAATGAGAAAAAAGGAGCCTCTTTTGCCGGTGCTGATCCTTGGCCTGCTGGCCTTCACCGTCCTTTGGCCGCTGTGGTTTACCGTCGGCGGTGCGCTGATGGCGTCGGACGAATTGACAGTCGCCCTGGGGCCGGCCCTGTTGGACACAGCAGACGGCGGGTATGCGGTGTGGACGATCCTGCCTTCCTGGCCGACGCTCCAACCGCTGGCGGAGCTGCTGCTGGACACCCCGCAGTTTTTTTCGGTCTTCTGGAACACCTGCCTGCTGGCCTTTGCACAGATCGCCGGTCAGCTGGTGGTCGCCGCCCCCGCATCGTGGGCGTTTGCCAAGCTGCGCTTTGCGGGCAGGCGTTTCCTGCTGCTCGGGTACATTGCGCTGATGGTGCTGCCCTTTCAGGTACTGATGGTACCCAACTACCTGATCGCCACACGCCTTGGAATCTACGATACGCCGCTGTCCGTCATCCTGCCAGGGGTGTTTTCGGCGTTCCCGGTTTTTATCATGACCCGCAGCTTTCAGGATGTTCCCAATGAACTCCTCGAGGCGGCCAAGCTGGACGGCGCAACGGCCTGGCAGATCTTTTGGAAGATCGGCGTTCCGCTGGGATATGCCGGAATCTTTGCCGCCTTGGTGCTGAATTTTATCGAAGGGTGGAACGCGGTGGAGCAGCCGCTGCTCTTTCTGAAATCCCAATCCAACTGGCCGCTTTCCATGTATATGAACGATATTGTGACAGACAACCTGGGGATCGCCATGGCGGCCAGCCTGCTCTCGCTGATTCCGGCGATGCTGGTGTTCCTGTATGGGCAAACCTATCTGGAACTGGGCATCCAGGCCGGAGGCATCAAGGCATAAGGAAGGAGACATTTTCTGTGAAAATCGTCAGGGATTCTGCCGTTCGTCAGGAACCGGCGCAGCCGCAGGCCGTATCGCCGGAGGAAAACAGGTTTTCGATTCGCCCCCGGCAGATCGCGCTTTTCTTTTTGTGGATGCTGGCTTTTACGCTGCTTGCCCGCGGAACATCCGGCGCGCTGCTGCCAGAGGTGCAGCTCTCCACGCCGGCGCCCAATACCATCACCCAGAGCCTAACGGCGACAGGAACCATTCAGTGGGCGGCGGGCAGCCTGTTCTATCTGCCCGAAGGGCTGCTGGTGGAGGCGGTTTTTGTCTCGGAGGGGGAGGCTGTACAGGAAGGAGACAAAATAGCGGCCCTCCGCCGGGAGGATGTGGAACAGAAGCTGCGGAGCCTTCAGGCAGAACTTGCGCAGAAACAGACGGAATATGCCCGGCTTACCAAACCGGTGGCGGCGGACAGCTATGATCTGGAAAAAGCCCAGCAGGCCCTGCAGGCCGCCTACCAGGCAGCGGAGAACAGCGCGGCAGCCTGGGAGGAGAAAGAAGCGAACGCCGGCAGCGAGCGGGATGCCCTGCAGCGCGAACTGAACGAACGGCAGGAAAAGGCCGCCCAATATGCCCGCGAGATCGCAGAGAAGCAGGCACAGCGGAAGTTGCTGCAGCAGGAAGAATCGCCGGACGAGAAAATCATCAGCCGGATCGAAGCGGAGCTGACGCAGCTTACGGCAGAGGAAACGCAAAACCGGGAGGCACTGGCCGAAGCGGAAGCCCGGCTCAACGAGGCGGACGCAGCGCTGGAAAGCGTCCAAAGCCAACGGGAAGAAGCGGCTCGCACGGCTGCGCAGGCCGCCGAACAGGTGGAGCAGGCCCGAAACGACGCCCGGCACGCCTACGAGAAAAGCGTGGAAGCCGCCAGTGAAACAGCCGCCGCCAATGCGGCCAGTGCCACGGTTCTGGCGGAACAGATCCGGGAAATGGAAAGTAGCGTGGAGACGCTGAAAAAATTGGACGAGCAGGAGGGCGTCTTCTGTGCGCCGCAGACGGGTGCCGTGGAATCTCTGCAGCTTATGCAGGGGCAGACCAGCGGCCAGGTGGGCGGGAGCATTTCCGACCCCGAAAGAGGGTATCAGATCCGATTTGCGCTGGAGGCCGAGGACGCGGTGCAGGATACCGCCGGCGTTACGGTGACGGTCATGCAGGGAGCAAAGTCCGAAAGCGTGAAAATCAATTCGTCCGTTTCTCAGCAGGATGGAGGCGTGGTGCTTTCCGCTGCGCTGACCGGGTCGGATTGGCAGGTGGGAAAAGCGGAACTCACAATCCGGCTTTCCGAGACGGAATATGACTGCTGCCTGCCGGTCAGCGCCCTTCACAGTGATAACGGCGGGGATTTCGTCTATTCGGTGGAGGAGCGCAACACTATTTTGGGGCTGCAAAACATCGTGCGCAAGGTTTATGTGGAGGTCGTGGAGCGCAACAACGAGCTGGCGGCCCTGCGGAATTATACGACCGGTGCGCCGGTGGTGGCCGCCACAACGAAGAGCTTGCAGGAGGGCGCACGTGTGCGTACAGCGGGATGAAGATTCGAAAGGCGGTGCTGCTTTTGGCATGCGCGGTTTCCTGGGGGATCGCTGTTTGGTTTGCGGGGAGGCTGTGGGCAGCCTATCCGCTGGTTTCGGTGCGCTCCGACGTGCCGGTCACGGGGCGGCAGCTGGAAGCGCTGCGGTCTGCTTTGCGGCAGGAGGATGGGGCGAGCGCGCTTGTTCCCGCTTTTTGGAGCCAGGCAGAGGGATCGGCGGAAAGCCGCTGGGAAACCTGCGGGATCACTGCCATTCTATATTGCGGCGAGTATGACGCGGTGTATCCTGCCGTGCTTCTGGAGGGGCGGTTCCCCGCTGCGCAGGAGAATGGCAAATGCGCGGTCTCAACCGCTGCCGCGTGGCAGCTCTGGGGCAGCGAGGACGTGCTGGGGCAGGAATTGGAGATAGAAGGAGACATCTACCGCGTGTGCGGGCTCTTT
>OOCX01002132.1_pt1 | contig 10978 bp, 12 predicted proteins | sample 1671231 | NCBI WGS metagenome assembly OOCX01 (sample SAMN06348135, study PRJEB24527) | human gut metagenome | biome: human gut; feature: ankylosing spondylitis patient; material: feces | host: Homo sapiens | place: China | collected 2015-10 | reverse complement strand
TGCTTCGGTGGTTCGAATCCACCTCTGCCCATGAATTGTTGAAAGAACCATTGCCGTAAGGTAGTGGTTCTTTTTTGCTTTTCACAAAGTTCAACGCGCCTTCATGACTGGTTTACCGGTACCGATCTTTACAAAAAGAATCTGGAATCCTATGTGAGAAAAGAAGGTATGCAGATGAAAACCAAGGTCAGTATTGTCGCCACTGTGACGCTTCTTATGGCGATTGGATTTATCTGTATGAAAAATGTGCCCGTCGGACGGATTGTTTTATCCGTTGTGTGGGTATGTCATGTCATCTACTTTTTTTGCTTTGTAAAGACACTTCCGGAAGAAAAAACAGGAAGCGGGGGAATCGAATATGAAGAATAAACGCAGCCTGCATTTTTGTAATCCTGCTGCTGGCGCATATGATCCAGCACAGAATGTCTGGCACTGCATCATAATACATGCAGGAGAGGAGTGCTTATAAAAACCAGATTTTCTCGTTTGTGGAGGAGATACTGGTCGCGCCTGCATCCAAAAGGGCGAGGATGTCTTCCTTTTCGGAGACCAGCCCGCCGGCAATGACCGGTGTGGAGGTGGACTGACAGACTTTGGCGATGACCTTGGGCATCAGTGCCGGCAGGATTTCGATCAGATCCGGACGGGAGGATTTGACCTGACGGTCGATGTTCTCATATGCCATGGAGTCAATCAGAAACAGCCGGAGGATTGTAAAGAGCCCCAGTTCCTTGGCGCGTTTGATAAGTGTGGGTTTGGTTGTGATAATACCGTCGGCATTCGTGTATTTTTGAAGAAAGTCGACTGCCACTTCTTTGGAACTCAGTCCATTGATGAGATCCAGATGGACGATCGCAAGCTTTCCGGCGGATTTGACGGTCTCCACGATGTCACCGATGGTGACGATGTCACCGTATAAGATAAAGATAATGCGGCTGTCGCTGGTCAGGCATCTGGAGAGACCTCCGTCATCCTTGACAGCGGCAATGATGGGAGAATCTTCTAAGGCTTCTTTAAATAATTTCTTCATGACAATCTCCTGTATTCGGTGAATCAATAAGGTCATCATGCCGATCGCATGATGACCTTATTATATAATAAAGTGAGATTCTTTGAAAGAGCTTATTTTGCAGGAACGTTTCTGGCGGCAATGATGTCGACCCCAGTTCCGGCAACGTTGGATAAGACCACATCGCCGATCTTAAGCGGTGCATTGACGGTGATATCCTTTAAGGCGTTGACACAGTCGAAAATCCTGCCTTTCGGAATGTCGGAGGCTGTTTTCACGTTTGCCATCGGGTAGATGCCTCCGTTCACCCGGACCGTCGATGTTACGATACGGGTCGGATTCGTAACTTCCTTTCTGGCGTAGGCGTCGCCTCTCGGACAGGTATTGCCGGTGACGGCGGTGACGGTAGATCCGTCCATGGTAACTGTGATGGCGCACCCGAGCGGGCAGCCGATACAGGTCAATTCTCTTGTGCTCATGATGATTCCTCCATTCTATTTATGAATTTTCTTCGATGCGGATTGTGATTCTGGACAGATCCGGGAATTCAGCAAGTTTTTTCTTGTCGAGAATTACCTGCTCCATCTCGCCGGGAGCCATAACCGGACGTTTGCGCTTGCTGATTAAGGTGTCATCAAAGTAAGTCGCAATCGAGCAGTTCTTGTATACCGCGCCCACACGGAAGCGGACGGTTAAAGTGTCGTCCATCTCGGTCGGACGGACATATTTCGGAACGGTGTAGCGCACGCCGTCCACCGGGAAAATCTCGACGGATGCGGCATCTTTGCTGGAGCCGTTTTGGATATAAGCGGCGGCATTTTTCCCGGCTGCGGTTGCTTCCTGGGAAACATAGTCCACAAGGTCATGTACATGAAGGACATTTCCACAGGCGAACATGCCGTCGATGCTGGTCTCTAAGCTGTCATTGACGATTGGACCGGAGGTGACAGGATTGATGGCAACGCCTGCGCTGCGGCTAAGCTCGTTCTCCGGGATCAGTCCGCAGGAGAGAAGCAGGGTGTCGCAGGTGTAGCGCTCCTCGGTTCCCGGAATCGGTTTGCGGTCCGGACCGACTTCTGCAATCGTGACAGCTTCGACACGGTTTTTGCCCTCAATGTCGATGACAGTGTGACTGAGCTTCAACGGGATGCCGAAATCATCCAGACACTGTACAATGTTTCGCTTCAGGCCGCCGGAGTAAGGCATCAGTTCGGCAACCACCTTGACCTTTGCGCCTTCCAGCGTCATGCGGCGTGCCATGATCAGACCAATGTCACCGGAACCTAAGATGACAACTTCGCGGCCCGGCATATAGCCTTCCATGTTGACCAGACGCTGTGCCGTACCTGCGGAAAAAATACCGGCCGGACGATAGCCCGGAATATTTAAGGCACCTCTGGAACGTTCGCGGCAGCCCATGGCGAGAATGACCGCTTTTGCGTGGATCTCAAACATGCCGTCCTCGCGGTTCATGGCGGTTACTTTTTTTGTGATTACGTTTCCGGACGGGGCATCGGCAGCAATGTCCATGACCATGGTATTTAATTTGTACTCGATGCCGCGCTCTGCCACCTGCTCGATGAAGCGGGAAGCGTATTCCGGTCCGGTCAGCTCCTCCTTGAAGGTATGTAAGCCGAAACCGTTGTGGATGCACTGGTTTAAGATACCGCCGAGCTCTTTGTCTCTCTCGATGATTAAGATGCTCTCGATGCCGTGGTCTCTTGCGGATACAGAAGATTGGAAATTCCGTTTTTATGGGCAGCGATAGCGGCAGCAAGTCCGGCAGGACCTCCGCCGACGATGACTAAATCATAGTTTTTCATAGTAGAATCCCCCTTTAAATCTCTTTGTTGATGCCGATGACGATGTTGCCGCCGACGCCGTTTTTGGTAATGTCAAACATACTCATTGGTACTTCGCGCTCTAAGATCTCCATGGTACGCGGGGAGCAGAAACCTGCCTGGCAGCGTCCCATGCCGGCTCTGGTGCGGCGTTTTACCCCGTCGAGAGAGCGGGCACCGAGCGGACGGTGAATGGCGTCCATGATCTCGCCCTCACTGATCATCTCGCAGCGGCAGATGATGTTGCCGTATTCCGGATGCTCTTTGATCAGCTGATTGCGCTCCTCCATGGAAAGTGTCTCCGGTCTTAAGATGCCTTTGCGTGTGGAGATGAAATCTGTTTTTTCCGTAAGAGAAAGAAGATCGGCGGCGATGCCTGCGGCCATCTCTCCGATTGCCGGTGCGGAGGAGAGACCAGGGGACTCAATGCCGGCCGCGTTGATAAAACCTTTCGCGTCTTCCACTTCCCCGATGATGAAATCGTCGCCGTCTTCGTGTGCGCGCAGACCTGCAAATGAGGTGATAACCTGGCGCATCGGAACATTTTTGACACTCAATGCGGCAGTCTTTGCGAGGGAATCCAGTCCGTCCTGTGTGGTGTTGACTGCTTCCTTATTCGTGACATCCACTGCGGTCGGACCGACTAAGAGGTTGCCGTGTACGGTAGGAGTGACAAGCACGCCTTTTCCCATTTTGGATGGAAGCTGGAAAATCGTGTGTGATACGTGTGTTCCGGCCTCTTTGTCGAGCAGGCAGTATTCGCCTTTGCGGGCGGTAATATGAAGCTTGTGCTCACTTACCATATTGTTGAATTCGTCAGCGTGAACGCCGGCAGCATTGATGATAACCTTCGCCTCGAAGGTTTCCGGTGTGTCTGTATCGGTGTGGATGGTCTCTAACGTGTAACCGCCGTCTTTTTTCTGGATGGAGGTGACTTTGGTATTTAAGAAAAAGGAAACACCGTTGGTGTATGCGTTTTCTGCAAATGCCATGGTCATGTGGAACGGGCAGACAATGCCGCCGGTCGGGGCATACAGACCGCAGGTGACGTCGTCGCTTAAATTCGGCTCCAGCTGAAGCAGCTCATCGCGTTCTAAGATGCGCAGCCCCGGTACGCCGTTTTTCGCACCTTTTTCTAAAAGGGCGTCAAGACCGCTGCGGTCCTGATCTTTGGTACATACGACGAGGGAACCGTTTCTCTTAAACGGAATGTCGAGGTCTTTTGAGAGGGCATCCATCATCTCGTTGCCGCGGACATTTAACTTTGCCTTTAAGGAACCAGGGGCTGCGTCGAAGCCTGCGTGGATGATTGCACTGTTGGCTTTGGAGGTGCCGTCACAGACATCCTCTTCACGCTCGATGACACAGACGTTCGCCTGGTATCTGGATAATTCTCTTGCGATTGCACTGCCGATGACTCCGGCACCGATAATTGCTACATCATACATAGTACATTCTCCTTTTCTTTGAAATGCAAAAAGAGCAAGGCAAACAAAAACGATCCCATCGTCTCTGCTCTTACCCTGCTCATGTCTCTCGGTAATTCTTATAAACTTAGCTATATTATAACACGAAATGAACAGGATGCAAGACCTGATTGAAAAAAACAGATATTGCACTTGGCTTTGCAAGAAAGTGCCCCATATCATCACGAATTAGGGTATAATGTGAATAAGCAATGAGCAGTGCAGACAGGAGAAGTGGCGCGTTCTGTGCTGGCACAGAGAACGCGCCGCTGCGAGTGGCTGATAGTGCGAATGCACGTCAGCGTGAAAAAAGCGAAGCGTTTTCACGCGGCACTGCGAAACCGAGGTGGACGAATTTGCTCCATATGAACGCGCCAGCGAGCCGGGGAAACCGGAGGTTTACCGGGCTTTTGCCGGAGCGTAAGATGTAGTGCGAGTGGCTGATAGTGCGAATGCCCGACAGCGTGAAAAAAGCGGAGCGTTTTCACGCGGCACTGCGAAAAAATGCCGGACACCTGCATGGAAAGGACAACATGTCATGGGAAGAGGAAGAAGCGAGAAGCAGAAACAGAAGCTGCTTTACATGGCGCAGCTTTTATATGAGAGAACGGACGAGGATCATCCTGTGACGACGCAGGAGGTGATCGACTATCTGGAGGCGAACGGAATCCGTTCGGAGCGCAAGACAGTGTACACCGATATGGAGGAACTGGAAGATTTCGGGCTGGATATTATACGGGTGAAGGAGCGACCCGGCGGATATTATCTTGCCAGCCGCAAATTTGAACTGGCGGAGTTAAAACTTCTCGTGGATGCCGTGCAGGCGTCGAAGTTCATCACGACGAAGAAGTCGAGAGAGCTGATTGCCAAGCTGGAGACGCTTTGCGGCAGGGAACAGGCAAAGCAGCTCCACAGGCAGGTCGTGGTGACCAACCGCAGCAAGGCGGTCAATGAAAACATTTATTATAATGTAGATATGATTTACAATGCCATCGCGGAAAATGTGAAGATCCGTTTTCAGTATTTTGAATGGACGGTCAATAAAGAGATGAAACTGCGGCGGGACGGCAGTTACTATGAAGTGAGTCCCTGGCTGCTCTCGTGGGATGACGAAAACTATTATCTGATCGCCTACGACGACAGAAGCCGCGACATCCGCCATTACCGTGTGGATAAAATGCTAAAGATCGAACTTACGGCGGAAAGCAGAGAGGGGAAGGAGCAGTTCGGGAACTTTGACGTGGCGGCATATTCCCGAAAAACGTTCGGCATGTTCGCGGGGGAGGACGAGACTGTGACCTTAATCTGCGAAGACGCCCTCACGGGAGTCATGATCGACCGTTTCGGCAAGGAGGTTGCGATGCGCCGGTATGATGAGACAAGAATCCGGGTGCGGGTGAGCGTCGCGGTCAGCCGCCAGTTCTTTGGCTGGCTGGCGGGACTTGGCGCGGCAGTGCGGATTGAGTCGCCGGAATCCGTCGTGCGGGAATACCGCGAGTATCTGGAAACTATTTTGAAAACATACGGGGAGCAGGAACTATGAGAGAGCGCACTTATGAGATAAAGATAGAGGGCGTGCCGATCATTGTCACGAAAAAACGGATGAAAAACATGTATCTGCGCATCAGTAAAGAGGACGGTACAGTGCGGATCTCAGCGCCGCATCAGATGAGTGATGCGCGGATTGCGGCATTTGCCAGAGAACGGATCGAATGGATACGGAAATATCAGCAGAAATACAAAGAAGCCGGAGAGCGCCGTTCGGAAAAACGGGAACTGGATGCGGCAGAAATCGCGCGCAGAAAGAAACAGTTAAAGCGTGAGGTGGAGCGTCTTGTGGCAAAATGGGAGCCGGTGATGAGGGTGAAAGTCTCCGGAATCACCATCCGGCAGATGAAGACGAGATGGGGGTCCTGCAATGTGCAGACACATCACAACAACATCAATCTGGCGCTCTTGTCCAAGCCTCCGGAGTGCCTCGAGTATGTCGTGGTACATGAGATGACACATATTCTGGAGGCGAGCCACAATCAGCGCTTCTGGGGATTTATGACGAAGTTTTACCCGGACTGGAAGCGCGTGCGAAAATATCTAAGTGACGAGACTGTGGATTAGCGTGCCGGAAAAAGCGGGGCTGACGGATCAGATAAACTGATTGGTCGCCGGATCGTACTCGTAGTCTATATTTTTTAATGCAGAGATGATGTCTGCGGTATCAACCTGATAGATTGCGGCAAATTCTTCCAGCGACGGGTAGTGGTCACGAAGCTGTGTGTTGACAAAGCTTAAGAGCATGACGGGATCTTTGGGAAGTGTATTCATGGTATGGGTTCCTCTTTTCTTAATTTTATGTTAAAATAGCACGGCACACGAGAAATTGCAAGAGGTGAAACGAATGGGACAGAAGATAGACAAGGAAGTATTTGATAAATTTTTTAAAGAGAGTTACTGCACCGTCGAATATGAGACGGTCAAGGAGGAGTTTGAGCGGATCGCATCGATCGGGAACGATCTGTTTACGGGAAGCTATGAGGCGAGAAACCTGAACCGGGAGAATTTTATCCTGTATCTGACCAGTGACAGCTACTGTGATTTTGAGGCTGCCGTGCAGGAGGCGATGGATGATCTGAACCCGGAGATTCTGGATGCGGTGATGGATGTGACGGAAGCGCAGGAGGACGGTGATGAGATCACGGAGGTCTACTGGGATACACAGCGGGAATTGCTGCATGATTTTCTGCTGCGGCTGTACGATGAAGTGATTTCAACATGGAAATAGAACAGAAATGCGAAAAGGAGGACATCTTATGGCGAAGGCAAGCTGTGACAGCTGTGTATACAATGTGTACGATGAAGATGACGAGACCTACTACTGTGAAGTGGATATGGATGAGGATGATGCGGCGAGACTGATGCAGGGGCATTACAGAGAATGTCCGTATTATCAGCTGGACGATGAATATGCGGTGGTAAGACACCAGATGTAAAAAGGGAAGGGCGCAGCTTTAAAGCTGCGCTCCCTTCCTTTTTTATCTATCTTATTTCTCGCTGCACCGGATCGAAGCTTCCACAAAGCCTTTAAAGAGCGGATGTGGACGGTTCGGTCTGGACTTTAACTCCGGATGAGCCTGTGTGGCAACGAACCACGGATGCTCCGGAATCTCAATCATCTCTACGATTCTGCCGTCCGGAGAGGTACCGCAGAGCTTCATGCCGCTCTCGGTGAGAGAAGCGCGGAAGTCGTTGTTGACCTCATAACGGTGTCTGTGTCGCTCATGGATCTCCTCAGCACCGTATACCTCGTATGCCTTGGAGGTCTTGTCCAGAATACACGGATAAGAACCAAGACGTAAGGTTCCGCCGATGTCCTCGATGCCGTTCTGATCCGGCATGAGTGCGATGACCGGATGCGTGGTGTTTGGATCAAGCTCGATGCTGTGCGCATCGTTGAAGCCGCAGACATGTCTTGCGTACTCGATGATCGCAACCTGCATGCCGAGGCACAGACCAAGGTACGGAATCTGATGCTCACGTGCGTATTTTGCGGCAAGGATCATTCCCTCGACACCGCGGGAACCGAATCCACCCGGTACGAGAATACCAGATACATCGGATAAGATCTCGTCCACGTTCTCTGTTGTGACGTCCTCAGAATCCACCCACTTGATATTGACGGTTGCGCGCTCCGCAATGCCGCCGTGCTTCAACGCCTCCACAACGGAGATATAAGCGTCGTGAAGTGCGGTATATTTTCCAACTAATGCGACAGTCACTTCCTTGTTCGGATGACGGAGTGCGTCGACCATTGCCTCCCAGTCCTTTAAATCCGGTTCCGGACAGTCCAGATGAAGCGCTTCGCAGGCAACCTTGGCGAGATTCTCCTTCTCCATGGCAAGCGGCGCCTCATAGAGATATTCAACGTCAAGATTCTGAAGTACATTGCGGTTCGGCACGTTACAGAACAGCGCGATCTTGTCCTTGAGACTCTGATCGAGCGGATGCTCGGAACGGCAGACGATGATATCCGGCTGGATACCCATTCCCTGCAGTTCTTTGACGCTCGCCTGCGTCGGCTTTGTCTTAAGCTCGCCGGATGCCTTGATATATGGAATCAATGTTACATGAATGAGGATGGCATTCTCGTGCCCTACTTCATGCTGGAACTGACGGATTGCCTCGAGGAACGGCTGGCTCTCGATGTCGCCGACGGTACCGCCGACTTCAATGATGGCAATGTGTGTCTCCTCGGAAGTAAAGTTCCGGTAGAAGCGGCTCTTGATCTCGTTTGTGATGTGAGGGATGACCTGTACGGTACCTCCGCCGAAATCGCCGCGGCGCTCCTTCTGAAGAACAGACCAGTATACCTTACCGGTTGTAACGTTGGAATTCTTGGTCAGACTCTCGTCGATGAAACGCTCATAATGTCCTAAGTCCAGATCTGTTTCTGCACCGTCATCGGTCACAAATACCTCGCCGTGCTGGATCGGGTTCATGGTTCCGGGATCGATGTTGATGTACGGGTCGAATTTCTGCATGGTCACTTTGTAGCCACGGGCTTTTAAAAGTCTTCCCAGAGAAGCAGCCGTGATACCTTTCCCAAGGCCGGAAACGACACCACCGGTGACAAAGACATATTTTACAGGCATAGGGTTTTCCTCCTCATATAAAAGTACAGTTGTGTAAATAATAGTAATACGCTCTATATAACCCATACAGTATACAACTAAGTGTCCGGAAAATCCAGCACAATTTCAAAAACACAGAAAATAGTATGCCGGGAAATTTTAGAATTATTTTAGAAATGACAGGAAAACTTCACGAAGAACGTATTGCTTTTAAATTCCATTTTCAATATAATATAGAAGATATACGATAAGAATCCAGACTCTGAACTGGCGGAGCCTGTTGGAAAGGATAAATACTTCAATGGACAATCAGGGATCGAATAACAATTACAATAACGGTAATTCAAACGGAGGGAATAACGGAGACGGCGGCAAGGGGAATCACAATGGTCAGATTTTGATGGCATTTATACTGATTTCACTGATTGCGCTGTTTATTATGAGTCTTGTAACCAATCAGTTCAACCAGATGAGCACGCAGGAGGTGTCTTACTCAGAGTTTCTCGACATGGTGAACGGCACCGGCAAATGGGAAGGCAGAAGCGTGAAGTCGGTGGAGATCGGTTCGTACCAGATCGACATCACACTGAATTCCGATGAGAAAACACCTTACGAGGTGACTTACTACTGCGGGCGTGTGGCGGATGATGAGCTGATTCCGTTACTTAAGGAAAAGGGCGTGGATATCAGCGGAGTGATTCCGGATAACACATCCACCTGGATTTACAGTATTTTAAGCTACCTGATTCCGCTGGTGCTGATCTGGGTTGTGCTCGGCGTGGTGATGCGCCGGATGGGCGGCGGCGCCATGGGCGTCGGCAAGAGCAACGCCAAGGTTTATGTGGAGAAGCAGACCGGCGTGACGTTCAAGGATGTTGCGGGACAGGATGAGGCGAAGGAATCGCTACAGGAGGTTGTCGATTTCCTGCACAACCCGAAAAAGTACCGCGACATCGGTGCGAAGCTGCCGAAGGGTGCGCTTCTTGTGGGACCTCCGGGAACCGGTAAGACGCTCCTTGCCAAGGCAGTGGCGGGCGAGGCGAAGGTACCGTTTTTCTCGCTGGCAGGTTCGGATTTTGTGGAGATGTTCGTCGGTGTCGGAGCTTCCCGTGTGAGGGATCTGTTTAAGGAAGCGCAGAAGCAGGCACCGTGTATCATCTTTATCGATGAGATCGATGCGATCGGTAAGAGCCGTGACACCCGTTACGGCGGCAACGATGAGAGAGAGCAGACATTGAACCAGCTCCTTGCGGAGATGGACGGTTTTGACACGTCCAAGGGAATTCTGATTCTCGCTGCAACCAACCGTCCGGAGGTACTGGACAAGGCGTTGCTCCGTCCGGGACGTTTTGACCGCCGGATCATTGTCGACAAGCCGGATCTGAAGGGGCGTCTGGAGACACTCAAGGTACATTCCAAGGACGTCATGATGGATGAGACCGTGGATCTGGATGCACTGGCACTTGCGACGGCAGGTCTGGTGGGTTCCGATCTTGCCAATATGATCAATGAGGCAGCAATCAATGCCGTCAAGAACGGCAGAAAGTTTGTCAACCAGTCCGATCTGTTTGACGCGTTTGAACTTGTGGCAGTCGGCGGCAAGGAGAAGAAGGATCGCGTGATGAGTGACAAGGAGCGCAAGATCGTGTCCTACCATGAGGTCGGCCACGCGATGGTGACGGCGCTTCAGAAGAACACCGAGCCGGTACAGAAGATCACGATTGTTCCGCGTACGATGGGAGCGCTCGGCTACACGCTGCAGACGCCGGAGGAGGAGAAGTATCTCCAGACCAAGGATGAACTTTTAGCGAAGATTACCACTTACATGGCAGGACGTGCGGCGGAGGTGCTGGTATTCCAGTCGGCAACCAGCGGTGCGGCGAACGATATTGAGCAGGCGACGGCGATTGCCAGGGCAATGGTAACGCAGTACGGTATGTCCGATAAGTTCGGTATGATGTGCCTGGCGACGGTGGAGAACCAGTATCTGGACAACCGCGCAGGACTGATCTGCGGTGAGGACACGGCAGCGCAGAT
>OOCX01002130.1_pt1 | contig 10982 bp, 6 predicted proteins | sample 1671231 | NCBI WGS metagenome assembly OOCX01 (sample SAMN06348135, study PRJEB24527) | human gut metagenome | biome: human gut; feature: ankylosing spondylitis patient; material: feces | host: Homo sapiens | place: China | collected 2015-10 | reverse complement strand
GTTTAAAAGGTAAGCACCATTTTCATATAATTTCACTTATTCTACCTCCGTATGTGTATTTCAAAATTCTTTTATTTACTATTATATAATATTATAGGTAATTGTGGCAATAAATAAATCACCATCTACCTTAATTTCGAATTTTCCTCCCATCAAATGGGTCAGATTCTTTGCAATCGAAAGTCCAAGTCCACTTCCTTCAGTGGTTCTCGACCTCTCTCCCCTCACAAAACGCTCTGTCAGGTCTACATTTCCGTTGCTTACTATGTCAAGCTCGTTCTTAGACACATTCTTTATTGTAAAAACTGCCTTTTTATCTGCCTTTTCAAGCTCTACATACACTCTGGTATTTTCCAGTGCATATTTTGCGGCATTAGTATACAGATTTTCAATAGAGCGGTAAAGCTGACGCCCATCCGCATAGATAAATATCTGTTCTGATGGAATTTTTGTAACTATTGTCAGATTTCTCGACTCAAATCGCTCATTGAATTCACCTCCGGTCTGGTATAAAAGCTCAACCAGATCAAGCTTTTGCATATTGAGCTTCACATTTCCCGAGGTAATCTTTGATGTCTCTACCAAATCCTCTGTAAGCTGCTTTAAGCGCTGTGACTTTTCCTCCAGCACATGTATATAGTATTTGGCATTTTCATTTTCCAGATTTTCCCTCTTAAGCAGGTCAACATAGTTGACTATTGAAGTCAGAGGTGTCTTTATATCATGTGATACGTTTGTTATTAGGTCTGCCTTTAATTTTTCATTCTTAAGACTCTCATTCACCGAGCTCATAAGACCCTGGCGTATATGGTTGACAGCCTCCGCCACCTTTTTCTGCTGCCCATGAAACTCATTGACATTGAGTGTAGTGTCAAGCGCTCCTTCCGAGATAGCTTCAAGTGCCTCCTGTATGCGCATTATCTCTTTGTTTTTTTGTGTGTGGATATCCTTTTTCTCAATAACTCTTTTCAAAAGCTCATAGCCCTTGTACATCAGGCTGTGTGTGTAAAGTATATTGCCTTTTATCTTCCTTACAATGCTCTGGTATAAAATAATAAAAGCCAGATCAAACAAAAAAGTAAATGTGCCGGCCGTCATAATGAGTGATGCATAGTCAAAATGCTGGTTTTTTACGCCTGAAATCACTTTTCCCATAAATACCATGAGCAGTGTAAATATCACTAGCATCACATCAGAGTATACCTTGTCAATCGGTAAATAGTATATTGTGTAATCATCCTCTGATTTTCTGCCGGCCACGTTTGCCATATATGCCAGGCTCACAAAGCTGCCTACCAGGCCCGCAAGCGATATTAGTGTATATATATCAATATTTCCATGCGCATCGTGCCTGAATGCATAGCCTGTGGCAAACACTCCTGTCACCATAAGTATCATGCATAGCTGATGTAAGACTATGACCGCCGCTTTTTTTCCTATTGTATACTGCTTCATTTGTTGTCCTCTATCTTATAGCCTACTCCCCAGACCACCTTCAGATAGCGTGGCTCCTTAGGATTTATCTCTATTTTTTCCCTGATATGTCTGATGTGCACAGCAACTGTATTATCGGCGCCTATCGCCTCCTCGTTCCATATACTCTCATATATTTCGTTTATTGAGTAGACCTTTCCCTTATTTTTAAGGAGTAAAAGCAGGATATTGTACTCAATCGGTGTGAGCTTTACCTCCTCACCATCCACAGTCACCTTTTTTAAATCATCATTTACCAAAAGGCCTCCGGCTTCATAAACCTTGTCTCCGGCTGCATCATTGCTTGACAGAGTGGTATATCTGCGAAGCTGTGACTTTACCCTTGCCACAAGCTCAAGCGGATTAAAAGGCTTTGTAACATAATCATCAGCACCCACATTGAGGCCTAAAATCTTGTCTGCATCCTCTGTCTTTGCCGAGAGAATAATTATCGGCACCCTGCTTTCCTTTCGTATCTGCAGAGTAGCTCTTATTCCGTCGAGCTTTGGCATCATGACATCTATTATCATGAGGTCTATTTTTTTATTCTTCATAATCTCAACTGCCTGTATGCCGTCGTAAGCCTTCTCCACGTCGTAGCCCTCCTGCATCAGGTAAATATCAATTGCCTCAACTATTTCCTTGTCGTCATCACAAACTAATATTGTCATATTATCCTCCTTCTATGAATTTTTAACAGAAACCTTCTCCTGCCGTTAGTCAGCTATATTTTATCAGATTATCCACTTTGTTTTTCTTAAAATCTGCTTAATATTACCCACTTTTAAATATAAGCCAAAAAGCAGCCGTTCTGTTTTGAACTGCTGCTTTATATTACATAGGTGTGTTTCATTTCCCTTTATTTCCGGTGATGCTCTGCCACATTCTGTGGATACCGTCTGTGAGCTCCTTCCCTTCCTTTGTGTTGATAACAGGTGGATTGCCGGCTTTTCTGCTTATTGCCTTATAATCCTCATCAACAGACGATTTTGAGCCGGCAGCCTTGGCTTCATCCTTATCATTGCTATGATTTAATCCGGCATCAGGTGTATCGTCTGCAAGCTTCACTTCACCCACTACACCATCTCCCAGGTCCTCGCCCTCAGCAAGTCCCAGTTTTCTGATATAATCCATATTTACCTTGATTTCAGTCTGTCTGTTTGCATAGATAGACTTCTCTTCATTGTCAATAGTACGCTCCTCTGCAGGTTTACCTGCATTTTTCTGACGTTCTATCTCCTTATTTCTGTCATCGATAATCTTAAGATACTTCTCCGTATCGGACAAATCCTGAAGCTGTCCCTTGAGCTCATACTGGTTAGTTTTAACTATCTTCTCCTGCTCTGCAATCTTATCCTTCATATTCTTGCACAGCTTTTCAAGTGACTCGTTGGTATCATTGATGATATCACGCACTCTTGAAAGCGCCTCATCCGTATAGATAACCGATGCTGCATACACATCCTCAGCCTTTCTGCTTGCATCCCAGACTATCTGATCCCCCTTCTTTCTGAACTCTCTCTCTGCGTGATTGCGACTCTGCTCAGTAAGCTCATACTCATCCTGCATTGCATATATACACTTATTCAGCTCAGCAAGTAAATCTATCATTTGCTGCTTGTTTATGATCACCCTGCTCGGCTCCGGCTTATACGGCTCCGCCTTTGAGAGCATGATATGAATTTCTCTTAGTACCTTTTCTGTTTTATCGTTCGCATTCATTTTCTATTTCCTCGGATTTAAATTAACATTATAACTATTCAGGGTGGTTATGAATACTCACCACTTACCCATATTTTATATGAAAATCCGCTTCTCGTAAATAGCCAAATGAATAATAATAGCTACTGATTACAGCCCTTTATAATTAAATCAATCCCGCTGCCGCATTTCTCAGTTCATCTGCCGCATGCTTTATCTCGGCAGCCTGCTCTTCGCTCACATTTCCGGGCTTTGTCCTTGAAATAAGCTTCTTCACATATGAAAGTGACGATTTCACACTCTTTTTCTGCGCGCTGTCCATAGCCTTTCTTTTTTCCTTGTCAGCCATGACATTTTCCACCTGTCGCACAAGCGTATCAGCCTCACTTCTTGCATCAATATAAGCCTTTCTCTGTCCGTCTGTTGCCTCATACTCCTGTGCCTCGCGGATTGCCTGCTCAATCTCAGAATCAGACAAATTTGAGCTTGCGGTAATCGTAATCTCCTGATGCTTTCCTGTGCCCAGGTCCTTTGCAGAAACCTGCACAATGCCGTTTGCATCTATATCAAATGTCACCTCTATCTGCGGCACACCTGCCGGAGCCGGCTTGATGCCCTTTAGCCTGAAGTTTCCAATCAGCTTATTGTCCCTTGCAAACTGCCTCTCACCCTGCAGTACCTTTATATCCACAGAGGTCTGGAAGCTTCCTGCAGTTGTAAAAATCTGGCTGTATCTCGTAGGAATAGTCGTATTTCTGTCAATAATTTTGGTTGAGACACCACCAACTGTCTCAATTCCGAGTGAAAGCGGTGTGACATCCATCAGTATAATCTCTGCCGCACTGCTGCCTGCGACAATTGCTCCACCGAGCTTGCCGCCCTGTACTGCTGCACCGAGTGCCACGCACTCGTCAGGATTCAAGTTGTGTGAAGGCTCTTTTCCTGTAATTCTTCTGACCTCCTCAACAACAGCCGGCACACGTGTAGAGCCTCCTACCAACAGCACCATTCCAAGCTCTGCTGCGGAAATCCCCGCATCTGAAAGTGCCTGATTGACAGGAATAGCAGTTCTCTCCACCAGATTCTTTGTTATCTCATTAAACTCAGCTCTTGTAAGGTTCATCTCCATGTGAACCGGCTGTCCCTTTACAGTGGTGATAAATGGCAGGTTGATAGTGGTTGAGGATGAGGATGAAAGCACCTTTTTTGCCTTCTCAGCCTCCTCCCTGACACGCTGCATAGCCGTATTATCCTTTCTCAGATCCACATTCTGCTGTCTGTAAAACTCTGTGACAAGATAATTTGTGATTCTCTCATCAAAATCATCTCCACCCAGATGATTATCACCGGCTGTGGCAAGCACCTCTATCAGATTGTCCCCTATTTCGATAACAGACACATCGAAGGTTCCTCCTCCGAGGTCGTAGACAAGAATTTTCTGCTGCTGTCCGTGGTCCAGTCCGTATGCGAGTGCCGCAGAGGTTGGCTCATTTATGATTCGAAGCACATTAAGCCCAGCAATCCTTCCTGCATCCTTAGTTGCCTGCCTCTGCGCATCCGAAAAATATGCAGGAACTGTGATTACGGCGTCTGTCACTGCCTCACCAATATAGTCCTCTGCATCCTTTTTCAGCTTTCTGAGAATCATAGAAGAAATCTCAGGAGCTGAATACAGCTTTCCGTCCACTTTTGCCCTGAAATCGCTTCCCATCTGTCTCTTTATTGAGAAAAATGTCCTGTCCACATTGACTGCTGCCTGCCTCTTTGCAGCCTCTCCAACCAGTCGCTCTCCATTCTTTGTAAAAGCCACTACAGACGGAGTTGTTCTCTGACCCTCGCTGTTAGTTATGACTACCGGCTGATTGTTCTCCAATACTGCCACACAGCTGTTTGTTGTTCCTAAATCTATACCTATAACCTTGCCCATTTTATGCCTCACTGTTTTTTTATTTAAGTCTCATAAATAATTGATTTTTTTGACTTACTATTTCATCCTAATACTACTTTAAGCTTGGAAAATTCACTCGTCAAGGCATGAGGCTGTTATTTCAGAGAATGTTTATACTTTTAATTTTTATATCACAACATAACAACAAAGGCACCGCCGAAGCAGTGCCTTTGTTGATTAGTTTATAGGTTGGATTAAATGATAATTGAGGATTGCTTATTCACTTACTTTCTTTTTGAGTAATCCGAGTAATCCACATGCAATGAAAGATCCGATTACTAATGCAACAAGATACATTAACGGATTTCCGATTGTAGGAACTACGAAGATTCCTCCGTGAGGTGCCATGAGTGTACATCCAAATGCCATTGAAAGTCCACCTGCCACTGCTGAACCGACTACACATGCCGGAAGGACATGAAGCGGATCAGATGCTGCGAATGGGATTGCACCCTCTGTGATAAATGATAATCCCATGATAAAGTTTGTAGGTCCTGCATTTCTCTCATCTGCTGTGAACTTGTTCTTGAAGAAGATTGTTGCAAGAGCGATTGCGATTGGTGGAACCATACCGCCAATCATAACTGCTGCCATGATATTGTAGTTTCCGGCAGCGATTGAAGCTGTACCAAATACATAAGCGGCTTTGTTTACAGGGCCACCCATATCTACTGACATCATTCCTCCGAGAAGTACTCCGAGCACTACTGCGCTTGCACCGTTAAGTCCATTAAGACCATTGTTGATAGCTGTATTTAAAGCTCCGATTGGAGGCTCAACTACAAACTGCATTATAACGCCTACCAGGAATATACCAAGCAGCGGATAAAGCAGAACCGGCTTCATACCATCAAGACTCTCCGGAAGTTTAGAAAATACCTTCTTTAAGAGGAGCACAATATATCCTGCAACGAAACCTGCTACAAGTGCTCCAAGGAAGCCTGATGTACCGTTTGCTGCGATTGAACCGCCTACAAAACCAACTGCAAGACCCGGACGGTCAGCAATACTCATAGCGATAAAGCCTGCAAGAATTGGAAGCATAAATCCAAATGCTGTTCCACCGATTCCCTTAAACATTGCTGCGGCCTGTGTAATAGTACCGAAATTTGCTCTCTGGTCAGCCGGCAGTGAATTAAGGTCAACACTGAATCCATCGATAAGGAATGCGATTGCGATAAGAATACCACCACCAACTACGAATGGAAGCATATGTGAAACACCATTCATCAGGTGCTTGTAAATCTGATGTCCAACGCTCTCCTTTCCACCAACTGATGAATGTGAAGCCTCCTTTTTACCTGATGCCTTAAATACAGGAGCATCACCGGCAGCAATTCTCTTTATGAGCTCTTCTGCCTTATTGATTCCGTCAGAAACCTGACACTCAATAACCTTCTTTCCGTCAAAGCGGTCTGTAGGTACATTTGTATCACAGGCAACTATAACACCTGCAGCCTTTGCAATCTCATCATCTGTGAGCACATTTTTGGCTCCGCCTGAGCCTCTTGTCTCAACCTTTACCTGATATCCAAGCTCCTTGGCTTTTTTCTCGATAGCCTCAGCAGCCATATAAGTATGGGCAATTCCTGTAGGACAGGCTGTAACTGCAACGATAAATACATCGTCCTTCTTCACCTCAACAGGCTCTTTAGCCTTTGCCTCTTTGGCAGCCTCTTTCTCATCCTTTGCTTTTTCAGCGCTATCGATGATATTTAAAAACTCATCAACTGAACCGGCATTGATAAGAGAATTTGTAAACTGCTCGTCCATCAGCATAACAGAGAGCTTGCTAAGCACCTGAAGATGCACATTATCCTCTGTGTTTGGTGCAGCGATAAGGAAAATAATCTTTGCAGGTGTACCATCGAGTGATTCAAAGTCAACCCCATCCTTTACAACCATTGCCGCAAGACCTGCTTTAGTAACAGCATCAGACTTACAATGAGGAATTGCTATACCCATTCCAATTCCTGTTGTGCCTTCCTCCTCTCTTGCAAAAACACCCTTGCGATACTTCTCCACATCGGCTATTTTGCCACTTTTTGCCATCAAATCAATACACTGATTCAATGCTTCGGTTTTTCCGGCAGGCGTACCATTTAAATTGATACTCTCAGCTGCCAACAAATCCCTGATTGTCATACATCATTCCTCCTAATAGAATATATTAATTATTTATATCAACCTTTTTGATACCGTTTGTTTAATTGGAAGCACTGTCCCATTTATCAATAAGTGCTTCAACCTCAGGCTTTGTAGCAAGCTCCTCAGAAAATGCACTTGCACTTCCTGTACATACTCCATAAATAAATGCCTGCTTATAATCATTTGATTTGAGGTATCCGTAAACAAATCCGGCTACCATCGAATCACCTGCTCCTACAGAGTTTTTGAGCTTTCCTTTAGGAGCCTTAGCCTTAAATTCCTGTCCGTTCTCAGTAACAAGCACTGCTCCGTCACCTGCCATAGAAACAAGCACGTTTCTTGCGCCCTGTTCCTGAAGCTTCTTTGCATATTTTATCACATCGTCCTTGTCTGTAATCTCAACCCCGAATATCTCACCGAGCTCATGATTGTTTGGCTTGATGAGGAATGGCTTATACGCAAGCACATTTGTGAGCAGATTTCTTGTCGCATCAACCACGATATTTATTCCGCGTCCCTCAAGATGCTTCATGATATCCATATACATTGATGAAGGCATAACATCAGGAATACTTCCTGCGAGCACAAGCACATCAGACTCCTTTAAGCAGTCAAGCTTCTCATAAAGCTTTTTAATGTTGTCCTCAGTGATTACCGGTCCCTGACCATTAATCTCAGATTCCTCATTTGAGCGAAGCTTCACGTTGATACGTGAAATACCATCCTCCACCTCTATAAAATCAGTATCAACACCTTTTTTTGCTAGAAGTCTTTTAATTTCATTTCCTGTAAAACCCGCTGTAAAACCAAGTGAAGTATTGCTCATTCCAAGATTCTTAAGAACCATGGAAACATTGATGCCCTTACCACCTGCAAAAATCTTCTCTCCAGTCGTTCTATTGACTACTCCTGTCTTAAAATCTGTTACATCAACAATATAATCTAATGATGGATTAAAAGTAACTGTGTAAATCATGTTAGACCTCCTTAATATTTTTGTATTTCTTATAGTTGTCATTACTTAGTGCATTTGTAATAATTACAGCATCTTCAAAATCAGCAAACTTGATGCTTGATACCTGTGAAAACTTACTGTCATCCGCAAGAATGTATTTCTCCTTGCTATTCTCCATGGATTTCTTTTTAACCATGGCCTCCTTTATCTCCGGAGTCGTAAATCCATTCTTCACAGTAATTCCGTTGGTTCCCCAGAAGCCCTTCGTAAAATTATATTTATCGAGCGTCACAACGGCCTCATCTCCGACAATAGCCTCGGTAGTAGACTTGAACTCGCCACCCAGAATATATACTGTATATCCCCTATCGGAAATTCTCTTGGCATTAGTCAGAGAGTTTGTAACAAAAACCACATTCTTTGCAGTAATATAATCAATCATGACTGCTGTTGTAGTACCGGCATCTATATAAACAAAATCATTATCCACAATAAGTGATGCCGCATATCTGGCAATCTGTTCCTTTTCGTTGCGATTCTGCTTAAGCCTGTTGATAACCTTCTCATCCTGAGTATGGATATTCGTATTATTTACAATCGCACCACCATGTACCTTGGTGAGATAACCCTTCTTGTCCATTGCAACCAGATCACGTCTGATTGTTGACTCGGATGTATCAAGCTCATCCATAAGCTGCTGAACAGTCACACTTCCCATCGAATCTAATATATCGAGTATTTTTTTGCATCTATCTTCTGCCAGCATCTAATCACCCCAGTTTATCAAATTATTCAAAGACTTATTTTATAAGCCATTTATTTAATGCTTATTTTCAAATTACTGTATTAAACATTTCAACATTCATTTAACTTGTAGTATAATTATATTTTCATAATCCGTCATTGTCAATCATAATCCGTCATTTATATTCACAAATAATCACACTAAAAATTGTTGAAAATATATAAAGCAAGTTTTAAAATTGTGCACTATATGCAAATACAACATTGATTTTAGTGCAGAATATAACATATATATCATTAATACTTGCCTAATTACTAATTTTAGTATCTTTTCTATTACTAATTTATAATCTAAAATATAGTTCAAATTAACTAATTTTAATTTAGTCACTATCAAATTTGACTGTTTTTGACTGTTTTGAATCTAAATGCATTGTAATTCATAATTCATCATGCTAGAATATGTTCATTATGGTACATATTTTATGATTAAAGGGTCAAAAGGTATCATCAATGAGTTTATATTTTGTTATTTCACACCATTTTAAATAATTTATGTACCATCACAGCTACAATACTTTAAGTTAAAAAGGAGGATTTCACATGAAACAGCTTAATTGGGCAACACTCGGCTGCGGTGTAATAGCTAATGAGCTCGCGCATGCTCTCTCCAAGGAAGGACGCACTCTTTATTCAGTTGCCAACAGAACTCATGAAAAGGCCGTAGCTTTTGCACAAAAATATGGCATTTCAAAGGTATATGACAACATTGATGACGTCTTTTATGATCCTGATGTGGATATCATTTACATCTCCACTCCACACAATACTCACATCAATTATCTAAGAAAAGCCCTTTCTAATGGAAAGCATGTACTCTGTGAGAAATCTATTACTTTAAATATCGCAGAGCTCGATGAAGCCGTCTCACTGGCCAAAGAAAATAACGTTATTCTTGCTGAAGCCATGACTATATATCATATGCCTGTTTATAAAAAGCTAAACGAAATAATTGCAAGTGGACAACTCGGCAGGCTAAATTTAATTCAGGTCAATTTTGGAAGCTACAAGGATTACAATATGACAAACCGATTTTTCAGTCGTAAGCTTGCTGGAGGAGCATTGCTTGATATTGGAGTTTACTCACTTTCTCTTATCCGCTGGTTCTTCAAGGAAACACCAACACAAGTATCGTCACAGGTTAAATATGCACCAACCGGTGTTGATGAACAGGCAGGTATTCTGCTTATGAATGATGCAGTGGAAATGGCAACTGTCACATTATCTCTTCATTCAAAGCAGCCAAAACGCGCTACGCTCTCTTTTGACAAGGCATATGTGGAAATCTTTGAGTATCCAAGAGGAATGCAGGCAACTATTACATATACAGAGGATGGTCATAAAGAAGTAATTGATGCCGGTGATACATCAGATGCACTGTATTACGAAGTACGTGATATGGAAAAAGCTGTAAGCTCAGCATCATCAGATGAAATAGAAACCCTCATGCACTGTCAATATACATATGATGTAATGAAAATTATGTCAGATATAAGAGCTGAATGGGGTATGAAATATCCTGAAGAAGAAAAATAGATTTGTATGTTCACTGTTATAGTTATATTATAAAAAATAAATAGTTGTTAAAAAAGCAATATAATTCTGATTATCAGTTTTATATTGCTTTTTGTATATAAAAGAAAGACCACATCATAAACTGATGTAGTCCTTTTAAGAGAGGTGACAGCCGGATTTGAACCGGCGATGACGGTGTTGCAGACCGGGGCCTTACCACTTGGCTATGTCACCATATATTATACGAAAAAACTCCCCGAGTAGGGCTCGAACCTACAACAACTCGGTTAACAGCCGAGTGCTCTACCATTGAGCTATCGAGGATTATTTATAAGAAAACAACGTAGACAAGTACGTTGTTCACTAACTATGTTATTGAAAAAGTTTGTACTTTCAAAACTTCATACAGATTTAACCGCTTTTTTAATCAAGCCCTCG
>OOCX01002120.1_pt1 | contig 11016 bp, 8 predicted proteins | sample 1671231 | NCBI WGS metagenome assembly OOCX01 (sample SAMN06348135, study PRJEB24527) | human gut metagenome | biome: human gut; feature: ankylosing spondylitis patient; material: feces | host: Homo sapiens | place: China | collected 2015-10 | reverse complement strand
GAGCCTCCCGTATTGGCCTCTTCACGTGCCATACCGCCATATTCGTACCCGTATCCTGTCGGCAGCATTTGGGCAGCCACTTCCTCGATGGCCTGTTGTACTTCACCCGTGGAATATCCCGGTGCCGGGTTCACATTGACCGTGATACAGCTAAAGAGGTTGAAACGATTGGATACTTCAGGTCCGAGTACCCGTTTCAGGGTTACGAACTGGCTGAGCGGAGCCATTTCCGTCCCGTTGCGGACGAACATGTTGTTCAGGGCTTGTTCGTCAAGACGATATTCAGGTGAGGCTTGTGACATCACACGGTATACTTTCCCGAATTGGTTGTAGTTGGAAACGTATGCACCACCACAATAGCTACCCAATACGTCGAGAACCATCGAAGGTGAAATGCCTGCCCGTTTACATTTGGCTGCATCCACATCGACCGATATCTGCGGGAAGTTCATTGCATAAGAAGTATAAGCCATTGCAACTTCTGGGCGCTGGTTTAAAGCTCCGATATACTGCATGGCGTTGCCGTAGAAAGTGCTCATATCTCCACCTGTACGGTCCTGCAAGTTCAACTCGATAGAGTTACCCAGACCGTAGCCCGGAATCATACCCGGATGGAAGCAGAATATCTGCGCTTCTTTGATTTGGGCGAATTGTGCGTTTAGGCGGGCTACTACTGCGTCGGAAACATGTTCGGCCCCTTTTCTTTCATCCCAGTTTTTCAAACGGATGATTGCCATACCGTAGGAAGTACCTTGACCAGCCAGGAAGCCGTAGCCAGCTACGCGGGCGTAGTGTTCTACTTCGGGCGTGTTCTTCAGGATATTCTCTACTTTGTCCAGCACCTTGCCCGTTTCTTCCAATGTGCTACCCGGAGCAATGGCCACGTTTGCCATGATGGTCCCTTGGTCTTCTTGCGGGACAAGACCTGTTTTGGTATTGCTGATAAGCCATCCCAGCAGAATAATGGATGCGATCGTTCCGGCCCATACCATCCAGCGGTGGTGAATAAAGAACATGACGCCTTTTTTGTATTTGCCCAACACGGCATTGAAAGAGGCATTGTAGGCTGCACGTACACGTCCGTTGAAACTTTTGGCACTCTTGTTTCCATCGCTCGGGCGCATCATCATAGCACACAAGGCGGGGCAGAGCGTCAATGCACAGATCATGGAAAGACCTACGGAGGTTGCCATCGTCACACCGAATTGTGTGTAGAAAATACCAGAAGTACCGCCCATGAAAGTTACCGGTATGAACACGGCCATGAACACACAGGTACAAGAGATAACGGCCATCGTCACGTCACCCATCGCATCTTTCGTTGCTTGATAGGACGAGGTGTAACCCGCATCGAATTTCGCCTGTACGGCTTCTACCACTACGATCGCGTCATCCACTACCGTACCGATGGCAAGCACCAGGGCAAACAGGGTCAGAATGTTGATCGTGAATCCGGCTGCGGTCAGACAGGCGAATGTACCGATCAACGAAACGATGATTGAAATAGACGGGATCAAGGTACTCTTGAAGTCTTGCAGGAAGAAATACACCACGAGGATTACGAGGATGATCGCCACGATCAGTGTTTCGACTACATTATAAATAGAAGCAAATAAGAAGTCGTTGGAGCTCATCATCGTGATGAATTCCATACCTGTAGGCAATTCTTCTTTCATCTTTTCCAATTCGGCGGCAATACGTTCGTTGACTTCCGTAGCATTGGAACCGGCTACCTGGTAAATCATGAATGTCACGGCTGGTTTGCCGTCCATTTGGCTGTCGAAACCGTAACTCAATGTTCCCAACTCAACCTTAGCGACATCTTTCAGGCGTAAGACAGAACCGTCTTCCTGAGCACGGACGACGATATTCTGGAATTCTTCTACGCTCTTCAAGCGTCCACGATATTTCATCGTATATTGGAAAACGTTTTTCGAGTTTTCACCCAGCGAACCGGTCGGAGCCTCGATATTCTGTTCTCCTAATACAGCAGTCACATCCGATGGAACCAAGCCGTATTGGGCCATTCGTTCGGGGTTCAGCCAGATACGCATACTATAGGTATCACCCAACTCCATTACGTCACCTACGCCTTCGATACGTTTGATACGTGGGATGACGTTGATGTCGAGGTAGTTTCCGAGAAAGGTCTTGTCAAATCGTCCGTCAGTGCTGACAAGTGCGTCGATCTGCAGGAAGCTGGTCTGTCGTTTTTGAGTGCTGACACCGATACGGGTTACTTCAGCAGGCAATAAACCCTGTGCCTTCGTTACACGATTCTGTACGTTGACGGCTGCCATATCGGGGTTTGTCCCTTGTTTGAAATATACCTCGATCGTTGCCGAACCGGCATTGGTTGCTGTTGAAGTCATGTACATCATGTTTTCTACACCATTGATGCTTTCTTCCAGTGGCATGATAACACTGTTCATCACCGCATTGGCATCCGCTCCGGTATAGGTTGCCGATACGTGAACCGTAGGCGGCGCAATGTCAGGATATTGCTCGACCGGCAAGGTAAAGAGCGAAATTAGTCCGATCGCCAAAATAAGAATGGAGATGGAGATGGCCATAACAGGCCGTTTGATAAATATATTTCCTTTCATACTTCGATCCTTTATTTAACTTGCGTTCCTTCGCGTACTAACCCGGCTCCTTCGGATACGATTTCTTCGCCAACCTTCAATCCGTCAAGTACGATATATTCGCGACCGTCGTTGATTTCAGCTACAGTAATCAATGTGGAAACAGCTTTCCCATCCACCACTTTATAGACAAGCGTCTTGTCCTGCAAACGGACTGTTGCACCTTGAGGAATTACGATACAGTCTTTATAAGTTTGCGGTATGAGCACATTGCCGGAGGCTCCGCTATGAAGTAGGCGGGATTCGTTGGGGAATACGGCACGTACGCCGACTGTCCCGGTCTTCCGATCGATCACTCCGCTAATCGATTCGATCTTTCCTTTTTGTTCGTAAATAGACTGGTCATTCAGTTTCAACGACACTTCCGGCATGTTTTTCAACGCTTCGTCCATGCTTTTGTACTGGCGGCTCATAGCCAGTAATTGATTTTCGGTCATGGAGAAGTAAACATACATGTTCGAATTGTCGGAAACAGTTGTCAACGGTTGGGGAATACTGGCGCTGACCAATGCTCCGGCGCGGTAAGGCAACATACCGACAACTCCGTCGGACGGACTTTTGACTTCCGTATAAGACAGGTTGTTGCGGGCGTTCACTTCTTGTGCTTCCGCCTGCGCCAGTTGTGCTTTGGCCGTCAGATAGCTGTTTTCGCTTGTTTTCAGGTTGAAAGCGGAAACGACTTTTTTCGCAAATAATTCTTTAGTACTGTTGTAGTTCAGTTCGGCTGTAGCTAAAGCTGCTTTTGCCACTTCCACATTTGCCTGGGCTGTCTTTAAAGCAGCTTTGTAAGGAACTTGGTCTATAACAAAAAGTAATTGTCCTTTCCGTACGACCTCTCCTTCGGTTACACAAAGCCTTTCGATCGTTCCCGATACTTGCGGATAAATGTCTATATCCTGGCGACCGCGGATCGTGGCCGAATAAGGGGTTGTCAGCTCTTTGTTTGCCGTAGAAACTTTCATCGTCGCGTAAGATGCTTTCATCTGTGCATCCGGTGCATGTTTGCAGGATGCCATCCACATAGTCGTACAGCCGATAACTGCCATCAGCCGTATCCATTTTGCATTTGCTCTTGTCATATTCGTTTTATTCATTAAAAATGACGCAAATGTACCTTAAAAAGAGCGGTTTTATTTGTCTGAATGTCTATATAAATCTTCCATATTTATACAGTATAGATATTTTAAGAAAAGAATGATTGAAAAAAAACAAATAACTATAACTTATTGCCGTGTATTATGTAAATAGGGCGTTTGGAGGAGGAAGACAGGTTTATGGGGAAGATAAATTTCACGAGAGAGGGGTGGTGTGCACACCACCCTCTTCTCTATTTTTATTGCAGATATTCTGCCAGTTTGGTCGGCAAGTAGAATGTATTGTTTTTGTCAACGTATACGATTACCGAATTCAGGCGGATTTCTTCCCGGCCTTTCTTTCCGATCGTCACGATGTTGCTGAACGGCGTGATGTTGATCTGCTTCCTTTTGTTTTTTACGACCAGTGAAGGAGAACCTTTCTCGTCTTTAGCCGGAACGATTTCACATTTGAAATCTTTGAATACTTCCGTGTGAGGAGCGAAGTTTCCGGTTGTCAGTTCTTCCAGCGTGTCGTGTGTCATGCCGAACAGGGCACAGAGATAATGATTCAGTTCGATATTCGTGTGCATACCGAGAGGTAAGCTTGTACGGTCGGGATGGTAAGCTGCAAGGAACACCTCTTCGCCTGTGTGGCCGCCAGTTGTGAAACCGAAACAGGTTCTGGAGGTAAGCAGCTTGGACATGAAAGTCGTCAGCGAACTGCTGTATAAAGAGCCTTTGCCTTCGATCGAGCGTTCATTTTCCGGGATCGGGCTGTTTTTGTAATTCTTGCAATGGTTCAAGGCATCCAGTTCTTCAGGTGTCAGTTCGAAGCCGGCATATTCCCGGAAGACGTTTTGCACTTCGGAATTCGGTACACTGTTCACTTTCTTGGCAAAGCCTTCGGCTGTCAATTTATACAAAGAAAGCTGATGAAACAACTGGTCCTTGCTCAGTTTATCGTAACCTTTACAGTCGGCACGGCCGATACTGATACCGCTGTTACCATGATCGGGAACGATCACTACGGCAGTCTCGCCATTCTGACGGGCAAATTCGAGGGCAGCACCGCAAGCACGGTCGAAAGCCAACATATCCGTGGCCATGCCGACCGGATCGTTCGCGTGGGCAGCCCAGTCGACCTTGCTGCCTTCCACCATTAGGAAGAAACCGTTCGGGTTTTGGGATAACTTTTCGATTGCCTTGCGTGTCATCTCTTCCAAGGATGGCTGTTGGCTCGGATCTCGGTCGATGTCGTAAGCCATTTCCCGATCTCCGAACAAAGCCCACATATTGTTGCCTTTGTAATTACGCATACCGTCGATGTCATTCTTGAAAATACCGTATCCGTTACCTTTCAGGTAGGCTTCGCTCTCTTCGGGAAGCAGGCTGGCGCCGCCACCGATCACGACGTTCAGGTCGTTGTGAGCCATCTGCGGAGCGATCCATTCATATTTGCCACGGTTGTAGCTGTGGGCGGAGCAGTCGGCCGGTGTTGCATGCGGGAATTCGCAGGTGAAAACCAGTCCCGTTGATTTGCCCTGTTTTATTTTGGCAGCTTCCAGGACGGTTGTCAGCGGTTGGAAAGCGCGTGCCGGATCGGTCGGGTAGATATCGTTGTCACCGTCGTTCTCCGGGTAGGTGGAAACGTAGCCTGTACGGCTGGGTTGTCCTGTCATGTAGCAGGAAGTCGTAGGAGCCGAGTCGCCGATCGGGGCATTCGAAGAATGCGTGCGGACTGTTCCGCAGAGATACGGGTCGATGTTCAATTTCGGTTTGTCGGGGTTGGTATACCATTGCAGCCAACGCGCCATAGAGACTGTAGCCAGTGATGTCCCGTCCGGGATTAGAAGAATGACATTCTTCACCGGCTTTACGTTTTCTACATCTTGTGCCTTTACCGGCATGAAGATGACAGACAGTAACAGGAGAAGTGAGATTGTTTTTTTCATTATGATTTATGATTTATGATTTATGATTTATGATTTATGATTTATGATTTATGATTTATTTGTCTAATTGTATGATATCTTCTGTGAAGTGCGTGATCTTCTCCAGTCCGGTTTCCGTAACCAGGAAACTATTTTCGATGCCGACGGCGCCGATACCCGGTATCACATATTTCGGTTCGAGTGCAAATACCATGTTCGGTTCCAGCATGTCTTTCGAGCGGGGCGTAAGTACCGGCAGCTCGTTTATCTGGATGCCGATGCCGTGCCCTACGAATTTGGCTTGTTGCTTGGTCCCCATGAAGTATGCGCCAAGTCTCTGGCTTTCGGTGATTTTGGCGGCTATCTCGTAGAGTTCGGCACAAGGTGTGCCCGGCCGGGCGATATTCTCGATCTCGCTTTCGATAAGGAGGGCTGTCTGATGTGCCCGGTAAGCAAGCTCGGTCAGGTGGCCGACGGAGAACACACGTGTCATATCCGTCATATAAGCCGTATAATTTCCTGCCATGTCTACCATGATGGCTGTCCCTTCTTTCAGAGGCGTTCCGTTTGCACCTAACGGGCAGGAAGCGTCGATACCACTACCACCTAAGGCAAAGTCGAAAGGCGAGGGGACTTCGGCGTTTTCTCCCGCCAGGATACTTCCCATAAAGATATCCATATTAGCTCCGAAGGCGCGGAACAGTCCGATGGAACCGTTCTTGCGCATCCGTTTTTCTATTTCATACTGGAATTCGAGATCAGTCATTCCGGGGCGGAAACATTCGGGAATTTCGGCATATGTCTTGGCGTGGCGTTCGGCCGAGATGCGGAACATTTCGATCTCGTACGGTGTCTTTATCCGGCGCAGTTCACGCATCATTGCGGTTGCGTTTCCGGTCTCTTTCGGATTGAAGATCTTTTGCAGACGTATATAGTCGTTGTATGTCAGTTCGTCGGCTTCGAGCAGAAGCTTTTCCGGCATTTCCAGTCCGTAGAACGCGAAGAGCTCGGCCATCTGTTCCGGTTTGCGAATGTATTCGACATGATCGCCTGCCAGTCCGTTCGGCCGTTTCACGAAGAACCACGGAGCACCTTCCGCAGGAAGATAGAAATAGCCGCTATAGATACGTCCGGTTGTGTAATACAGATTTACATCCACGGTAAGCAGGCATCCGTCGGCATTTATCTTCCGCATCGCCTGTTGTATGCGATCCCATTTCAGCTTAAGATCGCCGGTCAATTCTTTTTGTATCATTTCCAACACTTATTTTTATCCGGCATCAAAGATATTAAATTAATGCCGGGATTGGAATGATTAGGGATATTAAATCTTGATTAAATTTAGAATTGTTCGAGTACTTGTATCCGCTTTTCAATGGGTGGATGAGTGGCGAAAAGTCCGCTTAAACCGTTCAGTGCGCTTTTGGCCTGTTGGCCCGGATGCTGGATGAAAAGCTGGGCTACGTCTTCTCGTTTGACGGCTTCGATGTCGGGATCGGCCGAGATTTTCCGTAGTGCGCTGGCGAGGGCGAGCGGATTCTTGGTCATCTCGGCAGCCCCGGCGTCGGCCAGGTATTCCCGTTTGCGCGAGATGGCGAAACGCATCAGCATGGAGAAGAAATAACCGATGGCTGCAACAACCATGACTAAGACGATGATGATCGCAGTGTTGTTTTTCTCGTCTCTCCTGCGGCTCATCGACGAGTAGTAGACGGAACGCATGGCCATCTGTGCGAGCATGGCAAAGATGCCGACAAAGACAATCGATACGATCATCAGGCGCACGTCTTTGTTGCGGATATGCGACAGCTCGTGTGCAATGACCGCTTCCAGTTCTTGGTCGTTCAACTTGTCGATGATCCCCCGTGAGAGGCTGACGGTGTAAGTCCTTTCGTTGATGCCGCTTGCAAAAGCGTTCAGAGAATCGTCGTTGATGATATTGATCTTGGGCATTTTCATTCCCTGGCTCATACATAGGTTTTCCACTAAGTTGTATACCCTTTTGTTTTCCATTCTCGACAAAGGTTCGGAGCCGGTTGCCGAGTTGATGATGCTTGTATTGGCAAAATAGGCGATGATGAACCATATGAGTACACCTCCCAATACGTATGGCGCCAAATGGATGAACATCCCGGTGGAATATCCGAGCAGTTCGGCCCCCGTCAGGCCGTCGTCGTTCATTGCCAACAGGTGGAGCAGGTAGCAGAACGCAAAAAGCAATCCCATTACCAGGCAGGGAAACAAGCAAAGCAGGAGCAGGGACCGGAAATTGTTCCTGCTCTGTTGGGTTTGTATACCGACGTATTGCATCCTTAGAACTTGATTTTAGGTGCTTCTTCGAGTGTCGCGCGTTGTTCGCCCAGGTCGAACATCACTTCCTTCTTGAAACCGAACATACCGGCGATTGAAATAACGGCGCACGGCAGCCAGTTTGTTTTCCAGGTCGGAAATTTCTTCCTGCAACTGCAAGAAGTTCTGGTTGGCTTTCAGATCGGGATAGGCCTCGAGCGTGATCTTCAATCCGGCAAGAGCGGAAGTCAGGACGTTTTCGGCCATGATCTTGTCGTCGATCGTTTTGGCGCTGATCGCTCCGTTACGGGCGTTAATGACGCGTTCCAGGGTCTCTTTCTCGTGTGAGGCATAGCCTTTGACCGTTTCGACCAACTGTGGGATAAGGTCATGGCGTTGTTTGAGCTGTACGTCGATGTCGGCAAATGCGTTCTCGCGGTTGTTGCGCAATTTCACTAACGAATTATACAAAGAAACGATCCAGATTGCCAGGATCACGATCACTGCTATTAAAATGATTACTGTCATTGTCTTTATTTTTTTAGGTTACGGCTGCAAACATACGAATTAATTTACAATCTTGTTTCTCTTGAATCCTAAAACAGGTCACTATGTGATTCATTCCGAACCAAGAGCCGTTCTACAGTAAAAAATATCCACAAAACCGTAATTTGTATTCCTTCTGTTCGAGTGATGCCCTGTAATTTTGTTCCCGGAAGAAAACGAATAAAAATCAAATCTGAAATTTGAAAATATGGAAACAACAAAAACAGTGCTTGCTCCCGGAGAGCGTATTACAGTGATCGATGCCTTGCGTGGCTTTTCTCTTATCGGCATTTGCCTGATTCATTCTATGCAACATTTTGGAGCTATGGGGACGATGACGTCTCAGGCTGTGTTCCCGTGGGAGGGAACGATGAACGAGATTTTCAGTTGGCTTATCAATTATCTGGTTTTCGGGAAATTCTTCATTATCTTCTCTTGCCTGTTCGGTTTAAGTTTCTTTATCCAGATGGATCGGGCGGCGAAGAAAGGACTTGACTTCCGTCCACGTTTTTTGTGGAGGCTGGTTCTTTTGTTGGCGATCGGTTATTTACACGGCTTGATTGTCCGGGTGGATATTTTGCTGATATATGCGATACTGGGGTTTGTTTTGGTGTTGATGTATAAATGGCCGACCAAGCTGTTGGCAGGGATTACGCTGTTTCTTTTCTTAGGGGGGGGCGACACTTGTCCCGGTAGCTTATAAAAGCCTGACGGCTCCGGCGGTCGAGCAGGTGGAACGTGTTGCCGAAAGGCCTGCTTCCCGTCCGGCAGGTCCTCGGAAAGTCCCGACCTTGTCTGAAACGATCGAGAGTAACGCTTGGGACGGGATCGTCGGAAAAATGCGCTTCCAGGTGTCGAGCGGGCGTATTTACTTGACCTTGGGACTTTTCATCTTAGGGTTCATCGTAGGACGCATCCGTCTATTCGAACGTATGGACGAGTTTCGTGGCCGGCTGAACCGCTGGGCCTTGCTTGCCCTCGCAGGATTGGGACTGCTCTATGTGGCGCGTTCTTATCTTCCGCCTGTGGCTTGGGGAGAGGTCTCTTTTTATTCGTGGATGAGTTCGACGACGACTAATCTGATTAACCTGTTGACTGCTTATCTATGGGTAATTGTGGTGATGGAGGGATACCGTTTGCAGAAGGTGCAGCGGGCGATGGCACCGTTAGTCAGTTACGGGCGTATGGGCCTGACGAATTATATCGCGCAGTCCGTGATCGGTGTCTTTATTTTTTCCGGTTTCGGGTTGGATTGGAGCCATCTGGGTGTTTTCTTGAGCGTATTGGTTTGTCTTGCTTATACGGGTGTTCAGATAGTGTTCAGCCATTATTGGCTGAAGAAGTTCCGTTATGGACCGATGGAGTGGTTGTGGAGAACCGGAACTTATATGAAATGGCAGCCGTTGGCACGGTGAACTCCCTCATCTCGCCTATAGTCATTGTTGTTGTGATCATTTTTTGAGTGTAAATGTTTGCTTTCCGCCGGATCTGTGAGTACCTTTGTCTAATATCAATACATTAATACCATGTTAGACAAATTAGATTATTCTTTGGTTCCGAACGACTTTGCACTTTGTTTTAACGGGAAATGCCTACATGCTTCCACCTGTCTGCGTCATCAGGTGTCGCGGCATATCCCGAAAGAACGTTGGGCGGTGAGAGCGATCAACCCGGAACGTGTTGTCCCCGATGGCGATTGTTCCGGGTTTATGGACGACAGCCCGTTGAAAAATGCCTATGGCATGGAGCACCTGTTGGACAATATCCCTTATCGTCAGGCTAAAGAAATACGGCGGGAGATGAGAGAATATTTCGGGACGACTCATTTTTACCGTTTGAAACGTAAGGAGCGTTGTTTTACTCCCGAAGACCAGTTATACGTACGCGATTTGCTCCGTCAATACAATATCGAAGAGGAACCCCTCTTCGACCGGTATGAAGAAAATTTCGGTTGGGAACGTTGTTCTGATACCATTGCATGAAAGAGAAATTTCCATCGCATGAAAATAAATTTTCCATAGTGGGGAAATAAATTTTCATGTGATGGAAAATTTATTTTCACTGTTGGGGAAAGAATGAAAATTTTTAGGGTATCTGAAGAAACGAGGTTTCTTGTATAAATTGCTTGTGTTGAAAAAAGACCTATCTTTGCAAACTTGATCGACAAAGTAAACTTAAAAAGATATTGTATATATGGAAAAACAAAAACAGTCCCGGCGACTGCTGTCGCTGGATGCCCTGAGGGGGTTTGATATGTTCTTTATTATGGGAGGGGCTTCTCTTTTCGTTGCGTTGGCAACGTTGTTTCCGAATTCTTTTTTTCAGGCGATAGGTGGACAGATGGATCATGTGGAGTGGGACGGGTTGACACACCACGACACGATTTTTCCGCTGTTTCTGTTCATTGCCGGCATCTCGTTTCCGTTCTCGTTGGAAAAGCAGCGCGAACAGGGGAAGAGCGAGTCGGATATCTATAAAAGGATTGTCCGCAGAGGAATTACGCTGGTGTTGCTGGGATGTGTCTATAAC
>OOCX01002114.1_pt1 | contig 11037 bp, 8 predicted proteins | sample 1671231 | NCBI WGS metagenome assembly OOCX01 (sample SAMN06348135, study PRJEB24527) | human gut metagenome | biome: human gut; feature: ankylosing spondylitis patient; material: feces | host: Homo sapiens | place: China | collected 2015-10 | reverse complement strand
TCTGGGGCAGATAGGCCGAGAAGTTGCCCTTGTAGGTGGTCATGGTCTGGAAGGAGACTTCCCAGATTTTGGTACAGACGTTGTCGAGGAAATAGCGGTCGTGGCTGACCACCAGAACGGCACCGGAGTAGCCCTTGAGGTAGTTTTCCAGCCACTCCATGGTGGCGAAGTCCAGATGGTTGGTGGGCTCGTCCAGAATGAGGACGTCCGGCTTCTCGAGGAGGAGCTTGGCCAGACGGAGACGGGTCAGCTCACCGCCGGAGAGGACGCCCACATTCTTGCTCCAGGTATCCTGCGCAAAGCCCATGCCGGACAGCACCTTCTTGATGTTGACGTCCATGTTGTAGCCGTCGGCGGCGTCGATGATGTTCTGCAGTTCGTCGTGCTTTTCGAGAAGGGAGGCGTCGTCGGGAGAGGCCGCCATCTTCTTTTCCAAGATCTGCATCTGGGCCATGGCGTCCAGCACAGGGGCGAAGGAAGAGCGCATCTCCCCGTAAATATCCAGCGTGACATCGAGCTTTGCGTTCTGCTCCAGATAGCCCAGCGTCACGCCGTGGGTCACGCTGAACTCGCCGTCATAGTCGGTGTAGACGCCGGTCAGGATCTTGAGCAGGGTCGTCTTGCCTGCGCCGTTCTGGCCCACGATGCCGATGCGGTCTTCTTTTTCCACGCTGGCGCTCACGTCGTGCAGGACGACTTTCTCGCCAAAGCTCTTTCCGAGTTTTTCCAAATGAATCAGCATATCGTTCTTCCGTGTTCTTTTCCAGTAGGGTGGATGGGGACATTCCCGCCGTTACAGCTGATGACGGCGGTGCTTGAGGCCGAGGTTCGCCAGCTCTTCCGGCTCCATCACCAGCGGGTAGAGCTCTTCCAGCGAGGCGATCTCGTAGGTGGGGCTCACCTTGCCCGGGTTCTCGGCGTGGCCGGGGTTGAACCAGCAGGTGTCGAGGCCCGCGTTCACGCCGCCCTGAATGTCGCTGGTGAGGCTGTCGCCCACCACCAGGACGTGCTCCCGGTTCTCCACGCCCAGAGCGCGGAGGGCGGAGTCGAAGATGCGGCGGCTGGGCTTCTCGCTGTCCAGCTTCTCGGAGACGAAGACGTCCTCAAGGTAGGCCCCGATGCCGGATTCTGCCACCCGGCGGCTCTGCACCTTCTCGAAGCCGTTGGTCACGATGGCCAGCGTCGCCACCTCGGAAAGCTCCCCGAGGACGTCCAGCACATTGGGGGTCATCAGGTCGGGGTGGGAGGAGAGGTGGTCGAGGTAGCAGCGGTTCATCTCCACGCCGTCACCGGCTGCGTTGATGGCCTTGAGGAAGCGGGTGAAGCGCTCCCCCATCAGCTTGTCGCGGCGGATCTGGCCTTTTTCCAGCTGACGCCAGAGTTCTTCGTTGATGGTGCGATAAGTCTGCACCGTCTCGGCGTCCGGCTCGATGCCGTATTCCACCAGCGTCTCAGCCAGCGCCTTGTTCTCGGCGGCATCAAAGTCCAGGAGCGTATTGTCTGCATCGAAAAGGATGCAATAATATTTTGCCATGTTTCTTTCCCTTCTCTATCATGTTTCGAGCCGCCTGCCGCTTTGAGCGGGCGCGGCTGCGGTCTGCGGTTTAAGAACAGCGAGAAGCCAGCCCCGCCCGGCAGAGCTGGCTTCTCGTATTTTTTTATCATTCCAACGTCATTTCATAGGCTTCTTCGTCAGACTGGTCCGGCAGGTTCCCGCTGCACTTGCAGTGTGGCGTGCAGGCGCACTCTTTTGCGATGCACTTTGCCATCTGCTCCTCCGTCACGCCGTTCTCGACGTTTTCCCAATCCATGTCGTAGTAGTCCACGCTGCCGTCGGTCACATCTTCTGCGCCGGGCAGGCCGAGGACTTGCATTTCTTCACGGAACATCCGCTCGCCTCCTCTCGGCTCAGCCTATGCGGCTGCGCAGAGGAAGGTGCGGGGCGTCATTCTGCCTTGCTTTCGGCTTCCTTGTCGGCGGAGACTTCCGACTTGGTTTCGGCCTTGGGCTCTGCCTTAGACTCAGCTTCGCTCTCGGCCTTGCTTTCGGACTCCGACTCTGCCTTGGAGCTGCCGGACGCCGTACCGGACGATGCCGACGACGAACTGCTGGTGCTGTGGGAAGAGCTGCCTGAACCTGCAGAGGAAGAGGATGTACTGCCGGAAGAACCGGCATGGGACGAGGACGAGCTGCTGGTGGAGCCGGACTCGCTGGTCACACCGCTGCCGATGGTGATGGTCAGGGTGTTGCTGCTCACCTTGCAGTCGTTGTAGGTGACGACGGCGTGGATCTTATAAGAAGCGTTGGCCATGGAGCTGTCCACCACCACGGTGATGCTGGACTTGCCGGCGGCCTGCGTGACCTCCTGACCGTTGGCGTACCAGCGCAGGTTCTCGGTCTTGGCGTACTTGCCGCTCAAGGCAGCCTTGAAGGTGTAGGAGCTGCCCACAGCGCCCTTGCCCTCGCTGGTGATGTGGACGGAGGCCGTGCCGAAGACTGCCGTGACGTCCAGATTCTGCTTGAAGTCGGTGTCGGTGCGGGTCTTGCTGGTGAGGCCGTCGCTCCACTTGACGAAGACATGGCCCTCCGCCGGGACAGCGGTCACGGTGATGGATTTATCGGGGTCGGTGACGGTGTAGGTCACAGAGCTGTTGCCGGTGTCATTGCCGACGCTCAGAGTGCCGCCGCCGTTCTTGTCCACACGGTAGCGGGCCTCGAACTTTTTGTTCTCGCTGGTGCTCTCGCTGGAAGAGCTCTCCGAGCTGCTGGCGCTCTCGGCCTGACTCTCGCTGGAGCTGACAGCCTCCGAGCTGGGAGCGGCCACGGCGGAGCTGGGGTTGGAGACATACTCCATGGTGCGGGTGGGGATGTTGTTGGTGTCGGGGCGGCGGTCCTCGGTCTGCAGGGCGTGGGTGCGGAGATAGTTCAGCACTGCCTTGAGGCCGGCGCTCTTGAGGTGGATGTCGCCGCTGGTGTAGTAGTCCGCGATGCCGTAGCCGTCGCTGCCCTTGAGGGCCTCGGCGGAGTTGAGGAAGCGGATGCCCAGCTGCTCGCACAGATCCAGAAGGGCCATGTTGAAGTCGTCGATCTTGGCCTGGTCCATGTGGGGGTAGTTGGAGTGGTCAGCCGGGACCGGCGGCACCGTGTTGACGATGATGTCGGTGTAGGGATAGCTCTGCTGGATGGCCTGGATGAGGGCCGTGTAGTGGGCGATGAAGTCCGAGACTTCCATCCCGGTGTCGTTGGTGCCGAAGGTCATGACCACACGGCGGGGCTTCATCATGGCCACCGCCTGAGGGATGGTGTAGTGGTTGGAATCCTTCTTAAAGGTAACGATGCCCTCGCTGAGTGCTACCTGGGTGCCGATGCCCTCTTTGGCGCAGAACTGCTGCAGGGAGATGAGGCCGTTGTTGTAGAGGCGGACGGTGTTGGAGTCGCCCAGAAAAAGGGTGTCGTTCAGATAGTCCGTGCCGGCGTCGGCGGTCTCCGTCAGCAGAGCGGTGGAGGCGTTGTCGATCTGGTAGTGGCCCGACAGGTCTTCGCCGGGGGCAGCGGGTCCCTCTGCAGGCTCCGAGACGGAGGGGGCAGGCTCCTCCTTTTTGAGGAGGGTGGTGGTGATGCCGAAGGTCAGCAGCACCGCCAGCACGCAGAGGATGCAGACCAGAACGGCCCGATGCTGCATGGGAGTCATGGTTTCGTTTTGTTGTTGTCTTTTTTGACTCATAGATTCAGTCCCTCTCGTTTCAGGAATGGAAAGGCTCGTCCACCGGGCGGAGAGCCCAGTCCGTCAGCTCTTTGCAGTCAGCGGCCATGAAGACCGGCGCAAAGGGGGCGACCTCTTCCCTGCCGCCATAGCCGTAGAGCACAGCGGCGGCGTCCAGGCCGCAGTTCACAGCGCCCTGCATATCGTCCCGGCGGTCGCCCACCATCAGCACCCGCTTGCCCTGCATGACGGGCTGGGCGAGGACGTGACGGATGACATCGGTCTTGTTGTCGCGGCTCTCATCCATGGACGCACCGCCCACGAAGGAGAAGTAAGGCGCAAGGCCCTGCTCCTCGAGGATGGGCCTCACAACGTCGGTGGGCTTGCAGGTGGCCGTGCAGAGGGTCAGGCCCGCAGCCTTGAGACGGCCCAGCATCTCCACCACGCCGGGGTAGACATCGCCCTCGTGGCAGCCCTTGGCGGCGTAGCTCACGCGGTAGCGCTTCGTGGCCTCCTCGATTTTTGCAGGGTCGGAGAAATGCTCGCCGAAGCTCTTGCGGAGGGGCGGGCCGATGTAGCGGCCAAGGTCGCTCCGGGCGACGTCAACGCCCATGGAGCTGAAAACTTCTTCCAGTGTATTGAGAATGCCGGGGGCGGAATCGATGAGCGTACCGTCCACGTCAAACAGGATCGCATCGTAGTGCAGCAAGGTCAGGTTCCCCTTTCTCTTTGGATAAACATTATATAGTATAGCACAGATTTCGATATTCAGCAATTCCAACAAAACACTTTTCCGACTTTTATACATATTTTTAGGCAGCCCCGCCCCGGAAAGCAAAAACTGCCCACCCATTGCGGGCGGGCAGTCGCATTTTGACATCAGCTCTCGGTGGTGGTGCAGTTCCCCGTCGAGGGGTAGTAGAGGTTGTTGGCAATGAATTCCAGCTTCTCTTTCAGCACCAGCTCAAGGTTCGCCACGGCGTGGACCATGTTGGTGGCGGAGTCGTTGACTTCCAGCAGCTTGCACAGGTCCAGCTCCTCCATGCTGAGGGCGGCTTTCATCTTCTGGCTCTCGGCGCAGAGGATGTGGCTCAGGGCCGACTCCTGCAGAGCGATGCTCTCCATCAGATCGATGACGGCCTGGTCGAGGGAAACTCTCGGCAGCGCGGGGCAGCCGCAGGAAACGCAGGGGGTGCAGTTGGTGGTATCAGCCATAAGAAGGACCTTCCTTTCTATAATAGGAATCGGGCGCAGTCCATCCTATGTGCCTCGCCGCCCGGATGTCACTCCGGCTTTGCGGTCTTCTGTACCTTCTCGATGGTGTCGCGGTAGCCGCCGGAGCCGTACTGGATGCAGCGGTTGATGCGGCTGATGGTGGCGGTGCTGATCTCCACCGCCTTTACGATCTGGTCGTAGGTGCTGCCGCCGAGCAGGAGCTTGGCCGCTTCCAGACGCTGGGCCATATCGGAGATCTCCTTGACCGTGCAGAGGTCTTCGAAGAAGTTGTAGCACTCCTCCCTCGTCTCAAGACTCAGGATCGCGTCGAACAGTGCGTCGGTGGTGGGGTTTCTTCTGGGGTTCTTGTCCGCCATAGCTGCCTCCTTCAGGGCAAAGTGCCGCGGGGTGCGGCACGGTTCTTTCTATTACTCTGTTACTTTAGCACTTGAAAGTGTAAAAGTCAAGTGTTCGGTCTTTCTTTCCGGGGGGTTAGCAGATTTCACCTGTGGAGGCATTCAGTTTTATTCATCTCACGTCTGAACAAAAATCGCCTAAATTTTCTTAGTTTCTCCCCCGCAAAAATGGCACAGTCTCCTAACTTGCCCAAACTATATTGACAAATTATGAAATCGGGACTAAAGTATACACAATCATTCGGCAAATGCAATGAACAGGACATGACTTTTCGCATTCCCTGCGCTCAGAGAGCCGCCATTCCGGTGCAAGACGGCAGCACAGTGCGATCGGCCCTCACCTGCGAGCAGCCTGTGCGAACCCGCTTGCGGCAGTAGTGCATGGCCGTTCAGCCCACGTTACAGGGCGGCGTATCGGCGGCAGGAACGCCTGTACGCGCAAGCGGCTGCTCCCGAAAGCAGCAAACGAAGTGGTACCGCGGAGAACGACCGGTGCAGATGCACCGTTTGGCCTTCGTCTTCGAGGAAGATGGGATGCATCTTTGTGTCTCTGTCTTTCATGAGGACGGAGGCTTTTTTTACCCCTCCGGGTCGTTTCGCCTGCTCTGCTTTTGGGTACAGCCGCTCTGTCTGGCACATTGCCGGTTGCCGGTGTGAAAGAAAGGAAAGAGGTATAAAGAAATGAATACGCTGGTCATCGTTTTGATCGCAGCCGTGTGTCTGTTCGGCGCTTATACGCTGTACGGCCGCTGGCTGGCCAACAAGTGGGGCGTTGACAAGGACGCCCTCACGCCGGCCAAGCGCATGAAGGACGGCAAGAGCTTCTCGCCCGTCTCCGCCTTTACCGCGTTCTCGCACCAGTTCAGCTCGATCTGCGGTGCCGGCCCTGTCACGGGTACGATTGTTGCCATGGCCTTCGGCTGGCTGCCCGTCGTGCTCTGGGTCCTCGTCGGCGGCATCTTCTTTGGCGCCGTCCACGACTTTGGCGCCCTGTACGCTTCGATGAAGAACAACGGCAAGTCCTTGGCTCAGCTCATCGAGAAGTACATCGGCAAGACCGGCCGTCGCCTGTTTCTGCTGTTCTGCTGGCTGTTCTGCATCATCGTCATCGCCGCTTTCACCGACATGGTCTGCAAGACGTTCATGTTCACCCCGGCCGTTGACGCTTCCGGCGCCGCTACCGGTGCCATCGACTTCACCAAGTCCTATGCCGCCGGCTGCGCTGGCACCATATCCATCCTGTTCACCTTCGTCGCTATCGCCTTTGGTTGGGCCCAGAAGAAGTTCAACCTTACCGGCGCTGCCGAGTTCGTCACCGGCGTGGTGCTCATGGTCCTCATGTTCGCCGTCGGCATGCAGTTCCCGCTCTACCTGGACAAGTTCCAGTGGTTCGCCGTCGTTATGGTTTACCTGGTCTTTGCTGGCGCCATGCCCATCCAGATGCTCAAGACCCCGCGCGACTACCTCACCTCGATCATGATGATCGTCATGATCGCCTGCGCTGTCCTCGGCATCGTCGTCCTGGGTGTTAACGGCCAGGCCACCATCACCGCTCCGGTCTTTACCGGCTTCTCCGGTGCTTCCGGCATGATGTTCCCGGTCCTGTTTGTCTCCGTTGCCTGCGGCGCTCTCTCCGGTTTCCACAGCCTCGTTTCTTCCGGTACCTCCTCCAAGCAGGTCGAGAAGGAGCAGGACGCCGTCAAGGTCGGTTACGGCGCCATGATTGTCGAGTCCTTCGTCGGCATCCTTGCCATCATCGTCGCCGGCATCATGTTCTCCGATATGAACACCGCCGGTACCGGCGCCCTCAACGCTGGTGTCGCTTCCACCCCGTTCCAGATCTTCGCCGCTGGCATCTCCCGCGGTATGCAGGCCTTCGGTGTTGACGGCACGCTCGCTACCGTCTTCATGACCATGAACGTCTCCGCTCTGGCCCTGACCTCGCTCGACGCTGTCGCTCGCATCGCCCGCACCTCGTTCTCCGAGTTCTTTGCCCAGACCAACGATGCTCTGGCCATCGAGTCCAAGGCCGGCTATATGAAGGTCCTCGGCAACCCCTGGTTCGCCACGGTCGTCACCCTGCTTCCCGGCCTCGCCCTCGCCTTTGGCGGCTATGCCAACATCTGGCCGCTCTTTGGTGCCTCCAACCAGCTGCTTGGCGGTATGACCATGATCACCCTCGCCGTGTTCTGCAAGTGCACTGGCCGCAAGGGTTGGATGCTCTACGTGCCCGTCGCCTTCCTGCTCTGCTGCACGTTCACCTCGCTGGTCCAGAGCGCCATGGGCTGCATGACCGCCGTCCAGGCTTATGGCTTCTTTGGCACCATCCCGGCTACCGCCACCACGGCTGCCGTCTCCGTCGCTGCCACTAAGGGCCTGCAGCTCGTCTTCGCTGTCCTGCTGATGGTCCTGGGCCTCATCGTTGCCGTCAACTGCCTCAAGGAGTTCTTCGGCAAAGAGGCCGGCTCCATGCCCGACGAGGAGCTCGAGTGGTCCGAGATGGGCAAGGCTGAGTACGGTCGCGCCGCTGCTGCGGAGGCTCCCGCCGATGCCGAGGCTGTCAAGGCCTAGTCGACTTGATGGAGTGATCGTTCCATCCATATGACTCGGAAAGACCGGGTCTGCGACTTCGCGGGCTCGGTCTTTTTTCATGCGAAAGCAGGTGACGCTCGAGTGTTCTCGCAGATGTTTTGCGTGGATAAGGGTGCGCGTTGTACCATATAGACGTATATGTGTACATATGAAAGGGGCCCCGTGGCCAAGACGGTATATTCCGATAATCAAAACAATGTCGATGCTTTGGCTGAGCGCCTGAGCAGCCAGACATCGCTTTCTGTCGAGCGTGCCAAGCTGGTTGCCTACGACCTGCTTTGCCGCAAGGCGCTCAAGATTAAGTCGAGTGCGCTGGCGCAGATTTTCCGCTCCGTCGATAAGGAGTGCGACACCAAGGCGATGCGCGATGAGCTTATCGCGGCAAATATCGTGACCAAGATCGAGGGTAGCGGCATTAACGGGCGCCCGGCGTTCTATACCATCAATGCCGAGATCCGCGATGCCCAGGAGCAACCTGCCGAGTCCGTCGAAGATTTTGTCGTCGAGGATTTCGCTGACGTGCCTGCTGTGGAAGAAGCTGCTCCGCGTGAGCATGTCGATACCGATGAGTTGCTCGATGAGAACGTCGTGCGCGCCTTTACGGCCAAGGCAGGACGCGGCGGTTTTGGCGGGGGTGGCAAGCGCGATGCGCAGCGCCGCGCCCAGCAGGAGCGCTTCCGTCGCGCCGTTGCTCAAAAGGGTGAGACGGATGCCGAGGCTGTTGAGAACGAGGTTGCTGCCGAGTCGCAGAAGCCCGCGAAGGAGCAAAAGCCCGTGGAGGCCCAAGAGCCCAAGCGTCGTCGCGGTGCTCACTTTAAGGCCGCGCAGCAGGATGTCGCGCGTGAGGTTGAAGAGCCTTCCGAGGTTGCAGACGATGTTGAGGAGTCTGCCAAGAGGGCTCCGGGTTCGTGTCGTCCCGGCCGCGGTTTTGCGGGACGCGCGTATCCCGTAAAGCGTCAGGAGAAGGGCGAGCCGGCTTCGACCGCTCAGGACGAGAAGGCCGAACAAGCCGAGAAAACCGTTGAGCCGGCGACTCGCGAGCAGAAGCCTGTTGAGCCGCAGCTTGAGGTTGCTGCCGAGGCCAAGGGCCAGCAACCTACTGACGAGCGGACGGAGCAGAGCGCGTCGAGCAAGCCTCGCCGCCGTCGCCATCGTGGGAGCCGCAGTTCCCATGCCGAGACTGCAACCGAGAAGACCACGCCGCAGGGCGAGGATGCGACTGCCGAGGTTTCTTCGGAGCAGCCTAAGCGCCAGCCGGCGAAGGAGAGCAAGTCCGATCGTCCGCAGAAGCAGGCGTTTATGCCGAAGCGCGAGCGCAATTCCCAAGGCGATTCTAAGCGCAAGTCTCAGAAGAAGCCGGAGTCTGCCGCAGCAGATACTGCTGCCCAGCAGCCCAAGTCGGCCGTTCACGGCGAGGTCTCGGCGTTTGCCCTTGCCCGCGTTTTAGGCAGGCAGCTGCTCAAAGTCGTCCCTGCGCCCACGGCGCTCTCTAAGATCAAGGAGCAGCAGACGCAGATCGTAAAGGTCGAGGGCAAGGACGGCAAAAAGGCTCCGCAGCGCACTCAGCACAACGAGATGTCCAACCGCAAGATTGTCGAGGAAATCGCAATCATCCAGGCTTGGATCGAGCAGAACCGAGGTGCCGATACGCCGGTTGCCTCGCGCCGTCAGCGTGCCTACCAGATCTTTAACGACGAGAAGGCTTTTGACGGCAAGCACGGTGAGCGCTTGATCAGGCGTATGACCGAAAAGGGCATCAGCATGCAGGCGATTAAGGTCGCCCCCAATCGCCCCGTGCACTTTACGGGCTTCTTTACGCTGGGAGCCGACAAGCCGTTCATTATGGTCGAGAACCTGGACACCTACGACGAGATCGTCAAGCTGCTGCGTGGCCGCAAGCACGCCAAGCTCTTTGGCATCAAGGTGGGCGGCGTGATTTTTGGCGGCGGATGCAAGGCGAGCGTCTCGCATGCCCTGGACGATTATCTGGCCGAGATCGGCTATCGCTTTAACTACGTCTACTACGTGGGCGATATCGACCGCGAGGGCGCGCGCATCGTCGAGCAGGCTCGCAATGCCAATGTGGTTGAGATTCGCCTGCATGCCGGCATGTACCGCGCCATGCTCGCCGAGCACAAGCGTCGCGTGAAGGCCGGCGGAGAGTGCGAGCCCGCGGCTGCCAACCAGGGCGTGCCGCAGAACTTGGCGGCGACGATTAAGGATCTGCCCATGGTCACGCGCGTGCAGTTCCGCAATGTGCTGCGCGAGGGCGGGCGCATTCCGCAGGAGATTCTGATGACCGCGGACTATCGGGATGGCGACTCGGGAAGCTTCGACCGCATGCTCAACAATTAGGGACGTGTGGCCCCGGCGGGCCGGGCATTAAGTTTGCTGCTCTACAGTCCTGCGCAAGACGAAGGCCACATTAAGTGGCCTTCTTTGCGTGCGGAACTCGCGACAAACTTAATGCCCGGCCGGCCGGGGCCACACGGCACTTTGTAGATGGCGGCTCGCTTTTCGGAACTGGGCTGATGTGGGACGGAGGGATTCCGCGTCCGCCTGGTCGGCGGCCGCGCCCCGCTGCGTCGCTTCGCTCCTTGCGTGCTGCGCTGGAAAACGCTTCGCGTTTCCTCAGCTCCGCACCCTTGCGGGCTCGAATTCCTCCGCTTGCCCACAAGAAAGCGCCCTGGGCCGTTATGGGCTTAGGGCGCTCAGTTTTAATGGCTGGGACGGAGGGATTCGAACCCCCAACAGCCGGCACCAAAAACCGGAGTTCTACCGTTGAACTACGTCCCAATGTGTGGTGTTGCCCAAAAGCAACTCGTCTAGTTTACCTAATCTGCGAGGGCATCGCAAACGCCATCGAGTAGGCGTACGGCGAGCGTCTGCGCGTCGCTGGCCGTGAAGGTGCCGTTGTAGCGCGTCATGCCCGTGAGCTCAATGCGAATGCGAGCCGGCTTCTGCTGCACGGCGACATTGGCGGTGCGGATGCGCTGGGCCAGGTTGTGGCACTCGGCGAGGGCAATCGTGGCGCGTGGCGCGGCGTCGGCGGGCAGCTCGTCGCTTGCGATCTCGAGCACCAGGTCAACGTCGGTTGGGACCTCGGAGTCG
>OOCX01002113.1_pt1 | contig 11039 bp, 9 predicted proteins | sample 1671231 | NCBI WGS metagenome assembly OOCX01 (sample SAMN06348135, study PRJEB24527) | human gut metagenome | biome: human gut; feature: ankylosing spondylitis patient; material: feces | host: Homo sapiens | place: China | collected 2015-10 | reverse complement strand
AAGCGCCGCGGAGAACCGCAGGGCGCTCGAGACCGCGCAGGAGGAGGCCGACGCCATCCGCAACATCATCGCCGGTCACACGATGAAGATGCAGGGGCGCGTCGAGCGCGAGAAGGAGACGGGCGAAAAGCACGTTTCCCTCACGATGGAGATGAACAACTTAGACTCCCGCATCCGATTACTCAGCGAGATGGAAAAGGAGTACGAGGGCTTCAACAAGGCGGTGCGCACGGTCATGCAGGCGCGCGAGCGCAATGCCCTGCGCGGCGTGCGCGGGCCGGTCGCCAATTTGATGAAGGTCGATAAAAAATACGCCGTCGCGATCGAGATCGCGCTCGGCGCGGGCTTGCAGAACATCGTCGTTGAGCGTGAGGAGGACGCGAAGAGCGCCATCCAACTCTTAAAGCAGCGCGACGGCGGACGCGCGACGTTCCTGCCGCTCTCGTCGATCCGCGGCGAGGCGTTGCGCGACGAGCGCGTGAAGGGCGAATACGGTTACGTCGGCCTTGCGAGCGAGCTGGTGGAATATGACCGCGCATACGACGGCATTTTCAAAAATCTGCTCGGCCGCACGGTCGTGGTCGAGGACCTCGATTGCGGCATTACGATCTCACGAAAGTTTTCGAATGCGTTCCGCATTGTGACGCTCGACGGCCAGGTTTTGAACCGCGGCGGCTCGATGACGGGCGGCTCGATCTCCCGCAGCGCAGGCATTCTGAGCAGAGCCGGCGAGCTGCGCGAGTTGACGGCGCGGCGCGGCAGCCTTGCAGAAAAGCTCGACCTTGCCGCCAAGGCCGCCGAGGACGCCAAGCGCGAGCTTGCCAAAGCGCGCTACGAGCTGGAGGTCGCACAGGGCCAGCAGCGCGCGGCGGAGGACGCCGTGCTCAAATTGCAGGGCGATAAAAATCATTATGACTTATTGCTCTCGTCGCTGCGCGAGCGGCTCGAGAGTTTGGATACCGAGCGCGAGACCATCGCGCGCCGCCGCGGCGAAGTGAAGCGCGTGGCGGAGGAAAAGGAAGCGCTCGCGCTTTCGCAGGAGAAGGAAGCGGGCGAGCTGCGTGCACAGGCGGAAAAGAGCCTTTCCGGCCAGAGCGAGCTGCTGCGTTCGACCTCGCGCCTCGGCGACGAGATCGCCGAGAAAAAGAGCGTACTCGCAGGCTATGCCGCCGAGCGCGAGACGACGGAAAAGTCGCTCGCAAGTTTGGAGAGCCTGCGTGCTCAGATGCAGGGCGATGAGCAGAGCAGACGCGCGCTCATCGAGCAGTACAGGGCCGCGAGCGAGCAGTCGCAGCGCGAGATCGGCACACATGAGACTGAGATCGCCGCGCTGAGCGGCAAAATGACGGAAAAGCGCGCCGAGCTCGAAGCGCTTTCCAAAGCGAAACTCGCACTTGAAGCCGAGCGCAGCCAGAGCGACCGCCGCGGCCGCGAGCTCAACGAAAACGTGCTCAATGTCGAGCGCAGCGTCAGCAAGCTCGAACAGAAGCGCGCGACGAGCGCGATGGAGGAGCAGCAGATCCTCGACAAGCTGTGGGAAAACTACGAGCTGTCGCACTCCGCCGCGCAGGAGCAGCGCATTGAATTAGAGAGCGTCGCCAAGGCGAGCCGCCGCATCGGCGAGCTCAAGCGCGCCATCAGCGGCCTTGGCGCGGTCAACGTCGGCGCGATCGAGGAATTCGAGCGCGTGAATACGCGCTACACCTACCTCACGACCCAGCGCGACGATGTGGAAAAGGCAAAGGGCGAGCTCGTCGGCGTGATCGACAGCATCACAAGCGAGATGACCGTCATCTTCAAAGAGCAGTTTGCGCTGATTCGAGAGAGCTTCCAGGAGACGTTTTTGGAGCTGTTCGGCGGCGGCAAGGCCACGCTCGAGCTCGAGGATGAGAACGACGTGCTCTCCTGCGGCATCGAGATCAAGGTTCAGCCGCCGGGCAAGGCGCTCAAGACGATCACGCTGCTCTCGGGCGGCGAAAAGGCGTTCGTCGCCATCGCACTGTACTTCGCCATCCTGAAGGTTCATCCGACGCCGTTCTGCGTCATGGATGAGATCGAGGCGGCGCTCGACGAGCCGAACGTGGTGCGCGTGGCGAATTACATGCGCCGCATCACGAGCAAAACGCAGTTTATCGTCATCACGCACCGCCGCGGTACGATGGAGGCAGCGGACGTCCTCTACGGCGTCACGATGCAGGAGCGCGGCGTGAGTAAAGTGCTGACGATCAATATGAACGACATGGCGAAGGAACTCAACATTAAGGAATAAAGCGCGAGGAGAAACAAATGGGTATTTTTGCAAAGATCAAAAAGGCGTGGTTCGACACCATCGTGTGGGAGACCATCGACGACGAATTCTATGACGAACTCGAGGACAGCCTCATTATGGCTGACCTCGGCGCAACGGTCGCGCACGACGCGGTGAAAAAGCTGCGCGACGTCGTGTACCAGAAGAGCATCCAGCGCGGCGACGATGTGAAGCAGGCGCTGCGCGATATTTTGATTGAAAAGCTGAACGTGGGCGACACCGCGCTCGACTTATCGACGCAGCCGAGCGTCGTGCTGGTCATCGGCGTGAACGGCGTGGGCAAGACCACGTCCATCGGCAAGATCGCCCACAGCCTCAAGGGCGAGGGCAAGCGCGTGCTGCTGTGCGCGGCGGATACATTCCGCGCGGCGGCGGCGGATCAGCTCGAGATCTGGGCGAACCGCGCGGACTGCGAGATCGTCCGCTCGGTCGAGGGCGCGGACCCCGGCGCGGTGCTGTTCGATTCGCTCGCGGCGGCGAAGGCGAGAAATGTCGATGTCGTCCTCTGCGACACGGCTGGCCGCCTGCACAACAAGGTGAATTTGATGAACGAGCTCGGCAAGCTCCGCAAGATCATCGACCGAGAGCTGCCCGACGCCGCGAAGGAGACGCTTTTAGTGCTCGACGCGACGACGGGGCAGAACGGCTTGCAGCAGGCCAAGGTCTTCCGCGAGACGGCGGGCCTGACGGGCATTATCCTGACGAAGCTCGACGGCACGGCCAAAGGCGGCATCTGCGTCGCCATTGCGCAGGAGCTCGGCGTGCCGGTGAAGTACGTCGGCCTCGGCGAGGGCATCGACAATCTCCAGCCGTTCAATGCAGAGGAATACGTCAAGGCGCTCATCTGATGGGAAAATCATAAACCTGCGAGACAATAAGGAGACGAATATGGAAATCACTTCTGTTTGCCCCTATTGCGGAAAGGAAATGCGAGATGGAGCCATCCCTGTCTTGCGTGATATTTACTGGTGTCCAAGAGGTGAGGACGGCATGCTCAAAGACGGATTTGGCGACGAGAAGGAACAGGTCTGGCTTGGCAGAGCGGGGCTGATCGGCGGCTACACGCCTGCATACTACTGCGAAAATTGCAAGGCGGTCATCGTGCCCGTGCCGGAGATCGAGTGGCCGCTCGATAAGCTCGACAAAAAGTTCACGACCTGGCAGGAAAAAATAAGCGCGCAGCGCGAAGAGCGCAAGGCGCAGCGTGAGGAAGAAAAGCGCGAAGAAAAGAGCAGAAAAAGACGGGAGAAAGACCCGTGGGAGGTTTGACGATGAAATTTGTTCTGGCAACGCAGAACCCCAAGAAATTGAAGGAAATGAGCGCTATTCTGGGCGAGCTCGGCGTGGAGGTCGTGTCGGAGGCCGACCTCGGCGTAAAGATCGAGGTGGAGGAAACGGGCGAGACCTTTGCCGAGAATTCGCTTCTCAAGGCCAAGGCCGTCATGGAGGCGACGAAGCTGCCCGCCATCGCGGACGATTCGGGCTTGTGCGTCGACGCGCTGAACGGCGGCCCCGGCGTTTACAGCGCGCGCTTTGGCGGCGAGGGGCTGGATGACACCGGCCGCTACCGCCTGCTTTTGCAGATGATGCACGGGCAGGCCGACCGACGCGCCCACTTCCACACGACCATCACCTGCGCGTTCCCGAACGGCGACGTCTTGCAGGACGACGGCGAGGTCGAGGGCACGATCGCGTTCGCGCCGATGGGCGAAAACGGCTTCGGCTACGATCCCGTGTTCTTCGTGCCTGACAAGCGAAAGACCTTTGCACAGCTTTCGGCAGAAGAAAAGGCGGAGATTTCGCACCGCGGCAAGGCACTGCGGGCATTCAAGGAAACGCTCAAGAACTATCTTGCGGAACATCAATAAAAAGGATAAGGAAATACTATGGAATTAAGCAGCAAACAGCGCGCGTATCTGCGCAGCCTTTCCAATGACCTCGACGTGATCGTTCACATCGGCAAGGACGGCATCGGCGACAACCTCGTCAAGCAGGCGAACGACGCGCTGGAGGCGCGTGAGCTCATCAAGTGCCGCGTGCTCGAAAACAGCATGCTCACCGCGCGCGAGGCGTGCGACGAGCTGAGCGCCTTGACGCGCAGCGAGCAGGTGCAGGTCATCGGTACGAAGTTCGTGCTCTACCGCCCCTCGCACAAAAAGGACAAGAAGGACAAGATCGTGCTGCCCAAGGCAGCGAAGAAGACCGTGTAAAAGAGAAAAAGAGGTCGAACAAACTTGAAGATCGGAATTTACGGCGGCAGCTTCAACCCGCCGCATCTGGGTCATATGGCCGCGGCCGAGAGCGCGGCAAAATATCTGGGGCTCGACGAGCTCCTGCTCATCCCGGCGGGTATCCCGCCGCACAAGATGCTCTCCGCCGACGCGGCGGGGGCGGACGACCGCCTTGCGATGACGCGCCTGATGGGCGAGCAGATCGCGCTCGACACGGGCGTAAAGGTCACGGTCTCCGACATGGAGATCGCGCGCGGCGGCAAGAGCTACACCGCCGACACGCTGCGCATCCTGCATGAGCAGCATCCCGACAATGAGCTGTGGCTTCTGATGGGGACGGACATGTTCTTGACGTTCCAGTACTGGTACAAGCCGGACGAGATCGTGCAGTATGCGGGCCTGTGCGCCTTTGGCCGCACGGAAAAGGACGGCGAGGAGCTTTTCGCCCCGCAGCGCAAGTACCTCGGCCAGCGCTTTCCGGGCAGCCGCATCGTGACGATGACGCTGCCGAACCTTGTCGACGTCTCGTCGACGGAGCTGCGCGCACGCATCCCGAAGGGGGAGACGGAGGGGCTTCTGGCCCCCGCGGTGCTGGGATGTATTTACCGCAAGCATCTTTATGGAACAAATCTCGATTTAAAACGTCTAACCTTAGAGGACCTGAGACCCATCGCGCTCTCCTACCTCAAGGCCAAGCGCATCCCGCACGTGCTCGGCACCGAGCAGACGGCCGCGGCGCTCGCGGAAAAGTACGGCGCAGACGTCGAAAAGGCGCGCTTTGCCGCGCTTCTGCATGACTCGACCAAGCGTCTTTCGATGGAAGAGCAGCTCGCGATGTGCGAGCACTACCACATCGAACTCGACGAGCTGGAGCAGCATGCGCTCAAACTGCTGCACGCCAAGACCGGCGCGGCGCTCGCGCGCGACGTGTACGGCGCGGATGACGAGATTTACAACGCGATCCTGTGGCACACGACGGGCAAGGCAAATATGACGTTACTTGAAAAGGTCATCTACCTTGCCGATTACATCGAGCCGAACCGCGACTTCGACGGCGTGGAGGACCTCCGCAAGGTCGTGTGGGAGGACTTGGACAAGGGTCTTGAAATGGGCCTTGCCATGACCGTGGAGGAAATGGAGCAGATGGGCAACCCCGTTCACCACAACACACTGCAAGCGCTGGAGTATCTGAGAGGACATACCCATGAGTGATCAAAGAGAGATTTACGAGAGAGACAGGGAAGACCCCTATTACGAGGGGCGGCACACGCACCGGAAAGAGGGCTTTTTCGAGCGCAACTGCGACGAGGCCTGGGAGCAGGTCAAGGAGACCTTTTCCCACCCAGGGAGGCTCTTTGCCAAGGTGCTGCTCATCGCGCTGCTGTGCGGTGTGGTCGCCGGCGGCAGCTATCTGCTGAAAATCCGCGCGCCGGAGCTCCCGAGCAAGGGCGACGGCAGCAAGAATAACAACACCGAGCAGACCGACGGTATCGACTATGGCGACGGCGTGCGCCCGAAGGCGGGCGGCGAGCGAAAGAGCAAGGATTTCTACACCGTGCTCATCCTCGGCCGCGACACGGGCGGCGGCGGCAACACCGACACGATGCTGCTCGCGAGCTATGACGTGACGAACCAGAAGGCGACCGTCATGTCCATCCCGCGCGACACGATGGTCAACGTTCCCTGGGACATTAAGAAGATCAACTCCGTCTACAACTACTACGGCGGGGGAGATAAGGGCATTCAGGCGCTCTATAAGGAGATCGCCCAGCTCGTCGGCTTTGAGCCGGATTATCAGGTCGTACTGGAATGGGATGCCGTCGGCGAGATCGTGGACGCCATGGGCGGCGTCTATTACGATGTGCCGCGCAACATGAACTACGACGACCCCTATCAGGATCTTCACATCCACCAGACCAAGGGCTACCGCAAACTCAGCGGCAGCGATGTGATGCAGGTGCTGCGCTACCGCCACGACAACGATATGCGCTATGGCTATCCGGACGGCGACCTTGGCCGCATCAAGACGCAGCAGACGCTTTTAAAGGCGATGATCGAGCAGCTTTTGCAGCTCAAGAACGTGACGAAGATCGGCGACTTTGCTCGCGCGGTGAAAAATAATGTTACCTCGGACCTTACGTTCGAGGAAATGCTCTGGTTCGGCTCGCAGGCCGTCATGGGCGGACTGACGATCGACTCGGTGAACTTTGTCACGATGCCGAACACCGGCAAGATGGTTTACAGCCGTTCGATCGGAGGAATGCTTTCCTACGTGGTGCCGAACGCGCAGGAGCTTTTGGATCTCGTCAACAACGAGCTCAGCCCGTTTGTCGAGACATTCACAATGCGCGACCTTGACATCATGTCCGTCAACTCGGATGGCTCGGTGTCCTCGTCCACGGGCCATGTGGAGGACAGTAAGGCTGCCAAGCCGCAGAACCACCATTCCTCCTCTGGCTCACAGACCGGCACAGGGGACAGCGGCACGACGACCGACCCAGGTACGGCCACCGATCCCGGCAATACCGGCGACAACAGCGGCACGACGGTCGACCCCGGCAATACCGGTGACAATAACGGCGGTACGACCGTTGATCCCGGAAACACGGGCGATAACAGCGGCACGACCACGCCAAGCGAGCCCACCACGCCTGTCGATCCCGTGACCCCGACCGACCCCGGCACGGGAGAGAGCGGAACGACCGGCGACAACAGCGGCACGGCCGGCAGCGACGAAATGCCGGAATGGCTACGCCCGTAACGTAAAAGAATAAAAAAGATCAAAAACTCAAAATAAGAAAAGGAGACCCCCTATGTTACCTGCAAGAGAAATGGCCGAGATTGCCGTCAAGGCGCTCGACAGCAAAAAGGGTAAGGAGATCAGACTCATCCGCATCGACAAGATCACAACGCTCGCAGAATACTTTGTCATCTGCACCGGTACGTCCAACACGCAGATCAACGCGCTGGGCGACGAGGTGGAAAAGGAGCTGACGCTCGCGGGCGAGGAACCGCTGCACCGCGAGGGTTATCGCGGCGGCACGTGGGTGCTGCTCGACTACGGCTGCGTCGTCGTGCACATCTTCAACGACGAGGCGCGCAAGTTCTATTCCCTCGAGCACCTGTGGGCCGATGGCGAGGAAGTCGACCTGAGCGCCATCCTGCCCCACGCCGAGGAAAAATAACGCTTGACAAGGCGGGACAAAACGCCTAAAATGGTCATGCTGAATTTATGCAAAACGCGATGACGGAGCAAAAAGACGCGTGATTTTCACCTGAAGAGAGCCGGCGGTCGGTGCGAGCCGGTGGGAAAATGCGCGTGGATGACTCACTCCCGAGCAGTCCGCCTGAAAGGGCGGAACGGTCGCCCCCGTTACGGGCAAGGCTATGAAGCCGCTGAGGGCTCACGGGAAACCGTGCGCTGAATCAGGGTGGTATCGCGTAATGTGTTCGTTACGTCCCTGACCGTTTGAAAAACGGTCAGGGACTTTTTTCGCATCAAAATACTATTTCACATAAAGGAGAAGATCCATGAAGTACGATTTCGCAGCCATTGAGAAAAAATGGCAGGACAAGTGGGAGCAGGTAAAGCCCTACGCCGCCGTGACGGGAGACAAGCGCCCCAAGTTCTACGGCCTGATCGAATTCCCGTACCCCTCCGCCGCGGGTCTGCACGTCGGCCACCCGCGCCCGTTCACGGCGATGGACATCATCTGCCGCAAAAAGCGCATGCAGGGCTACAATGTCTTGAACCCCATCGGTTTTGACGCCTTCGGCCTGCCGACGGAGAACTTTGCCATCAAGAACCACATCCATCCCGCCATCGTCACGCAGCAGAACATCAAGAACTTCACCCGTCAGCTCAAGATGCTCGGCTACGGCTTCGACTGGGACCGCGTGATCGACACGACCGACCCGCAGTATTATAAATGGACGCAGTGGATCTTCCTCCAGCTCTTTAAGAATGACCTTGCCTACAAGACGACAATGCTCGTCAACTGGTGCACGAGCTGCAAGTGCGTTCTGGCCAACGAAGAGGTCGTCGAGGGCGTGTGCGAGCGCTGCGGCGCACCCGTTATCCGCAAGGAAAAGAGCCAGTGGATGCTGCGCATCACGAAGTATGCCGACCGCCTGATCGACGATCTCGACGACGTCGACTACATCGAGCGCGTGAAGACGCAGCAGCGCAACTGGATCGGCCGCTCCACCGGTACGGAGGTCACGTTCAAGACCAACACCGAGGACGATATCACCGTTTACACCACCCGTGTCGATACGCTGTTCGGCGTGACGTACACGGTCATCTCTCCCGAGCACCCGCTGCTCAAGAAGTGGAAGAGCATCATCAAGAACTGGGACGAGGTCGAGGCCTATCAGGCTGCCGCCGCCCGCAAGAGCGACTTTGAGCGCGGCGAGCTCAACAAGGACAAGACCGGCGTTCGTCTCGACGGCATCGAGGTCATCAACCCCGCGACCGGTAAGGTCGTGCCGATGTTCGTCTCGGACTACGTTTTGATGGGCTACGGCACCGGTATCGTCATGGGCGTTCCCGGCCACGACCAGCGCGACTGGGACTTCGCTAAGGCGTTCGGCCTGCCCATCGTCGAGGTCGTCGAGGGCGGCGACATCAAAAAGGAGGCCTTCACGCTCAAGGATGACACCGGCATCATGGTCAACTCCGGCTTCTTAAACGGCATGACCGTCAAGGACGCGATCCCCGCGATGAAGCAGTATGCTGTCGAGCAGGGCTGGGGCCGCGAAAAGGTCAACTATAAGCTGCGCGACTGGGTATTCTCCCGCCAGCGCTACTGGGGCGAGCCCATCCCCCTCGTCAACTGCCCGAAGTGCGGCTGGGTGCCCGTGCCCGAAGAGGAGCTTCCGCTCGTTTTGCCGCAGGTGGACAGCTACGAGCTGACCGACGACGGCGAGAGCCCGCTCTCCAAGATGACTGACTGGGTCAACACCAAGTGCCCCAAGTGCGGAGGCCCCGCCAAGCGCGAGACCGACACCATGCCCCAGTGGGCCGGCTCTTCTTGGTACTTCCTGCGCTATATGGACCCGCACAACGACCAAGCGCCTGTCTCCCACGAGGCGGAAAACTACTGGGGCCCTGTGGACTGGTATAACGGCGGCATGGAGCACACCACGCTGCACTTGCTCTACTCCCGCTTCTGGCACAAGTTCCTCTACGACATCGGCGTCGTGCACACGAAGGAACCCTATGCCAAGCGCACGAGTCACGGCATGATCCTGGGCCAGAACCCGCACTACGTCGGCAACGTCTCCACGCAGGAGGAGAAGGACGCGCTCATCGCCAAGTATGGCAATCAGGCGCTCCGTCCGGCGGTCAAGATGTCCAAGTCCCTCGGCAACGTCGTCAATCCCGACGATGTCGTCAAGGCCTACGGTGCGGACACGATGCGCCTTTATATCATGTTCATCGGCGACTTTGAAAAGGTCGCGACCTGGTCTGACGACGCTGTCAAGGGCTGCAAGCGCTTCTTAGACCGCGTGTGGAACCTCGCCGATCAGGTGGCGGATGAGGAGGGCGTTTCCGAAAAGAACGCGCCCATCGTCCACAAGACCATCAAGAAGGTCACGGACGATATTGACACGCTGAAGATGAACACCGCCATCGCCGCCCTCATGGCTATGGTCAACGAGTTCTATTCGAACGGCGTCAGCCGCGGCGACTTTGAGGCGCTGCTGCTCATGCTCTCTCCGTTTGCGCCTCACATGGTCGAAGAGCTGTGGGAGCAGAAGGGATTTGCCGCCAAGTACGAGGGCAAGATGGCGATGCAGTGCGATTGGCCCGTCTACGACGAGAGCAAGACCGTCGCCTCCTCCGTTGAGATGGCCGTTCAGGTCAGCGGCAAGTTCAAGGGCACGATCATCGTCCCCGTGGACAGCGATCAGGATACTGTTGTCGAAGCGGCGAAGGCGAATGAAAAGGTCGCCAAGGCCATCGCCGGCATGCAGATCGTCAAGGTCATCCACGTCAAGAACAAGCTCGTCAACCTGATCGTGAGGCCCTGCTGAGCGGAATTTCGGATTTTTTCAAAAATATGAGGAAAGATTATTGACAAGCCGTGATTTTTCTCATATAATACCACCGTTAGTCATGTGAATGACTCTTAAAGAGCGCCCAGGATCAAGCCGGGTGTATCGGAGGGAGGGAAAACATAAATGTCCGAGATCCACGTCAAGGAAGGCGAATCTCTCGACAGCGCGCTCAAGCGCTTCAAGAGAAGCTGCGCCAAGGCCGGTATCGTGGCGGAGGTCCGCAAGAGAGAGTGCTATGAGAGCCCCAGTGTCAAGCGCCGCAAGAAGAGCGAGGCCGCCCGTAAGAACCGCAACAAGCGTTATTACTAATTAGCTCAAAAAAAGACCTGCCACAGATGTGGCGGGTCTTTTTTACACCCTTTTCCAAAGGGGTGTCCTGATTTTCCCGCGCGAGCGCGGGAGGGGGAGCGGCGTGCGCGCCGCGGCACCAAAGGGGG